>Ga0307515_10001565_pt1 | contig 51101 bp, 46 predicted proteins | sample 17_EM_MG_FD_194513 | JGI IMG/M metagenome (GOLD analysis project Ga0307515, IMG submission 194513) | Populus trichocarpa ectomycorrhiza microbial communities from riparian zone in the Pacific Northwest, United States - 17_EM | ecosystem: Host-associated > Plants > Roots > Unclassified | place...
TTACACGATGCAGAACAAAGCGCAAAGATAAAAAGGACAAGGAATGAACTTTTATTGCATGTTTTCATTCTTTGTCCTCTAAAAATATCGTCTTAATTCCTGACTCTAACCTCTCGATTCTATTCCAAAGCTGTATTAAAATCTTCCACTAAATCATCCAAATCTTCGATACCTACTGATAGGCGGATCATGCTTTCGGGAATACCCATTTCGGCACGGCGCTCGGCACCAAGCTCAAAAAATATGGTTTGGGCAACCGGGATAGCCAGGGTACGGGTATCGCCCAGGTTACTTGATTTTACTACCAGTTGTAATTTGTTTAAAAATGCAAGGCAATCAATACTGTCGTCCAGTTCAATACTCATCAGCCCGCCAAATTTGGCAAACAACTTACCGGCACGCTCATGTTGTGGGTGGCTTTCCAGGCCCGGATAAAATACCTTTTTAATTTTTGGATGGCTTTCAAAATATGTAGCCAACGCCAGCGCGTTATTACAGGCCCGCTCCAAACGCAAAGCCAGCGTTTCTGACCCTACAGACAAAGAGTGTGCAGCCTCGGGCGATAAAGTGCCGCCTGCATCGCGAAGTCCTTTTTTACGAATCTGCGTCATACCCAAAGCTTCGGGTTTTACCTGGGTTTTAAAGCTTGGGAAAATATTGGGGTATACGCTCCAATCAAACAAGCCGGTATCGGTAACACTGCCGCCTAATGCATTGCCGTGACCGCCAATGTATTTAGTTAACGAGTTGATTACCAGGCCTGCCTGTACATCAACCGGGTTAAACAGGTAAGGCGACGTCATGGTGTTATCTACCACGTATAAAATTCCTTTTTCGCTGCAAAGTGTGCCAATACCCTCCAAATCTGCAATTTGCGTGGCAGGGTTGGCAATGGTTTCAACAAAAATAAGTTTGGTATTTTCTTTTATTTCCGCGCGAACGTTTTCAACATCTGTAGCATCAACAAAGGTAATATCCAAACCTAAATCAATATACGTTTGAAAAATGCTGCGGCTGTTGCCAAATAAAAACGAACTGGCTACAATATGATCTGTATGCTTTATTAATGCCATAATGGTGGCCGAAATAGCCGCCATACCGGTAGAGAAAGCGATAGAAGATAAACCCTTTTCCATTTGGGTTACCTTATACTCCAATGCGGTAACCGTAGGATTTCCCTGGCGCGAGTATGCGTAACCTTTCTTTTTGTTCTGAAAAATATCAACCAAATCCTGCACATCCTCGTGCCCGTAAGTAACCGAAGTGTGGATTGGTTTATGTAAAGACCCATGCTCTGGCTTGCCCAGGCGGTCGGCATGTAATAGGGTAGTTGTAAAGCCTCTTTTAGTAGTCATTGTGAACCTATCAGTAAAAAAATAATAGCGGTTGCGAACTTAGCGGTTTTTGAGCAAAAAATGACGACTTTTTTAATATACTATGAGTAAGTAACAAGATATGAGAATAGACAGACAAGAAAGAAAACAACGCTTATTGTATCATGAACCTTTTTTGCACTATCTTTCTACTTCCAAACAATCAGAATAATGAGGGCAGTATTACAACGGGTTACCGAAGCAAGTTGCAAAGTTGATGGTGAAATAACCGGGCAAATTGGCGCTGGCCTCCTGGTATTGCTGGGTATCGAGGATACCGATACCGACGAGGACCTAAACTGGCTGGCCAATAAAATTGCAGGCATGCGTGTTTTTGGCGATGAGAACGGCCTGATGAACAAAGCCCTTGCCGATATCAATGGCGACATATTGCTGATATCGCAATTCACCTTATTTGCCCAAACAAAGAAAGGAAACCGGCCATCATTTATCCGGGCGGCAAAACCCGATAAAGCGATTCCGATGTATGAGCAAATGATAAAAACGCTTGAAAACATCATCGGTAAAAAAATAGCTGCCGGCATTTTTGGAGCCGATATGAAGATTAGTTTATTGAATGATGGCCCTGTAACCATTGTGATGGATACCAGGGACAGAGACAACCATTGAAAATATTTTAACAACTTTTATGGAAATTAAAGAAGCACAGCATCTGGTAGATAAGTGGATAAATACCACGGGCATCCGGTATTTTAATGAGTTAACCAATACTGCCATTTTGATGGAGGAGGTGGGCGAAGTAGCCCGCATTATGGCGAGGCAGTATGGCGAACAATCATTCAAAAAATCGGATACAGAGGTAAACCTGGCAGATGAAATGGCGGATGTGCTTTTTGTGCTGATATGCCTGGCTAACCAAACCGGTATCGACCTCACGGATGCACTGGAAAAGAATATGGAAAAGAAAAGCATCCGTGACGCCGACCGGCATAAGAATAACGAGAAGCTGAAATAGCGCAAGTCCAAATTATATATTTATTTTTATTATTTAACAAAATTAAATTTGTTAAAAATCGCATTTTAGATACTTTAATAAGGAAAGTGCCGTTAAAACTCAAAACTAGACTTCCTTATTATGAAAAATTATATTATCTCATTTACCTTGTTGATTGCGCTCTGTTCATGCGAAAAGAAAAGTGAGCCATCAAAAATGAATGCTGCGGATATCATGCTGGCACCGCCGCCGATGGCAGAAGAAAAGAACATTGGCAACGCAAATTCTTTAGCTAAATCAGCTGCAGATAAAAGCATATCACCCCAAAAAGAGACGATTGATACTTCAAAAAAGATCATTAAGGAAGGCGAGATCCGTTTCCACACCGGCAACCTTAACGCTGCAAAACAAAAAATAGTAAATTCATTACAAAGCCTTGGAGGTTATGTAGCCGAAGAAACAGAAACCAATGGCAGCGATAACAGTCAAAAAGAATTTGATTTAAAGGTCCGCGTACCCTCAAAAAATTTCGACAGGTTCCTGGATGCGCTGCAAGCCAGCGGCGATAGTATCGACACTAAAAACATCCGCAGGAAAGATGTTACCTCAGATTTTATCGACATAGCAACCCGGTTAAAAAATAAACAGTTACTGGAAAGCCGATACCTGGACTTGTTAAGAAGAGCCACAAAAACAAGCGACTTATTGGAGATAGAGGACAAGATAGCCGATATCCGCACGGATATCGAGTCAACCCAGGGGCAGCTAAATTATATGACTCGCCAGGTTGCTTTCAGCTCGCTTGACATCACTTTTTACAATAAACAAGGCGAGCGAACAACTAACGAAAATGGCTTTAGCTACCGGTTTAAACAGGCAATAACCCAAAGCTGGGATATTGTACAAGGCTTGTTTTTTACCATCATCACACTTTGGCCGGTTTTAGTTATAGCACTTATAGGTTTTGGGTGGTTCAGAAGATGGGCAAGAAAAAGAAAACTGCAAAAGGATGCCGAATAAAAAGACGCTAATACCCTGCTAATTTTATTGCTGTAATTTCACCAATCGCTCCCCATCCAACACCGGGATAGCCGTTGCGATATCTACCTGCAAACAAAAATCGATATCCTTTTGGATACCTAATTTTTTAAGCCGCTCGCCGTGGGATGTCTTTTTGAGGTAATCGTTAATATCATGCTTACCCAATTGGTACAAATCATTGGCGGCCAGCGCGGCATCATCCAAAATATAACCGTCAGTTTTTAATTGATCGATTACGGCACCGGCAAACAGCGTATCCTCCAGGTTGAAATTATTTTTCCAGCCGGCACAAACCAGCAATACGTTATCGTTCTGCGTTTTGAGCCAGTCGCTTAATGCAGTAAGGTTCAGGAACGATCCTATCACAATCTTTTTAGCTGCGCGGGATAAATGCAGCGCGTGGGTACCGTTTGTGGTGGTAAGCACCACTGTTTTACCGGCAACTTTTTCGATGGTGTATGAAAATGGCGAATTACCAAAATCAAAGCCGTCAACTACTTTTCCGTCGCGTTCTGCTGCCAAAAGGTAATCCAGCCCTTTCTCTCTATACGCGGAACACTCCTCAACCTGTGATACCGGGATAATAGCCTCAGCACCGTTTTCAATACCATAACATATAGATGATGTTGCCCTGAAAATATCAATAACCACTACAATGTATTCCTCCACATTAAAAAGTGGCAGCAATGCAGGGGTAAGGCAAACGTGTGCCCCCCGGCCCCCTGAAGGAGGAGTTTGGTTATCGATACTTTCAGACATTTGTTTAAACAATAAATTAGAGTGCAGACTCTTGTTCCCCCTTCAGGGGGTTAGGGGTGGGCCTATTTGTAAAAAGGCGGCTTTACAATTTTAGCCTTTATTTTATTATCGCGGATGCTGATGAAAATTTCTGTACCTTCTTTAGCGAAGGCATTATCAACATAACCCATGCCAATTGCTTTTTGTAGCGACGGCGATTGCGTGCCCGATGTTACCTTACCAATGGTATTGCCATCGGCATCAACAATGGGGTAATCATGGCGCGGGATACCGCGATCTATCATTTCAAAACCAACCAGTTTTTTGCTTACGCCTGCTTGTTTTTGTTGCTGCAAAGCTTCAGCATTGGTAAACTCCTTGTTGAATTTGGTTACCCAGCCAAGGCCGGCCTCTAATGGCGATGTGGTATCGTCAATATCATTACCGTAAAGGCAAAAGCCCATTTCTAAACGCAAGGTATCACGGGCGCCTAAACCAATTGGTTTTATGCCGAATTGTTCACCGGCTTTAAAAATTGCCTTCCAGATTTGTTCTGCGTATTGGTTGTCAAAATAAATTTCGAACCCGCCTGCACCGGTGTAACCTGTAGCCGATATTACCACATTATCAACACCGGCAAACCTTCCCTTTTTAAAAGTATAGTATTCCATGGATACCAGGTCAACATCTGTAAGGCTTTGTAGTGCTTCGGCAGCTTTGGGACCCTGGATGGCCAGCAATGATGTACGGTCAGATATGTTTTTCATATCAACACTCTTAGTATTGTATTTGGATACCCAGTCCCAGTCTTTATCAATATTTGATGCATTAACTACCAGCATGTACGTCTTTTCGTCAATACGATAAACCAGCAAATCATCTACAATGCCACCGTCTTCGTTTGGCAGGCAGGAGTATTGCACTTTGCCATCGTATAATTTAGCGGCATCGTTACTTGTAACCCGTTGGATAAGGTCAAGCGCGTTATCGCCTTTCAAAATAAACTCGCCCATGTGGCTTACATCAAACACCCCTACCGCCTTGCGTACGGTTTCGTGTTCGGCGTTAATACCCACGTATTGCACGGGCATGTTGTAGCCGGCAAAAGGCACCATTTTGGCACCGGCTTTTATATGTACATCGGTTAAAGCAGTATTCTTCATGCGGTCAGTTCAATCAGCCGCAAAGGTAATTATTTTGGTGAGGAAAATTAAGCCGGGTTGCAAATTAAGAAAGTGGTTTTATAGCTGATAGTTGACTCAGCTATCCGTTTTACTTAGCTCCTCATAAAACTTAACCAAATCCTTTGCAACCTTGTTTACATCATGCTGCTGCTCAACCAATTTGCGCGCATTGAGGCCAACGCTTTTGCAAAATTCTTCATCGGATATGCACCGTTCTATGGCATGGTAAAACTCGGCGCGATCATTGGCTATCATGATATTGGTGCCATTGGTAAAGTTTATACCTTCGGCTCCTAAGGCGGTAGATATAATACATTTTTGCATGGCCATTCCCTCTACAATTTTCACCCGCATACCTCCGCTTGATAAAAGCGGAACAATCATAATGGCTTTGCTATTTACAAAATCAAAAGCATCGTCAACTTCGCCCTGGATAAATATTTTACCCATTACCTCATAGTCGTCAAAACGCTCGGGAATGTTATGGCCTGCCACGTAAAATTTAACCCGCAAATCGCCTTCTGTCAGGTCTTTATAGAAATTATCAATAAACCATTCTATCCCCTCACGGTTGGGCAGCCAATCCAGCGAACCAAGGAAAAACAAGCTGGGGAATTCTGTTTTCTTAAAATCGGGGCGGTACCTGGTAAGATCTATCCCAACAGGAAAAATCTCGACCGGAATGGTGGCGCCGTATGAAAGCACCGTTTTTTGATCTTCGGCTGTAAATACCGCAATTGCGTCAAACTTATTAAGCTGTTGCAATTCATAATCTTTTATACGGCGGGCAACCATGCGCAGGTACCACCTTTTAAGCAGGTCGGTTTTTTGATGCGCAAGCCGCTCATAAACCTGGTGTTCGATGTTATGTGACCGGTAAATAAGCTTGGCTTTTGATACTTTGCGGATAGATGCCAGGTAAGGTGTTACAAACAAACCTTCAAACTGAATAATGTCATAAGCCGTTTGCTTTAACTCCCTGATAAGCAATTTCTCAAACTCGGCATCGTAATACCTATCTACGTTGTTTGATTTTTTGCGAAACAGGTTCACCGCAGCATCAAACATAGATACGTTGATGTTGATTTTAAACGAGCTATAGTTTATTTTATCTTCCAGCTCATCTTTTTCATAATAGCTGCTGCTATACTTTTGCGCATTTAACGCCACCAGCGACACTTCATGCCCAAGGGCAATTAATCCTTTTATGGTATTGCACACCACTATGGCATATCCGCCATTTTGCGGAAATGGGACACGATGTGTTAAAATAAGGATCTTCAAATGATTGATGGGTTTGTCACAAAAATACCAACCAGAAAGTGGTTATCAAAACATATACCCAAAGTATCTTTAAAAAATACTCAGCTGCGGGTCGCTCACCCTGAAAGTTTTACGATGATATGGCGTAAAACCAATTTTCATAACCGTTTCGCGGTGTTTTATAGTTGGATAGCCCTTGTTTGTATGCCAATCATATTCCGGGTGTTCGGTAGCAATTTTTAACATATAGTCGTCCCGGTAGGTTTTGGCTAATATTGATGCCGCTGCAATACTGAAATATTTACCATCGCCCTTAATAATGCATTCGTGCGGAACGTTTGGGTATTTTTTAAACCGGTTGCCATCGATAATTAAAAACTGCGGCGCAATGTGCAGTTTTTCGATAGCGCGATGCATAGCCAGGAAAGAGGCATTAAGAATGTTGATTTCGTCTATCTCAAAATTATCAACCGATGCAACAGCATAAGCAATAGCCCGTTCTTCAATTACTGTGCGTAGCTGATACCGTATCTCTTCCGATACCTGCTTGGAGTCGTTCAGTAAATTGTGATCAAAATCATGAGGGAGGATAACAGCCGCAGCAAACACCGGCCCTGCAAGGCAACCGCGGCCGGCCTCATCACATCCCGCTTCAATCAATTCAAATTGGTACCTTGCTGCTAACATATGGCAAAGATAAAATTTTTAGTATCGAGTAGTTAGTATCAAGTATCAGGACCGAAGAATAGTTCAGCAATATACTTGACCGGCATTGATGAAATTCGCTCCAATTCACGCCTATTCGTGTGTATTAAATTCGCTTCAATTCGTGAAATTGGCGTGTATTAAAATATCTTCAATGTAAGCAGGGTAATATCGTCTATTGGCTTGCTTTTATGCCCAAGGCTCAGGTGATCTAAAAGCAGGTCGTTAAAATTATCGGGCGACAAGTGTCCGTGTGTTTTTACAAAAGCAAGTAGTTTATCTTCGTTCCAAACCTTGTTACTGGTTGATTCAAAATCCATCAAACCATCGGTATAATTTACAATAAGGCTGCCGGGTTCAACATCCACTTCTCCTTCGTTTAAAAAAGGTAGTTCTTCAAAAACACCAATCATTGTGGTACCCAGTTTTAGCGGAATGGCCTCACCATCAGCAAAAAGAATGGTTGGGTTATGGCCGGCGTTAATATAATTTAGTTTGCGTTTCTTTTGGTTATACCGGGCCAGGAACAAAGTAATAAACCGTTCGCCCTTGGTATTGTTAAGCACTATTTTATTAAGGCGATCAATAATATTGGTCAGGTCGTCTTCCACCGCGGCCCAGGCGTGCAGGCTGGCCTGAAAATTTGCCATCAGCAGCGCTGCCGATATTCCTTTACCCGATACGTCGGCAATACACCATAAAAATTCGTTTTCATTAAGGCGGATAAAATCAAAATAATCTCCTCCTATATTTTGATGGGGCAGATACTTAGCGCCAACTTCTACTGCATCATCTTTATGAATCCTCAACGGTATCAGCATATTCTGCACCTCAACGGCAAGCTCCATTTCGCGCTGAAAACGTTCTGATTGTAAGCGCTCTTTAAATAATTTTTTATTCTCCAGCGCCACGATGATCACATTCATCAGGGTTTGGATGAAGTTAAGATCGTTGCTTAACATCTCGCCCGATGTGTCAAAATCGCCGATAAGCGCGTAAGCCAGGGCCTTACTTTTGTGGTATATCGGAATAAAATAATTGTATTTACGCAGGGTAATATCCTGGTGGTCGGCTATCGCCACAGGCGACTTAACCTTCTTTAATTTATCACACGCCCTGCTCAATGCCATCGCCGACTCTGTTTCGCCGCCGTATTTAGAGATACATACAAACTTATTTTCCTTTTCTATCAGGAAACGGAGCTTGCCAACCTGCAGATAGTTTTGCAGGATTACCTCAAGCATTTGTATAAGTATTGGGGTAGAAGTATTCTTATTAATGGCCCTGGTGATCTCCAATAAGGAATTCAACTCGGATTGCCGTTTCAGCAACAGCCTTATTAATTCGTCTTCGCCAGAACTATCGTCTTTGTATTGCATTTGTTTTTAGTCGCATGACTAAAGTAAAAAAAATATTTTCAAATGCGTGTACTTTGTGATTTTATATCGAAAGCATCGCGCAAACCAACTGTAACCAGGTTAAACGCGTACACCAGCAGCATAATGGCAAGGCCAGGAATAATGGCCAGGAAAGCCGAATCCATGACGATGTACCCGTAATGCTCTTTAATCATACCACCCCATGTTGGCATTGGTGGCTGTGCACCAAAACCCAGGAAACTAAGCCCGGCCTCGAGCAAAATTGCCGATGCGAAATTTGAGGATGCCAGCACCAGAATCGGGCCGGTTATATTTGGCAAAATGTGCCTGGTAATGATACGCCTGTTATTGAAACCGAGGGCGCGGGCGGCTTCTACATATTCAACCTGTTTCAGGCTCATTACCTGGCCGCGTACCAGGCGGGCTACCTCAACCCACATGGATAAGCCTACTGCAATAAATATTTGCCAAAGCCCCTTGCCTAAAGCAAATGATATAGCAATAACCAGCAACAACGCCGGTAACGACCATAATATATTCATCACCCAGCTTAAAGCCCCATCAATCCACCCGCCAAAATACCCGGCTATGGAACCAATGGTTACCCCTAAAAACATGCTGATTATTACCGACATCAGCCCAACTGCCAATGAAATACGCGTACCCAGCAACAGGCGGCTCAGCAGGTCGCGCCCGTAAACATCGGTACCCAGCCAAAAAGTTTTGGTGGGTATTTGCTCGCCTTTAATTTTATCACTGAAGTTTTTATATATCTCCGCCGTTTTTTCGCAGGAGAAAGTGGGGCTTAACAATACTTTGTTGAAATGGTAGCGCGGTTTAATCCCAGTTACCACTTCAAAAATATTGTAGGCTTTGGGGTCGGGTTTATCCTCATTGCCAATATATTCATTTACGTGGATAGAATCCTGTTTAAAATAATACCCTGTGATAGGTACTTCCCTGTAAAATGAGGGCTGTCCAAAAAACATCCGCCTAAAAAAACCCACAGTGTCCACCTGCTCGCCTTTGCGTATAAGCAACATCATGAATTTCGTGCCGGGCTTTTTAATGCTTAGCTGTATTGTCATGTTATTGGCTTGCGGGGTGTTGTCGGGCATTATCAAATACCCCAATACAGCTACCAATAACGTTATCGCAATGAAAACAAGGCCAGCCATGGCAATTTTATTACGCTTAAATGCGTTCCAGGTGCGTTTTGAGGGGGTAAGCTGGGCCAATAGTTAATAGTTCCGTTTGGCTAAATATCGCTTAAATAGGCACAATAAGCAATTGCGTTGCTACAAATTACATTGATATTAAAAACAGGGCTATTTTACCATGCGGCCTTTCCACTGGTATTGTTTATTACCGCCTATTACGCCTATTACAGCAATATAAACAATATGCAATGGCGTTAATAATAAAATTAAACTAACCAGGTAGCTGCGCTTAAAAAACGAAGTAATGGGGATGATATAAAAAAGCTCGACAAAAATTTTTAAGAGTATCTGCGCTAAAAAAAGCTTAAAAAAATATACGTCTAATAACCCAAGCAATAAGTTGAGCAACAATAACACATTGAACCCCCAAAAGGCGAAACCCAATGCCACTACCTTTTTATTCTTATATTTTGTTGACTTGGATGCCCAGCGCCGCCTTTGCTGCATAAACTCTTTAAAATTGGGCTTGGCGTGGGTATAAACCACCGCTTCGGACTGCTTGAGAAAAGCTATTTTGCCGGGAAAATGTTCAGCAATTTTTTGCAGCAGCAACTCATCATCGCCCGATGCCAGTTCGTCAATACCTGCAAAGCCGCCAACTTCATTAAATACATCCTTGCGGTAGGCCAGGTTGGCCCCATTGCAGTTTGATGCCCGGCCATTACCTATAAATGCCGCGCCTATCCCTATTAAATAAGCAAACTCCAGGGTTTGCAACAATTCAAAAAGCGATTTTTCTTCAAAAAATGTAACAGGCGATGATATCATTACCGGGTTAAAAGCTTCGTAATGCCCAACAATGGTTGATAGCCACTGGCTGCCCATGCGGCAGTCGGCATCGGTAGCTACCATTAACTCGCCCGATGACAGCTTTATCGCTTCGGCAATAGCCTTCTTTTTATAGGAGTTTAAAGGTTGGTTTTCGTTAAGCTTAAGTAACGTAATACCCTGGCGGCCAAAGCTTGCTATAATTTCAGCGGTATTATCTGTCGAATGATCATCTACAATGATAACTTCCAGCAGGTGTTTGGGGTAATCCTGTGCCAGGATGTCGCCGATAGTTAAATGGATACTTTGGGCCTCGTTACGGGCGGCAATAAGTACGGTAACCCTGGTATTAAAGCTTGTAGGCGAAAGTTGCGTGGTTTTAACGTTAAACCATCCTTTTACCAGATACATGATTAACGCCACGTACAGGAAGGTAAGCAGTAACGAAATGATACTAAGCGTTGCGATCAAAGAATTTGAGTTTAAAAACAAATAAAGAACCTAAAATAGCAGGAATAAACAAATTTATTAGCCATATGAGCGAAACACAGGATATAACGGCCAATTTTTGATCTGTAACGTATATAAACAGGTGTGCCGCTGTAAAACCGCGCACCCCGATATCAAATAAATCGAGCGAGGGCAATGTTGACGTGACAAAGAAAAACACCATAAGCACCAGCAGCATAGGAATAATGGAGACTTGTGGCACCAGCAACTGGAATACCAGGTAATATTGAAATGTAAAAGTGGCGTACCTTGCCAGGCTAAAGGCCATGGTTTTAAGAAGCTCATTGGTTTTATACCTGCTCAACACATCAAAAAACCGATGATATTTACGGATAAAGGCAATCTTATCAAATAAATACACCATCCATTTAATATGGAAATAAACGATAAGCTGCAGTAAAACCAATACGCCCAAAATGGCAACAACAGTTATATACGCCCATTTTTTATCATTAATAAAACTTAGCACAAACCAAACTGACGAAATGATACCCAGTATATTGGTGATTAAAGCCTGGCTAAATGCCCCTACTCCCATAGCAAAAACACCAGGAATCCTTTTTCGGTTTGGTAAAAACATAACACGGCCACCATATTCACCAATCCGGTTAGGAGTGGTTACAGCCCAGGTAAGGCCGCAAAAAACAGCTTCTACAGCCTCCCATAAAGATATAGCTATCAGGGCTTTGGTAACGTAACGCCATTTGAGCGCCTCCAAAAACCAGTTTAAGAACATAAGTAACACCACAATGCCAAGTGTAAAAACCACTCTTGAAACACTTAAATTGGATGCTAATAGTTCAAACTCCTGTAGCTCGGTGCTTTTTTTTGAAAATTGCCTGTAAATAAACAATCCGGCTACTATTACTATACTGGCTTTGAGTAGATAAGAAATTGTTTTTTTAGTAGAAGTGGTCAAGAAGCTAAAAGTTTATACAATGTTACGAAAAATGGAGCAAGGATTAACTTGCTTCCCAATAACGCAACTTTAGCATTTTTGTTTATTTCAACCTTGCTTTAAAAAACGCTATGGTATTGGCATAAGCATCTTTGGTGGCGTCGCTGTTATAGGCCGGGCTGCTGGGATTGGCAAAACCATGGTCGGCATCGTATTGGTGCAGGTATAGTTTTTTGCCGGCAGCTTTCATATCATCATTAAACTTACCCACTACTTTAGGGTTTATCCATTGGTCTTTATTGGCAAAATTGGCCAGCACATCGGCGTTCAGCGTTTTTAATTTGGCCACATCCTGTTCGGGCATGCCGTAATACATTACGGTGCCTGCCAGTTTTTTGCCGGCAAGCAGGCCGGTTTGTAAACTCCAGCCGCCACCAAAGCACCAGCCAATGGTAGCAATATGCGCCCTGGCTCCTGCATAAGTAATAGCGCCATTGATGATGGCTTTGGCCCTGTCTTCAACAACTGCCTGCATTAATTTTCCGGCATCTTTAGGGTCGGTAGCTATTTTGCCATCGTAAAGGTCAAGGTCAATGATATTTACATTGCCCAAATCATTGTAAATTTTTTCCGATTCTCGTTTAACATAATCGTTCAGGCCCCACCATTCGTGGATCACCAGGATATAGTTATTGGTAGGCTTTTTTGCTTTCAGCAAATAGGCTGTAGATGTTTTTCCGTCGGGTGTTTGGTAGGTAATATTTGCGCCTATACTGCTCTGAAAATGGATTGGCAAGGGCTTTAAATGCGCCATCCTAAATTCAGGGTTAGATGCCAGCATGGCAAAACGCTGGGTTGATGATGGATTGGCGCAGCAAACCACTTTTTTGCCTTGAGCAAAGGTGAATGAGCTAAAAGCGATTAGCAGCGTAAGTATGATCAGTTTTTTCATGTCGGTTTTTTTATTGCGATTATAACAATAACGTAGATGAAATGATTTGCGTTGCCGGCAAAAAGAAGTATTTTGAAAGTAAACTTTCAATTTTCCGGGCGCTTTGCAATGCATTTCCTCCTCCCTATCCCATCACCTTATCCGGCGTTATGGGCAACTCCCGTACCCGCTTTCCGCTGGCGTTGTATACTGCATTGGCTACAGCGGCGGCCATGCCTATCAGGGCTATCTCGGCCATGCCTTTAGCACCCATCGGATTGATGATGGGGTCGGGTTTGTTTACAAACAGGGCATCTATTTGCGGGATATCGGCATTTACCGGCACGTGGTAGTCGGCAAAATTATTGTTGATGTAACGGCCATACCGGTGATCAATCACCGACTCCTCCATCAAAGCCATGCCAAGCCCTCCTATCGCGCCGCCTATAACCTGGCTGCGTGCTGTTTTAGGGCTGATGATTCGGCCGCAATCTGCTACGCAGGCAACCTTGTCAATTTTAACAACACCGGTTGCGGCATTTACCAAAACCTTTACAAAATGCACCGACCAGGAGTTCATGGCATAGGTTTGCATCCCGTTACCTCCATCAGTTTCGGTAGTTACATCCAGCGATGCCAGGTTGTGGTCCTTTAATATTTTCGCATAATCAGGGTTGTCGGTGCCGCTATTGCCAACCAGCTTTTGAAATTTCTCTTTTAAATCGGCACAGGCTTTATATACTGCCGAGCCAACACTGGCTGTAGTGGCCGAGCCTCCCTGCGTGGGCGCGTTGGGTAATGACGAATCGCCCAGCTCAAATTCTATCTTTTCGGCAGGGATGTTCATTTGTTCGGCGGCTATTAATACCATAGCTGTGCCCGTACCGGGGCCAATATCGCTCACCGCGCTTTGTAGCAACAGCGTACCATCGGCTTTCATCACGGCTTTGATGGTTGCCTTGTCGCGGTAGGCACCAAACATCCCACTGCCCATTCCGTAGCCAACATACCAGCCATTTTCTTTTACCGAGCCGGGCTCTGCCTTCCGGTTTTTCCAGCCTATATGATCTGCGCCTAACGCGTACGCTTCTTTCAAAAACTTGCTCGAAAACGGTTTTCCGCTATCCGGGTCTTTTTCGGCGTAATTACGGATCCGCAATTCAACGGGATCTATCTTGAGCTGGTAAGATAGCTCGTCCAGTGCCGATTCCAGCGCGAAAGAGCCGGTAGCTTCGCCGGGGCCGCGCATCCAGGTAGGTGTCGCAATATCAAGCGGAACAATGTTGTATTTGGTATTTACATTGGGGCATGCGTATAAATTCTGGCTTACGCCGGTGGGCCCTTCGGTAAAATCTTCGTAGGTTGATGTTTGGCCGGCCGCCTCATGGGTAATACCGGTAAGCCTGCCATCGGCAGTAGCGCCTATGCCAATTTTTTGCCAGGTAAAAGGGCGGTACCCAACCGATGTAAACATATCGGCGCGGCTTAAAACTACCTTCACAGGCCTTTTCGCCACCTTAGCACCAAGTATGGCGGCCACTTCATGCGGCCAGGTGCGCAAAGCGCTGCCAAATGCGCCGCCTACAAATTGCGAGTGCACCTGCACGTTTTGTACAGGCAGTTTAAACAAGCGCGCCAAATCCTGCTGGGTGTCCTTAACGCCCTGGGTTTTATCCCAAACGCTTAATTTATCCTCGGCATCCCAACGGGCAATAATGGCATGCAGCTCCATAGGGTTATGGGTTACCGTAGGCACAATATATTCCTGCTCCAGTTTAAACGGGGCAGTTTTCCAGGCATCTTCGGTCCCGCGCTTGTAGCCGCCTTCGCCGCGTGGTGCAAAGCCTTTATCCCGGTTATCGGGCAGGCTGGTTGTATGCTTTTCGGCCTTATACTGCGCTTTTACCAATGATGCTGCAAACTGCGCACGCTCAAAAGTATCGGCTATTACAATGGCAACCGGCTGGCCGTTGTAATATATTTTATCGTCATAAAAAACCTTTAACGCGCCCTTGTCGCCCGCTTTCTTGTCCTTTTCGGGCTGGTCGCCGGGCACTTTTGGGGCATTTAAATGGGTAATTATAGCCAATACTCCTGGCGCTTTTAAAGCGGCCTTGGTATCAATGGCAGTAATGCTGCCTTTGGTAATGGTACTGCCTACCAGTACCCCATAGGTTAAACCGGCCGGCGTATATTCGGCCGAGTATTTTGCTGCCCCGGTTACTTTTAACCTTCCGTCTACCCGGCCCATGCCTTCTGCCGATGAGGGCATCGTTTTGTCTATCGCTGTTTTCATGGTGATTTTAAACTAAGCCTGCTGCATGTTTTAAAGCCTCGGTAATGGTGGCCGGTGCCAGTTTTAATTTGAATGAATTATTGACATAGCCTTTTGCCCCCAGCATAGCCAGCTGTGCCGCGTGGGCAAAACTTTCTTCGGTTGCAGGTTTGCCAACAAGTGATTTTTCGGCGTCAAAAAGTCGCCAGGGTTTATGGGCAACACCGCCCATGGCCAGCCGGGCATTTTTTATCAGCCCGTTATCTATTTCAAGCGCCGCCGCTACAGAAACCAACGCGAAAGCATATGATTGCCTGTCGCGGATTTTTAAATAGTAGCTGTTTTTGGCGAAGTTATTATCCGGAATCTCGATACCAAGAATCAACTCATCTTTGGCCAGGGTGTTATCCAGCTCGGGATGTTCTCCCGGCAGGCGATGAAATGCCGTAAAGGGAATGTGTCGCTCTCCTTTTTTGCCTGCTATGATCACGGTAGCATCCAACGCAGCAAGGGCAACGCACATATCGCTTGGGTGCACGGCAATACATTGCGGGCTTGCACCAAAAATAGCATGCATACGGTTAACGCCTTCTATGGCCCCACAGCCTGTGCCCGGCACCCGCTTATTGCAAGGCATCGTGGTATCGTAAAAATACCCGCAACGTGTGCGCTGCATCATGTTACCGCCAACGGTTGCCATATTGCGCAATTGCGGCGACGCCCCCGCTTTAAGGGCCATAGCCAAAAGCGGTTGCCGCTGCACTACCATATCGTTTTCTGATACCACACTGTTGAGCGCCAGCGTACCTATAGACAGGCCTGATTTGGTTGCGGTTATGGCCCTTAATGATACATGATTAACTACCCCCAGGTGATTAATATCAACCAGTTTATCAGGCGCGGTAACGCCTCGCTTCATCAAATCAATCAGGTTGGTGCCACCCGCAATAATTTTTGAGCCGGGTTTGCCAATTACATCCAATGTTGCCTGTAAGGAAGTTGGCTTTACGTATTGAAACTGTTTCATACGGCCATCCCTCCATCTTTTACTTCCTGTATGGCATTTACTATATTGGGGTAAGCGCCGCAGCGGCAAATATTACCACTCATGTATTCGCGAATCTCGTGTTCGGAGTTGGCATGCCCCTCGCGGATACAGGCCACCGCCGACATGATTTGCCCCGGTGTGCAATACCCGCACTGGAAACCATCGTGCTTTATAAAAGCCTCCTGCATAGGGTGCAGCTTATCGCCATTGGCAAGGCCTTCAATGGTGGTAATTTTTTTACCATTCATCATAATGCCCAATGTAAGGCATGAATTTATACGGTGCCCGTCAACATGAACGGTACATGCGCCGCACTGGCCGTGGTCGCAACCCTTTTTAGTGCCGGTTAAGTCCAGTTGCTCCCGTAAAATATCCAACAGGGTTGATCGTGGCTCAACCGATAGGTTTTGCTGCCTGCCGTTTACCTGCATTTTTAAAGGCATTTTTTCAAAAACGGCGGCAATCTGCTCATCTACATGGCTGGCAGCAGCTTTAATGGCGGTGCCCGGTGTAAGGGCTACGGCGGTTAGCAGGGTTGATTGTTTCAGGAAATTCCTGCGCGAACTATCCTTCACATCCAGGCCTTCATCAGGCCCCGAACAAGGTTTTTTGCTTTCCATAAATAATCGGCTTTTAGGAATGTTAAATTACGCTTTTTTAATAAAATGCAGCAACTGCAATTAATGTTTTACAACCCAGGCATCTTTCATGTTAGCAGTTATTGACATTGTGTTAAAACAATTGGCGGTAAACTCCCGTACAAGGGCGTAACTAATTGATTGTATGTTTACTCCCCCAATCCCCGAAAATGAAATGGACAGGGTAATGACCCTGTCGGAATTTGATTTGGACTATGGCGCGCATGCCGATAGTTTTAAAGATCTTACTAAACTTGCCGCCAAAGTTGCCGGCACTGAAATGTCGTTGGTTAACCTCATTGACTCCTATACCCAATGGACCATATCCACCCACAACCTGGACCTGGAGCAAATGCCGCGCGAGGAATCTGTATGTCAGTACTTGTTAATGAGTGATGACAATATGGAAGTTGCCGACTTGAGTGCCGACGAGCGGTTTAAAGACCGGCCCTATGTTACCGGCGGGCCGCATCTGCGCTATTATTATGGTATCCCACTAAATGTAGATAACCACAACATAGGCGCTTTATGCGTGGTTGACGCGCATTCGTCAAAAAACCTTAACCCCGAAAAGGTAGAGCTGTTAAAGATCATTGCCGGCGAAATTGTGAATAGGCTTAAATACATCAAAGTAATTGAGGATCTGCGGAGCAATTTATCCGAAGCAAAGCAAACCCAAAAGAAAGTAGCGCACGATATTCGCGGGCCTTTAAGCGGTATTATAGGGCTTGCACAACTCATTCGTGAACAAGGCGATGAAAACCAGATGGACGAGATACTGGAGTTTATGAACCTGATACACAAAAGTGGCCGGTCGATACTGGAACTTGCCGACGAGATTTTGAGCACTGATAAAAAAGATAAGAAAGTGCCCGAATTGAAGGGAGGCGAATTTAACCAGGTGGTATTTAAAGATAAGCTGCAAAAGCTTTATGTGCCGCAGGCCATGAACAAGCATATTACGTTTACAGTAAATACGTCATCGGCATCAGAAACCATTCCTTTTTCAAAAAATAAATTACTGCAGATAACGGGCAACCTGATATCTAACGCCATCAAATTCACCCCGAATAATGGCTTTGTTACTGTCGACCTGGATTTGATTGAAGATAAAAACGAAAATGTATTGCAGGTAAAAGTAACCGACTCGGGCGTTGGGCTGGATGCAGGCGGCATAGCCACCATATTGCAGGGGAATGCTATATCAACAAATGGTACCGGTGGCGAAAATGGGTATGGGTTTGGCCTGGCGCTTGTAAAGCACCTGGTTGAAAGCCTTAAGGGAACGTTTAATATATTTTCGATTCCGGGAAAGGGTGCCACATTTGAGGTAAAGCTACCGCAGGCAACATCGCCGGAAAAATAACATAAGCATGGTTTTTTGATATAGTACTATCACAGCAGGTAAAAAAACCTGCTAAACCAATCCCACAAAGTACAGTAAGTAGATGTATTATTAACAGCAAAGTGCCGGGTACCAATACCCGGCACTTTGTTTATTTATAATTTACCAACGGCTGCCGCCACCGCCGCCACGGCTATCTTTTGAATAACCACCGCCGCCACCGCCACGGTTACCGCCGCCGCCATAGCCGCCACCGCCGCCACGGTTGCCACCATAACCACCGCCGCCACGATTGTCGCGTGGTTTTTTGTCTTCAGCCTGGCTAACAGCAATTGATCTGCCTCTAACATCTGATCCGTTTAAACCCGTGATAGCTAATTGTGCAGCTTCATCATCTGGCATTTCAACAAATCCGAAACCCTTGCTTCTGCCAGATTCACGGTCAATAATAATTTTTACAGTGCTTACTTCACCGTACGCTTCAAAAAGCTCTTTTAAATCGGCTTCCTCTAATTGAAAAGGAAGGCTTCCTACAAATATGTTCATCAATCTTTAATTTATAAAAGGCAAGGTTGTTTTGTTTGCCCAGTTTTGTTAACATCAAATATAGTAATAGATATTTGATGATTACTGCATGATTTTATGAATGAATGGTTTTATTTTTAAAAAAAGTTAATTTTTATTGATTTTGGGTTAAAAACACCCGTTTTTAACTATTAAAATATAATTTAATGCGACTGGTGAATAAACACAGCCTTATTTATAGCGCATAAATTATAAAAGCAATATCGTTTATTATAAAAAAATGCCCGCACCGGTAAAATTTTATAAATTCACTTCAAATACCTTGTCAATAGCTTGAAAATTTCACCTATCCGGATTTTTCGCCTTTTAATTGCTGTGTGTACCCTTCTATTTGAGGGAGTTACGGGTTTTGCGCAAACCCAGGCGCCGTTATTGACCCAGTGGCAAAAGGCGGTACACCAGCCTGGCTATAAAGCAGACACCGCCAGCGTTAATTTGCTTAATAGTTTATCGCTCGGGTACAGGTATAACCAGGCCGATAGTTCGTTGTATTTTGCCAAACAGGCGCTACAGCTTGCCCAATTACAAAAAAACCAGCCCGGTGAGGTTACTTCCCTAAATAATATTGGCATGGCTTATTATGTGCTTGGCGAATATTTTCAATCGTTAGATGCCGCATCTAAGTTAATGCGGCTTAGCAACGCCATTGATTACCAGCCGGGGGTAGCCAATGCCTACCAGGTAATGGGGCTGATTTTTTTAGGGCAAAACAAGTTTGAGGATGCCATTAACCAGTTTGTAAAAGCGCTGGACGGTTTTACAAAGGTTAATGACCAGGCCAAAATAAGCCGCATGTATTTTGATATTGGCCTGTGTTATGACGAACTGGGGCTATCTAAAAAAGCTTTTACCTATCTTGATAAGGCATTAAATACCGGCAAGCTGATTAAGGATGAGCACATTATATCCATGACCTATAACCGCATGGGCGAAACTTTTCTTCATTTAAAAAATTACCCGCAGGCTATAGTGTACTATCAAAAAGTATTGAATGCCCATTACCAGGATAACTGGGAGCGGGATTTTGCGTTTTCGGGCCTCGCCCAAACTTATTATGGCATGGACCAATATCAATTAGCCATTACCAATGCTAATAAAGGGCTAAGCCTGGCAAGCGAAACTAACAGCCGCTATGATATTGTGAGAGCCCTGAAAATCCTGTCTGAAAGTTATGCCGCGCTGGAAGATTATGGTAACGCTTACCGCAACGAAGCGCTTTATAAAATTAATAACGATAGCTTATTGAATGATACCAAGGAAAAAGAGATTAATTACCTGCATTTAAAACAGCAACAGGTTGATAACATCCGGTTAGAAAAAGAGAACGAACTAAACAAACAAAAGCTCAACTCCACCCGGTTAATAATTATTATAATAAGCCTGGCAGCCGTTTTTGTTATTATTATACTATTAATCATCAGCCGAAGCAACATGCACAAAACGGCTTTAAACAAAGCCTTAAAGCAGCAAAGCCAGGAAATTTCGCGGCAAAAAGAAGCCCTTGACGATTTAAACCATACCAAGGATATGCTGTTTTCGGTAATAAGCCATGACCTGCGCAGCCCATTCGCCTCCATTATGCAAACTATCGATCTTGTACGCTCGGGCGATATTGATGAGGCGGAACAAAAGTTGCTAATTGAGGATTTTTATCAGCACGTAACCATTGTAAATAATATGGTAAACAATATGCTGGTTTGGGCTGGTAGCCAGCAAAAAGGCGTTAACGTTGAAAAAGCAAGCATAAACCTCACAGGCGTAGTTGATGAAATTCTTTCGGTATCGGCTTTCCTGGCCAAAAACAAGGAGATTAACATAGAACACATACACAATGGCGACCAAATGGTGAGCGCCGACCCTAATCACGTAAAAATAATTATCCAGAACCTGGTTGGCAATGCTATTAAATTTACGCCCCAAGGTGGCATTATTGTTATCCATTATACCTGCGACGATAACCACCGAGCCATCCACGTAAAAGATTCGGGCATGGGCATTAGTGAAACAAAAATAGACAAGCTTTTTAAGGTGGTCGGTAAAGAAATTTCGGGCTATGGCACCAATAAAGAAACCGGCGCCGGTATAGGCCTGGCCCTTGTTAAACAGTTTGTTGATGTAAATAAAGGCCGCATTGAAATTAAAAGCGAAGTTGGCAAAGGCACCGAATTCATTGTATACCTGTTAAAGGCAGATGTTTAGCAATTAAAACACAAGTGCAAGCAGCATCAAATAACCACTATTGCACTAACTTACCGATTCAATTACATACGTTTTCCCGTTCAGCGTAAAGCTGTCGCCCGCTTTTGCCCCGCTCAGTTTCATACCTACCGGTGAACCGGGCGATATGGCGAAATAGGTTTTGCCATGGAGTGATAGTGCCCCGGCGCTTATAGCCATATAAAAATTGCCATTATTGGTAATAATCACGCTGCCAGCTTCGGCAACGGCCGATGTACCGCTGGTGCCTATGCGGTTTAACGCAACCAGCAATTTATTGGCTTCGTTAAGCTGGGCCAGGTTGCGGTTGGTTTCCTGCTGCGCCATTTCGCGGCCGGTTTCGTATTTATCGCCGGCACTGCTTTTAGTATCATCGTTTGATGATTTTTGCGCTTCGCTGATAGCCAGTTCGGCGGCATCCATGCTCCTGCGAACGTAGGCTATGCACAAATCATATAATTCCTTTTTCAGATTGTTCATTTATATTTTTAACAATACCGTTTTTTCTCAAATGCAAATAAAGGAATAAATGTTGGGGCATAGGGGTGTTAAAAAATGTATTTAAGCCCTTTTCGCAGCGACGCATAATTACCTCTCCCCCAGGGCATTCAGAAACTGCAAGGCCAATTTATTTGCATGGGTGCTTTGCAAGGGAGCTTTGCATGCGGGAGACGCAATTATGCGTCTCTACGGAAAAAAAGGAATAACGTTAACGCAACAAAGCCCGATATGTTGATCCATTCAACACGTCGGGCTTTATTTTAATAGCCGTGATACTTTACTGCACGCGGCTTAAAAAATCTTAAATCCAACGCTTAAAGCCCAAAGGTTTTGGCGCTGGCCGTAGTTAGAGTTTACCTTGGATAAACCACCCTCATAGCGCAAATCGGCAGTTATTGCACCGATATCAACACCGGCACCAGCCTGGAAACCTAATGTACTTTTGTTGTAGTTACCAAAATCCTGGTAGGCACCGCTTACGTTATCGCTAAAGTTTTGATTTTTATCAAGGGCGTAGCTGTAAACCGGGCCAGCCATAATCCTAAAATTTAAATCCTTAGCGCCAAATGATTTACCCAAAAGCAATGGCACGTTTAATGTGGTAAACCTAACCTTACCCTCTGTGGTTACAGTAGTGCCGTTAGTTGTCTGAAAATCAAACTTCCCTCCTTTACTGGCTAAATAAAGTTCGGGCTGTAAATACAAACCGCTACCAATCCGGGCAAATAAACCAGCCTGGTAACCGGTTACAGAAGACTCGCCAACGGCAGAAGTATTGATCTTCGAAAAATTGACACCACCTTTAACACCTAAAGAAAACTGTGCCTGCGCGCTGATGCTCACTGCTATCAGCAATACGGCACTTAATAGATACTTTTTCATAAATTTTAATTTTTAGCGGGGCGAAGCTATAAATATTCGAAAAATTATAGCTTAACCCCTTGTTTACATAGTTAGTTTACAATACGGCTGTATTGATAGCCTGTTTTACAGCCTATCAATTGACGCGCCAAAGTTTTAAACGTTGCTTTGCCCCGTTTTTTATAATCCGACTAAAATAATTTAACAAAGCTTAACATCTGCGGTTATTTTTCAAGCAATTTAGCCAGTACAGCTACACATTGCTCCAGCTCGGCCGGTGTGGAGGAGGCAAAGCCAAGCCTGGTAAAATTTGGCGCCAACGGGCTATTCTCGCCCTGGAAATACAGTCCTTTTTTTAAGGCATTTTGGGCAAGCCTGTTCAAATCTATTTGCGAATCAAAATAAGTCCACACAGCCATGCCACCCTCAGGCATTTTAAATTGCACGTAATTTTTTAGGCTATCATTCAGTAATCCACAAAAAAAATCGCGCCGCTGCTGGTATACCCGTAATGATTTGCGCAGGTGGCGTTGTATCACGCCGTTTTGTAAAAGCTCGGCCATGGCATTCTCCAACATGCTATCGCCCTGGCGGTCAATGGTGCGCCGTAATTGGGCCAAATGTTCAATCACGTTTTCGGGGCCAACCAGATACCCCACCCTTATGGCCGGCGAAATACTTTTGGAAAAAGCGCCGCAATACAGCACCATCCCCGCATCGTCGGCGCTGGCCAATGGCATCAGCGGTTTGTTTTGGTAATGGAAATCATAATCATAGTCGTCCTCAAAAATAATGAAACCATGTTTTTGGGCCAGCTCAAGCAGGCGTACCCTTCTATCAGGCCGCAGGGCCACTGTTGTGGGGTAATGGTGGTGCGAAGTCACGTACACCATGCGCACGGTTTGCCTGCTGCAAAGTTCATCAAGCTTATCCACATCCAATCCGTATTCATCAACCGGCACTTTTAACAGGTTTGCACCGGCCTGTAAAAAATTGGCTTTGGCACCAGCCCAGCCCGGTTCGGCGGTAACTACTGTGTCGCCGGGTTGCAGCAAGCCAGTACAGGTTAAATAAAGGCCCATAACCGTACCCCGCACTATCAGGATATTGGCCGGCGTAACCCGCAAGCCGCGGGTGATATTTAAATAGGTGGCCAACTCCATACGCAACCACTCCGATCCTTTTGGGTCGGCATAGCCCAAACGGGTGTAGGGGTTACCTGTTAAAAGCTGTGTGCGGTAAGCCCTCGAAAGTTCGGTTACGGGTGCCATGCGGGTGTCTGGGAAACCATCATCAAGATGCAGATCAATGTTTAAATCAACAATTCTGCGTTGCAGGTGTGGCGCCTCCTTTATACTAAAGCCTGCTATCTTAGCTACGTCGGCGCTATTATTTAACAACTGCCGGGGCTTTGTTACCGGTAAATGGCCAGCCACAAAAGTTCCGCTGCCGGTATGGCTTTGCAGCCAGCCCTGGGCCAGCAATTCGTCATAGGCCCTTATCACTGTTTTACGGTGCAGGTTTAACAAGGTGGCCAGCTGCCGGGTGCTGGGCAGCCGGTGGCCCGGTTGTAATGTGCCCGCTTTTACCATCGCCATAAGCTGATTGACCAGTTGAATATAAACCGGCAGCTGCACCTGTTTATCAATTATTAAGCTTGATGAATATACTTGCATAAATTGGACTACCTATTTTGTATTATCTGGAGCATTATCACCATCCAATAAACGCATAATTTTACCAAAAAACAAAATCATGGCAAATCCACCGGCACATCTTATCCCCAGCAGGGCAGCAAAAAGGGCAAATTACGAGCCCGAAACCATCAACAGTATCCTGGATGAGGCATTATATTGCACCATCAGCTATTCGGCAGATAACAAACCATACGCCATCCCTACTGCGTTTGTGCGGTATGGTAACCGTATTTATGTGCATGGTTCGGTAGGTAGCCATTTGATGCGCGAACTGGAAAAAGGCATCCCCGTTTGTATCACCGTTACCCTGATGGACGAACTGGTGGTAGCCAAATCGGCATTTCATCACTCGGTAAATTACCGGTCGGTAGTGATATTTGCGCAGGCAGAAAAAATTGAAAGTGTGGACGATAAAACCGAAGCTTTTAAATGGCTTACCGAAAAAATTGTGCCCGGCAGCTGGGATTACCTTCGCCCAATAACCGACAGGGAAGTACTTAAAACCACAGCGCTTGCGTTTAAAATTGACGAGGCATCGGCCAAGTTACGCACCGGTATGCCGGTTGACGATGACGACGACCTGGAACTGCCTATATGGTCGGGCCTTATCCCCCTGCAAACCAAACGACTGGCGCCCATCCCCGATAAACTGAGCCAGGGATTGCCATTGCCGCCTCATCTTGCTGCTATTTAGTGCTAAAAAGGGTGTATAGCCTCATTTTTAATTCAGCCAACGTGTATTTTTTATATTTTTGCTTAAAATAATTTAACAATGGCCGAAATCAGTATCTCCAATAAAGATTGGGAACGTGTAAAAATTAAAGTTCAACGTAAATATAACAACCTTAGCGATGAGCAGCTAAAATATACCGAAGGACAGGAAGAGGCACTGATAACCAAACTTATGGAGCTTGTAAACCGTAACAGGGAATATGTGGTATTCACCCTAAAAAAAGCTTTGGTGAATATTGACAATAACAGGCTGTAAATAAGCGTTTAGTTGTAAAAAATCGATAGCTTTTCGTATTTTTATATGCTTTAAAGTTGTACCGGGTATGGTGATCTCAAAAAAATACAGAAAGATAGGTTTGTGTGCCGGCGTTGTAATGCTGGCCGTTGGCGTTGCCGCTTTTGACGATGACCTGTTCCAGATATCAAAAAACCTTGATGTTTTTGCATCGGTTTATAAAGAGGTAAACATTAACTATGTTGATAATGTTAACTCGGCCAAGCTGGTAAAAACCGGCGTGGATGCTATGCTAGATGGCCTGGATCCCTATACCGAATTTGTACCCGAATCGGAAATTGAAGACTATAAGCTGCACTATGTAAGTACCCAGTACGGCGGTATTGGCGCAAGCATTTTTACCCGCAACGGCAAAGTATACGTATCTGATGTATTTGAGGGCTTCCCGGCCCAAAAGGGTGATGTACACCCCGGCGACCAGGTGCTTAAAATAAATGACATTGACCTTAACGGAAAAAATAACGACCAGGTAAGCCTATTACTCAAAGGATCAAAAGGTGCTGCCATTAAGCTATTCGTTAAGCGCGATAACGTGGCCCAGCCCTTTGAAAAAAACCTGGTACGTGATGAAATTAAGCAACCAAACGTATCATACGCTGGTATGGTGCAGGGCAACATGGGTTATATTAAACTGGATAAGTTTTTAGAAAACTCGGCCGCCGAGGTAACCAACGCCCTGGTAACCCTAAAAAAGAATAACCCTAACGGCATCATCCTTGATCTGCGCTCAAACGGCGGCGGTATTTTGCAGGAGGCTGTAAAAATCGTAAATCTTTTTGTTCAAAAAGATGTGGAGGTAGTATCGCAAAAAGGAAAAATAAAAGAAAAGAATTTTACTTATAGCACCGTAAGCACGCCGCTTGAGCCAAGCCTGCCATTAGTGGTATTAGTTAACAGCCACTCGGCATCTGCATCAGAAATTGTTGCCGGCTCGTTACAGGATCTTGACCGTGCTATTATTATTGGCCAGCGCAGTTATGGCAAAGGCCTGGTACAGCAAACCTTTAACCTGCCTTATAACAGCCTGGTTAAAATTACCATTGCCAAATACTACATCCCGTCGGGTCGCTGTATCCAGGAGCTGGATTATACGCACCGCAAGGATGATGGCAGCGTAGTTAAAGTGGCCGATTCATTAATCCACGAGTTTAAAACTAAAAATGGCCGCTCGGTTTACGATGGCAGCGCTATTTACCCCGATATTTTTATTAAACAGGAAAAATTTGCCAACGTAACCCAGGCCCTGGTAGGCAAGCTGCTGATATTTGATTATGCTACTGTTTATCGTGATAAACACCCTAAAATAGCCGATACTAAATCGTTCGTTTTATCTGAGGGCGACTACAATGATTTTGTAAAATACCTGGCCGATAAAAATTATAACTACACCACGTCATCAGAAAAGGTGCTGAACAGTTTGAAAACCGAAGCCACCAAAGAAAAACAGTTTACCGACATACAGGCCGAATACGATGTGTTGAAAGCCAAGTTGATGACTACCAAAAAGAACGACCTGCAGCTACATAAGGACGAAATAAAACAAGTGCTTGAAAACGAGATAGCCTCCCGCTATTACTATGAAAAGGGCCGTTACGAAGTAAACTTTAAGTACGATAAGGAACTGGCCCAGGCCGTAAAAACCATGCAGGATAAAACCCAGCTGGCTTCCATCCTTAAAGGAGAAGGCAATTACAAAGTAATTGGTAAACCTATGCTGGCCATGGCCGGTAAAAAGGTTGCCGCCGAGAAAGACACTGACGACGACAACAACTAAACAGCTCAACAACTGACAGTTAGCCCCAGTGTAATTATTGTAACTGATTAGTTACCCTGCCACCTATGCTTTAAACTAAACTTTTTCTGCTGGTTATTGTCATACATCCAAACAAAACAAGAGCACTATGAAAAAGATCATTTTAACAGCCGCGATATTTTTAGGCTGTTTAGCAATAAAACCCGCAAGCGCCCAGATTAGTTTAAGCATTAATATTGGCAGCCAGCCCGAATGGGGCCCAACCGGTTATGACCGTGCCGACTATTACTATATGCCCGACATTGATTCATACTACGATGTAAACGCGCACCAGTATGTATACTTTAACAACAATGTATGGATCCACTCAGCTGCGTTACCTGCGAGGTATAGCAACTACGATGTTTACAATGGCTATAAAGTAGTTGTTAACGAGCGTACCCCATGGGTACATAACACCGTTTACCGCACTAAATATGCAAACTACAAGGGCAAACGTAACCAGACCATCATTCGCGATAGCCGCGAGGTTAAGTACAAAGACCACTGGAATGGCAATGGCCGCGGTAGCTCCCGCAAGGTAATTGTACACAAAGAGGTACGCAACGACCGTCATGATGATCGCCACGATGACCGTCATCAAGATAAAGGTCATGGCCACAAAGATTAATTTTTGATTGTTAATTTTTATACAAAACAGGTTTTGGGTAACACCAGGGCCTGTTTTTTTATGCGCCAGATGGTCGTGCGAAAGTGTTTCTTTTAATATTTAAACTTTTTTGATTAAATATTGTCATACATCCAAACAATGCTACCGTTTGGCAATCTATTGGTCGCCAAACAAAGGGGCACTACTTAAACAGAAAACAAATGAAAAAGATGATCCTGTCGGCAGCAATATTATTAAGCTGCTTCGCTGTTAAAACAGCCAGCGCCCAGGTAAGCGTAAGCTTTGGGGTAAATATTGGCAGCCAACCTGCCTGGGGCCCGGTTGGATACGATTATGCCAACTATTATTACATGCCCGATATTGATACTTACTATGATGTGCCAACACACCAGTATGTATATTTTGATAACAATGTGTGGGTGCACCGCGCCTACTTACCGGTACGGTACCGCAACTATGATTTATACCACAGCTATAAAGTGGTTCTCAATGATCGCAACCCATGGATAAGAAACGATGTTTACAGAACAAGGTATGCCGGTTACAGAGGCCGTCATGACCAGGTTGTTATCCGCAACAGCCGCGATGTTAGGTATGCCAACTACTGGAGAGGCAATCACGACCGCAGGGTAGCATACACCCGTGGTAATGGCCACTTTGATAATGGCAACCACGGTGGCCGCGGGCCTCAATTTCATGGCAACGGCGGCGGTCATTTTGGTGGCGATCGTGGTAACCGTGGCGGTGGTGGCGGCGATCATGGCAACCATGGCGGTGGCGGTCGTGGTAACCACGGTGGAGGTGGCGAACATGGTGGTGGTCATGGTCATCATTAATAACCAAATAAAATAGCAAAACAGGCCTCCGGTAACACGGAGGCCTGTTTTGTTTAAAGCGGGTTCGCAATAATTAGGCATCCCTAACTATTACAAACCGGCTGGTTTTTATTTATGTTTGTATGTTTCCAGTGCAACAACGGATGTATACATTATCAGAAGAAAATTATCTAAAGGCCATTTACCGTATCGCGCAGCAAAAGGACGTTAAAATAACGCCAACTGCTATAGCCGAAGCGCTGGGTAACAACCCAGCCTCGGTAGTTGATATGATCAGGAAGCTTACCGAAAAGGAGTTGATAGCCTATGATAAAAAAGTGGGCGTAAAACTTACCCCACAAGGCCTAAAAGATGCGGTATTAATTGTGCGCAGGCACCGCCTTTGGGAAGTTTTCCTGTTAGAAAAACTGGGCTATCATTGGGACGAGATTCACGATATCGCCGAGGAACTGGAACACATCAGCGATGCAACACTGGCCGATAGGCTTGACAAGTTCCTGGGCTTTCCCGAATACGACCCTCATGGCGATCCCATTCCAAAAGCCAACGGAAAGGTGCCTAAATCATTTTCGGTAACGTTAACCGATCTTAAGCCCGGTGGGGCATGTCGCGTGGCTGCCGTGCGCGATACCAGTAATTCGTTTCTGCAGTACCTCATCAAACTCGATATTGGCATTGGTACCCGCATCCAGCTCATCGAAAAAATACCTTTTGATAATTCCCTCGTGATCAGCATCAACGGTAAAGAAAACACCACGGTATCGCAAAAATTTGGCGAGAATATTTTGATTGATTGAGCACCGTTTTTTTTCACACCAAGGCGCTAACGAGCAAAAAAAACAAACAAGTTACTTTTCGTCGTAACATATTTGCGTCTTTGCGCAAATAAATTGCCCTCCGGTCTATTTGAAAAAATTGTCAATTTTTTGTCTTTATTTCTTACTCTTTGCTCCAATTTACAGCCAAATCGTCGATTTACGTTATTCGCAATCTTGTTTTCATCTTATTTTCATACAAGCAATCTACTTTAGTTGTTGTAGAGGTGAGAGGTAACATTTTTGTTATAAACAAAATCATCCTACAGCGGGATTAGAGTAGTTTGATTTTTTGACGATAAAAAATTTATTTTATGCTGGCAGTAAAAACTTTAAGTAACAATTTAACCACCTACAAACGTAATGTACACGCTATGGGTGATAAATTTGAGATTAGTGTGGTTGGGAATGATCCATTATTGGCCAATGAACAAATAGAAATTGCTATCGACGAGATCAACCGTGTTGAAAAACTGCTTTCGGCTTTTGGCGATCACAGCAATATTAAACAAATTAACCGCGAAGCCGGCGTTGCGCCCGTAAAGGCTAATGGCGAAATTTTCAGGTTAATTAGCCGTGCTTTACAGATATCTGAACTTACACACGGCGCTTTTGATATCACCTATTTTACCGGTAATACCGGCAACGATACAACTTCTGTTGAAAACGTGACTGTTAAAACGGCCCCTTACTCGGTAATGCAAACCAACTATCAAAATGTTGTACTTGATACCACCAGGCAAACTATCTTTTTAAAAGAAAAAGGTATGCGTATTGGCTTTGGTGCCAATAGTAAAGGCTATGCTGCCGATAGGGCAAAGTTTGTTTTACAAATGAATGGTGTTAGCAGCGGCGTTATCAATTCGGGCGGCGACCTATTAACCTGGGGTACACAACCCAACAACAAGCCGTGGACTGTAGGCACTGCCGACCCTGAACAAAGGAAACAACCTTTTGCCCATCTTAACATCAGCAATATGGCTTTTGCTACATCGGTAAATGCCGAAAAATATGCCAGCATCAGCAAGAAAAAATTTCAAAGTATTGCCAGTACCAGTAAAGGTTTCCCGGTAAGCGAAATTAAAAGTGTAAGCATACTTAGCCCCACTGCCGAACTGGCCGATGCCATGGCATCTCCTATGATAAGCATTGGTATTAACGCAGGTATGTACTTAATAAACCAGCTAAACCAAATTGCTTGTGTTATTGTTGACGACCAGAATCGTGTTTACACTTCAAAAGGCGTTAGCCTATAACCCGCTTTAACTGCATTAATTTTAAACCAATCATAATTATTCCGGCAAGTGTGTAATCACTTGTTTATGCAAGCATTGCCCCTGCTTAAATAAACTGGTGATAATTGTTATCAACAGTACCCCCAGTTTGGGTATTACTGTTTATATTGACCGATATTTGAATATAATTTTAAGTTTTTCTTCCTCTCAATGGTAAAGTGGTTTGCGTATATTGTCCTGTTATTGATATTTACGCCACGATTATCAGCTGCCGGTACTACAAACAGCCTATCACATCCGGTTGAATACCATCGTGCAATTAAGATGCAGTATCATAATTTACCGGTCGATACTACGTTAAAAAGTAAAAAGGAGCAGGAAGAAAAAAATAAAATTAAAGAGGTAGCTAAAGCAAAACGGCAGGCCAAGCCGGCAAAGGTAGATGAAAACACTCCGCCCGTGCCGCCTAAACCCAAGCCTAAAAGACAGCGCCGCCCTGAAGGGTTGGAGCGTCCGCCGGAAATACCTCGACGAAATGGCGATTAAACAGGTGGTTAACAAACAATTTACCAATTTTTGATGAAGTACCTTTGCTTACTTTTTTTTATTGCCGGCAGTAATGCCTTATATGCTACGGGTATTAACAATACGCTTTTTACCGGTGGCAACATCCACATTGTGGCCGATACAGATACCATCATCAGGAAACAGTCTGTTTCGGTAGGGGTAAACTATGGCAGCGACGCGCTCTTTTTCGGGCGCACCAGCCCGGTTAAATATCCCTTTGTTACGGGCGATGTTATTTATAACACTAAGCAGGGTTTTTTTGCTTACGGCTCCATTTTAAAGGTTTTAGGGTATGCGCCGGTTGACGAAGTTGATGTTGGCGGCGGCTACTTTTATAAATTTTCTAAACAGTTTTCAGGAGCAGTAAGCTATACCAGGTTTATATTTAATAAACAGGCCAATGTTATTAAGTCGGCCTCGTCAAATGATATCAACCTGAAAAACTCATACGACTGGAAGTTTTTGAAAACCAGCGTTATAGCCGACTTTCTTTTTGGCAAATCAAACGACTTTTTTGTTACCGTTACAAACTCCAAATACATTGAAACCAGCTGGAGCATTTTTGACGACCAGGATTACCTTTCATTTAATCCATCATTTAACTTTATAACAGGTACACAAAATTTTGTGCAGCGGTACTCGGTAGATCATCGTTTTAAGCAGGAGATTGACAATATTTATGTGTTCGATGATCCAAACTCGGCGCGTTATAACCGCAAGTTTAAAATGCTTAACTACAGCTTTAAAGTACCTATTGCTTATAACCGGCCTCATTATACCCTTGAGGCCTCATGGCGTTACTCAATCCCGGTTAACGTAGAGGGGGTGTTGGAAAATCACAAAGAATCGTTTTTTAACCTTACATTTTTTTACTTGTTTTATTAGCAACAGCGCATGAATATTTTGATCATCGAAGACGAAAAAGCGCTTGCACATGAGCTGGAAATATTCCTGACCAATTATAATTACATCTGCGAGGTTTGTTATGACGGGGCTTCGGCATCAGAAAAAATTGCCGTCAATTTATATGATTTTATCCTGATAGACCTCGGCTTACCTGATTACGATGGCCTTGACCTGTTAAAAGAAGTAAAAAAACTGGGCTTAGATGCGGCTTGTATTATACTAACCGCCCGTACCGAGATTAATGACCGTATTAAAGGGCTTGATTTAGGGGCCGATGATTACCTGCCCAAACCTTTTTCGTTACTCGAACTGCAAAGCAGGATGCAGGCCATTATCCGCCGCAAGTTTGGGGTAAAAAATAACATAATTGATCTTGATGGCTTCCTGATTGATTTAACCAACCGTACCATTTCATACGGCACCAGCATGGTTAATGCCATTACAAAAAAGGAATTTGACCTGATTGCTTACCTCATTCTGCATAAAAACCGTACGCTTACCAGGATGCAGTTAAGCGAACATATTTGGGGTAGTGTAGTTAATAATGATTACGACTCCAATTATATAGACGCGCACATCAAAAATATACGGAAAAAGCTAAATGCATTTGCATCGCCCGATTGGCTGGAGACCGTGCGCGGGCTGGGATATAAAGTAAAGATAAACGCCTGAATATTTGAAATTAAGGACAAAACTTACGCTTTTTAACGCCATATCAAAATTGGTGATTGTGATACTGTTTGTATTGCTGGTACCCGTATTGATAAAAAACATAAGTAGCAGTTATGTTGATAGCAAGCTGATAAAGCAAAAAAACAAGCTGCTGCAAATTGTAAAAAGCCAGGGCATTGAAACTTATATTGTAAACGGCGAAGGATACGGCAGCTACCTGCCCCTTAAAGACGAATACATTAGCCTTGATGAAGTTGACTCTAAATATTTTTTAGATACCATCCAACGCGGTAAACGCCTTTTTAGCGAGGGTGATACCCTTGAATACCGCATTTTGAGCCATACCTTTAAAGTTAAAAATAAAAACTACCTGCTGGAGATTGGCAAAAGCGTGGATACACTTGACGAAACCAGTGTGCCGTTGCAAAACCTGGCCTTCGAGGTATTGTTAGGTATGATATTACTTACTGTACTTGCCGACCAGGTTTACTCCAATTATGTGCTTAATCCATTACGCATCATTATAAAAACCAAGCTGGTAGGTCAAAAGTTCCCTAATTTCCAGTCGTACCGCAAAGTGCGCACTACCACATCTGATTTTGAGCATCTTGATCTGAGCATCCATAAAATGATTGAGACTATTGCCGATAAATTTCACCGGGAACGTGAGTTTATTTCCAATGCATCGCATGAGTTGATGACGCCTATATCTATCCTTCAATCAAAAATTGAAAACATGTTTGAGGAAGAGGATATCAATGACGAGCTAAAGGTGCGTTTGCTGGAGATGCAGAAGATTCTTAACCGGCTTAAAAGTATCACCAAAACGCTGCTGCTGATATCGCAGATTGAAAATGAGCAGTTTTTAAAAGAGGACAGGGTTTCAGTTGCCGAGCTGTTACAAGATGTTTATGACGAAATTTCTATACGTCTGCAGGATAAAAACATAAGTTATGAAATTTCAGTCCCGGATAACTGGCACATGGTTAATATCAACAAATTCCTATTATTTAACTTGTTTTTTAACCTGATTAACAACGCCATAAAATATAACCGCGAAGGTGGTAGTATCCGGGTTGCCGCGGTGGCTGTTCACGATAAATTTTTAATCAGTATAACTGATACCGGCATAGGTATCGATACCGACGCCATTCCTCTTATATTTAACCGCTTTAAAAAATTTCGCCAGTCATTACAACAGGACAGCTTTGGCCTTGGCTTGCCCATTGTAAAATCAATAGCCGGATTTCATGATATCGAAATTGATGTGGTATCCGAAAAAAATGTAGGCAGCACCTTCAAACTCATCTTCCCGGCTACGTTAATCATAGTTAGCTAAGCACCTTTCTTTAGCTTGCTTTTTGTATCTGGAATTTTACATTCATGTACTAAAAACTAGTCGAATTCTTTGATTAGGACTAAACGTTATTCTCTTTTCAAATCCCTGGTTTCTTAATTGTTAAAAAAATATAGCGATAGTGTGGGTTTATCGGCAAATCTGGTTGGTTTATCCCAATTGGGCTTTTGGCATCTGCTTTGCAAATGGTAATCTATATATACAATTATACTATTATGAAATCTTTAAAAATCAAGGTAGCAACTTTAAGTTTAGCATTGGCTACCGTTGGAATATTAGGCTCGGGCTGTAACTCATTAACTAAAACACAAAAAGGAGCTGCTATTGGCGCAGGTGCCGGTGGTACTGTAGGTGCTTTTATTGGCAAGGCTGCAGGTAACACTGCTTTGGGTGCTATTATTGGTGGTGCCGTAGGCGGTACAGCAGGTGCATTTATTGGCCGGAATATGGATAGGCAAGCTGCCGAAATTAAGCAAACCGTACCCGGCGCTACTGTAACCCGTGAGGGCGAAGGTATCCTGGTGAAATTCGACTCGGGCATTTTGTTTGATACCGATAAATCTGCCTTAAAAGCAGAAGCACAAAGCAATTTGCAAAAACTTGCAGCATCGCTTCAAAACAATCCCGAAACCAATATTTTAATTGTTGGCCATACCGATAATACAGGAAGTGACGCGCACAATATGGATTTATCAATACAAAGGGCACAATCTGTAAAATCATACATCGCAGCTCAAAATGTTCCTGCATCACGATTACAAACTTCGGGCAAGGGCGAAACCGAACCAATTGCCGACAATACAACAGTAGATGGCCGTTCAAAAAACCGCCGGGTAGAAATTGTAATTGTTGCCAACTCAACCATGAAAGACCAGGCTAAACAGTCGGCTCAATAATATAATTTATTAGTTTTAAGATCACGTTAATTAGAAAAACCTGGCCGCGAGGGCCGGGTTTTCTTGTTTTAGCCCCGGAAACTATCTTTGCCCGGTTGTTACAAGTGGCTTATTTGGCAATGCACGGAAGCCCCCTTCCAATTACAACATTACTATTAAGCACAACAAAAACGGCAACAAGTATAGTAATATTCATTACATCAACTTTCTTCTCCAAAAACAATTTGTAATCAACAAGTTAATCACCTATTTTTGCTATATGCTAAAAAAACCAGGAGCGGTATTATTGACTATGCTGTACGTTGTTACAGTATTAGGCTTTGCGCTTAACCTGCATTATTGCGGCAACAACATCTCATCTGTTAAAATTAACGCACCTGCTGTTGCCTGCGGCATGGATAAGGTTGCGGGCAAAATGAATTGCTGCAAAGACACCCAGTTGCAGGTAAAGGTTAAAGATGTACACCAGGCCGAAGAAACATCTTTTTTAAGCCAAATATTGGGTTTTGAATTGCCTCACCTTCCATTTGGTAATTATTCCTTTTTTCCGCAGCAGCCATCGCTCGAAAAATATTTTGACCGTGCACCTCCCGATGAGCCCGTGCAAAGTATAGCATCGTTTATCAAAAATTGTATTTTCCGGATCTGATAAATTAATTGAACCCTTAATAACCAGGTATTTTACCACAGTTTAATTCAATATTAATTTAAAAAGATTCAAATGAAAACGCTTAAAATATTCATCATTATATTTTCTCTATCTGCTACCGTTGCAAAAGCTCAATTTACCAAAGCTGAATTACAGGTTAGCGGGCTTACCTGCGCCCTTTGCGCCAAATCAACAGAAAAAGCACTCCGCACCCTGCCTTTTATAGGCGACATTAAAACAGACCTGATCCGTAATACTTACCTCATTACCTTTAAAAACGATGTGCCGGTAAATTTTGAGTTAATGAGCAAAAAAGTACAAGGCTCAGGATTTTCGGTAAACAGCTTGAAAGCCACTTACAACTTTGATAACACCAAAGTAGCCGATAACAATTTCAGCTACGGGGGCGATATTTACAAGCTGCTTAATCCTGCCAATAAACCAACCAGCGGCACAGTTAATGTTACCGTTGTTGACCAGGGATTTGCACCAAAATCGGTATCAAAAAAATACCTGGGCCAGGTAACTGATACAGCACCCGCATCGGGCCGTGTTTATCATTTAGCCATATAGTTTTTCATTTAATCCTTTTTTATGAGAATCTTAATTCTGGCTATTTGCCTAACGGCTATGGCATGTCCTGTTTTTTCGCAGGAATTGTATGTAAATACCGAACCAGCCAGTAACATGGCCACCAGTTCATTAGGTATCCGGATAGAAAACCAGGGCTTTTTTAGTCCTACCTACAAAAACCGCAGCACTATTGAGGCTATGTATGGCGTAAGCCGCCACCTGATGGTACATGGATCTGTTTACATGTCTGATTATTACAGCAACAATCAACATTTTGATGGGGGTAGCATATACGCCAAATATCGATTCCTTTCGATTGACACCGTTCAGCAGCATTTCAGGGGCGCCGCTTTTGTTAAACTGGCCAGCATCAATAACCCGGCGCCCAACCAGGAAATAACTTTAGAGGGCGATAACAGCGGCCTGCAAAGCGGCGTTGTATTTACGCAACTGCTACATAAACTGGCTATATCCGGTTCGGCAAGCTATATCAGGGCGTTTGATAATGCCGGTGGACATACGCTACCTGCATTGCAGGCCAGGAATGCCGCCGCCTATACCCTATCGGCAGGTTACCTGCTATTACCCCGCCATTACCGCGACTATAGCCAGACAAATATGAACCTATATGTAGAGCTGTTAGGCAAAACCAATCCGGGCCATGCGCAAAGTTACCTGGATGTTGCACCAGCTGTGCAGTTTATTTTTAACAGTTTGTGCCGGCTGGATTTTTCATACCGCACACCACTTTACAATGCCATGGAGCGTAACTCCAAAAACATGTACCTGGTTAGACTGGAGTATAACTTTTTTAATCTGTAGTTCTTTCAAAACTGAAAGGCGCGGCCATCACATGACAGCGCCTTTCGGTTTATTTGCAGGTTTAACGCTTACACGCGGATATAAATCTTCTTTTTATCAAGCAGGTAACCTACAAACCAGCAAATAAGCATATAGCTTATGGCAAATAGCAATGAGCCAATTGCACCGGGTATTATAGCCTGGTAGATATTGGTATTTATCCAATTGTATAAACTGTTACCCTTTACAGTAAACATGTAAAAGAAAATCACCAAAGTTTCTGACAATACATAAAGCGGTAGTGGATTTTTGCCCAAGATGGTAAAAAACCTTGTCCAGTTGCCTTTGTTCCAATCATTAATCTCCAGGGCATATACCAGGAATGACAGGATCACCAGATCAAGGCCTGTTGTTATCAGTACAAACGGGCTGCTCCATAGCTTTTTGTTAATAGGGAACACCATATTCCAGCATAGAGCAATAAAGATGAAAAGGCAGCCCATGAGCAGCATTTTTGATATCACATCGTACCCTTTACCTTTTTGCTGAATAAATTTACCGGCGTAGTAGCCAACCACCACGTTTACAATAGCCGGTAAGGTGCTCAAGATACCTTCAGGATCAAATGCTTTTCCTTCGCCATGGTACATATGATCGGCACCAAGTACAAGCTTATCCAGGTAATAGCCAGCGTTTCCGGTCATACTTAACGGATTAAGCGGATCGCCAAAAACAAGCAGGATAATCCAATAACCTACCAGGAACAGGATGGATAAAATGATAACCGACCGCTTTGATAAAAAATGGATCATGAGCGACGCAAAACAGTAACACAACGCTATGCGTTGCAAAACCCCAAAAATACGGGTGTGGCTTATCGGCGAAAACTCAAAGTGCCCTTTATCAAAATTGAAGAACGGGAACCAATACATGAGGTACCCTATTAAAAATATCAATAGCGTGCGTTTAAATATTTTGGTAAGTACGGCCGCGTTGCCCATCTCGATATAGCGCTTCATCGAAAAACTCATGGCGTTGCCTACCGCAAATAAAAACGATGGAAATACCAGGTCGGTTGGGGTGAACCCATGCCAGGCCGCATGCTGTAGGGGTGCAAAGGCATCAGCCCCGCTCCCTGGTGTATTCACGATGATCATAAAACATAAAGTCATCCCTCTAAATACATCCAGCGATAAAAATCGTGTCGATGATGTGTTCATATTTTGGTTTATAGTTGTTGGCTGGTTTACTGCAGGAGGTAATACGCAGCAATTTGAGAAAATCTGCCGGGATATAAAAACCCCGGCAGATATAATTATAATTTATTAATGGTAACCCGGGTTTTGTTTAAGCACCGGCGAACCGCCTTTGGCACTTAGGTCAATTTCAATAAGCGGAATAGGGTAATATTCGCTTTTGCCTTTTAAAAACTTACCTCCCTTAACATCGTTGGTAAACTTGCTTTCATAGGCTATATAGGCATTCAACTCCGTATCAGCAACGCCCCATCTAACCAAATCAAAAAAGCGGTGCCCTTCCATTGCCAGTTCAATTTTACGTTCAAAATAAATGGCTTTCAGTGCAAAATCTTTACCTGTAAAAGCACCGGCAGGGTAAACGCTAACTTTATAATTAGCGGCTGGTGTGTTGGTGAAACCAGCGGTAGGGTTATCATTGTCTTTATAGTTGTGTACCCATCCAGATGTGTTGGTAGCCCTGCTGCGTACCATGTTTACATAACTTTCAGCCTTATCAAAATTACCCAGCTGGGCTTCAGTTTCGGCGGCCATCAATAGCACATCGGCATAGCGAATGAGGTTTACATTAATACCCGAACCCGGCGCCCACGAAGTATTGTCCCCGTTTTCACTCTGCTCGGCCTGGCCATATACATTTTTTATGGGTGAGTAAGGGCCCCCGTACTGCTGATCGCGTACCCAATCGGTGCCCGGGTGGATACCCCAATCAAGATATGGTATGCCTCTGCGGCCAACAGTCCAATCAAGACGGGGATCTATGGTACCGCCATCGGGTGTAAAATCATCACCTGCCGCTACTCCCATGTCGGTTGTTAAAGCGTGGCTGTTGTAATCATCCAGGTATGGCAAGCCGGTAGCCGGGTTGGTACGGAAATGGTTGGCCAGCTCAATTGATGGTTGATAAAAACCACAGCAGCTAAACGGGCTGCTGTTACCATACGGAAAATTCAGCATATCGCCGTCGTTGGCGTTTGAAGGTCCGTTGGGATCGCTGTTTGCGGCTGCCTGCACAGCAAAAACCGACTCGGCGCTATTATTGGTGGCCGTTCTGAAGTTATCATTAAACTTTTCGTTTAACGCATATTTTAAGCCCAATGCGGTTACACCCTGCGCAATAACGGCATCAAAAACAGTCTTAGCTTCGGTATATTTATGCTCATATAAATATGTTTTTGCCAAATATGCTCCCGCTGCCCATTTGTTGGCCCGGCCTACATTAGCCTGTGTATTGGGCAAATTATTATAGGCATACAGAAAATCGGCCTCAATTTTTGGCCATGTATCTGTTGTATTGGGCTGATTAATATCGGTGGTTGTTTCATCAAGATACGGCACATTGTTAAACATCTTCTTCAGATCAAAATAGTAATGGGCGCGTAAAAACCTTGCCTGTGCTATAATGTTTGTTTTGGCAGCGGCGGCAATAGTGGCAACTTTGTTGGTGATACCAATAGTATTGTTGGTTCTTGAAATCCCTTCATAATCGGCCCTCCATTTGCTGTCAAAAAAACCGTTACTGGCATCGGGGTTATACTTCATAATGGGCTCAATAGGTTGCTGATCGCCGGCAATACTTCCTTTTGAAGCATCCCCGCCGGCCACGCCGCCGTAAATCCAGTTATCGGGCGATGCCTCCCATGAGCCGCCACCACCTATGGCAGCATCGCCGCCCTGCTGGCCGTCAAGGGCCGCGTAGGCGCCTACCAGTAATTCCTGGGCACCGGCTTCGGTTTGTAAAAACTGTGGCTCAAGCGCGCCGTTAATTGGTTTATCAAGAAATGTTTTTTTACATGCACCCAGCGCAAAAACGCTAAGCAACAGGATGCTGAAATATTTTTTTGCTTTCATTGTAATACTTTTAATGCTGTGTTTATAATGAAAAATTTACTCCGAATAAAAATGTACGTGGACTGGCGTAGCTGCCTTCATCAATGCCAAAATCTTTGGTGTTGCCGCTCAATTCCGGGTCGATGCCGCTATAACCGGTTAATGTGAACAGGTTGGTAGCCGATACATAGATCCTTAATTTTTGAACGCCTGCTTTTTTCAGGCCGGGAATTTTAAAGGTGTAGCCAATTTGCGCGTTGCGCATCCTCACGTAGGTACCGTTTTCAACAAAATAAGAATTTGGTGTTGCGCCACTGCTGGTTGATGCATCCAGCTCCTGTATAGGCGCTTTTGCATTTTGATGCGTGGGCGTCCATGAATCATTAAGCGCGGTATAGCTTTTGGCCGTTCCAAACGAGGCGTAAAAGTCCCGCCAGTATTTCACGCTGTTCCATAATTTATTGCCAAATGAGCCGTAAAGGAATATACTGGCATCAAAGTTTTTATAATTTACACTCAGGTTTAAACCGGTTGTAAATTTAGGATTAGGGTTACCGATGAATGTACGGTCGGCATCGGTAATTATACCATCGCCGTTAACATCTTTATACTTAAACCGGCCAACTTTGGTATCCGACTGATAAACGGCATTGGGATCGCCGCTTACTTTTTGAGCACTGGCATCGGCGGCATCAATTTGCGCCTGGGTATTCCAAAAACCATCCACCTGGTAGCCATAAAATTCGCCTAATGAATGGCCCACTGCGCTCCTGGTTATCGGGCCATCAAAGCGGCTGGTGGCATCGCCCGGGAAATAATCCCTATCATCAGATACCTTTAATATTTTGTTATTATAGGTGGTTAAGGTTCCTGTGGCACTAAAGCTTAGCTCCTTATTTACGTTTAAATTGGTTGTTACAGATATATCTAACCCGTCTGTTTTCATTTTACCTACGTTTTGTGCAGGCACATTACCATTACCGGCAGTACCCAATTGCTTGGCTGCATATAAAAGATCTTTAATGTCTTTACGGTAGTAATCGGCGGTTATAGCTACTTTTCCGTTAAGGATGGTAGCATCAAAACCAAAGTTGGAGTTGATATCCTTTTCCCACAAGGCGTTGGGGTTGGCTATCTGGTCCTGGTAAAAACCTGGCAACAAAGCTGCATTGCCATCTAAAGGATAGTATGATTGGCCTATGTTGGTATTAAAAGTGGTAAAGGCATCTTTGGCCCCCATATTAATCTGGTTACCCATAATACCCCAGCCGCCTCTCACTTTCAAGTCGGTAAGCCATTTTACTTCTTTCAAAAAGCTTTCCTGGGAAATACGCCATCCCGCACTAAAAGCCGGGAAGTAGCCATAACGTTGGGTTACCGGAAATTTAGACGAACCATCACGGCGAATGGTAGCATTAAACAGGTATTTGTTATCAAAAATATAATCAAGGCGGGCAAACTCCGAGAAAAGCGAGGTAGCACTTTTGCCGCTGTAAATATTTTTGTTGTTGGTCCCTGTAGAAAGGTTAACGTAATCTGGGTCGAAGTTATAAAAGCCTTGTATGCTGCCCCCCTGCCCGCTATTGTAAGTTTCAACAGATTCGGTACCTACTACCACATTAAGGCTATGCTTTCCGAATTGTTTTTGATAGGTAAGGGTGTTTGTCCAGTTGTAGGTATAATTACTGTATGAATCTTCGCCATAACTGTTGGTTTGCGAATTTTCGACATTTTCATAGGTTGGGTAGTTAAAGTAATGGTCGTTACCGTTGGTAATGTCGCCACCAAAACTGGTGCGCAGGGTTAGCCCCTTAACTATGTCTGCTTCGGCAAACATATTACCTAACAGGCGGTAATCTGTAGCGCCGCTTACTTTTGAACGTTGCTGTATGGCCACCGGGTTGTTAGCATCGCCCAAGCCGGTGCCGTAACTGCCGGCGTAGTTACCTTTAATATCATATACCGGAATAATTGGCTGCTCCCTTAAGGCCATGGCAATAACACCATCAGGATTGTTTGTACTTACTTTAGGGTTTTTAGTAATAGAGTAGGCCAGGTTTTCGCCTACCCGGATATGCTTGGTAATATTAAATGTAGTGTTTGAGCGTAAGGTGTACCGTTTTAAATAAGTGTCAATCAATGTTCCCTGCTGATTAAAATAATTAAGCGAGAACAGGTAGCTCGCCTGGTCGCTGCTGCCGCTTAGGGTTATGTTATGACTGGTTATAGGGGCTGATTTAAATAGTTCGTGATACCAATCGGTGCCTGCTTTATTTGCCCTTGTTATGCGGTAAAAGTTATTATAATCATCTGGCGAAGTATACAAGGGATTAACATAATATTTCGAGGGGTTTACCGCAGCGCTTCCCTCTTTTGCACCGGCGGGAGTAATATAATCAGGCAATGTAAATTTTGAATTTGCCCCGGTAGGATTATACAGCGGGTCGGTAAAATCTGTTATTCCCGAATTTTTTTCGGCCATTAGCTGAAGGTCGGCCGTTTGCTGCGGATTTAAGGTATGCCAAACATTACCCCCTTTAGGTACCTGCGAGCCATAATAAGCATCATACTGAATGCTCACTTTGCCCTTGCCCCTTTTGGTGGTAATGATGATAACCCCGTTTGCAGCTCTGGCACCATATATTGAAGCTGAGCTTGCATCCTTTAATACCTGTAACGATTCAACGTCATTTGGGTTAAGTGTGCTTACATCATAAGTTTCCATCCCATCAACCACGTACAATGGGGTGTTATCGCCAAACGTGTTAAAACCCCTGATGTGTACCTGGGGCTCTTCGCCCGGCTGACCCGATCCCGTTACTGTAACCCCCGATGCCTGCCCCTGTAACTGGCTGTTTACCGATGATGAAGCCTGTTTATTCAAATCCTTAACATTAACTACTGCTACGGCACCGGTAAGGTCTTTTTTCTTTTGAGTGGTATAACCAACCACTACAACCTCGTTCAAGGCTTTTGATTCTTCAACAAGCTTTACGTTTACCACTGTTTGGCCGCCAATGGGCACTTCCTGCGGTGTAAAGCCTAAAAAGTTAAACAGTAGCGTACCTGTACCATCGGGCAATGTAAGGCTGTATTTTCCGTCGATGTTGGTTACTGTTCCTAATGTGCTCCCTTTAAGTTTTATGCTAACTCCGGGTAGCGGCAGCCCGGCAGCATCTGTAACGGTACCGGTAACCGTAACGGTTGCTATAGTTTTGCCATCGGCCGGTTTAATAATAATGATGTTGTCAACCACCTGGAAGGTAAGCTGTTGGTTTTTAAGCACATCTTTCATTACCGTTTCAATACTGGCGTTTTGCAGTTCAACATTAATTTTTTTATCAATGTTAACCTGGTCAAGGCGGTAAAAAACCGTGTATTTGCTACTTTTTTCAATCTGCTTAAACATCTGTTTAACAGATATATTGTTTACATTAAAGTTGTAAACGTTTTGCGAAAAAACAGCTGCGTGTATTTGCATTATTCCCGTCAAGAGTAAAACAGTTACAAGCTTCATAATTTTAATCGTTTTTTGCCACGCACGCGCAGCCATTACAGATTTTCTGTCAAAATTTATCATAAATTTGTTTGTTAATCAGTTAATACGATGCTTCCCCAAGCGTAGGGTATTAGCTATTGATTTTATTGAAGCCCGGAGTGTTAGCGCACACCGGGTTTTTTATTTTGAAAGAGAGAGCGTTAGTTTATCTCCATAGGTTATTTTGTTTTTAAAGGGTTAACAGATTAGTTTTTATTGTTTTTTGTGATGTTTATTGTATTGCCGGCAATGGAATAGTTAATGGCTGTATTGCCTTTTATCAGCTCCAAAACCTTATCTATACTGGCTATGCTTTTGAAACTGCCAGAATAGCGAATGTTTTGCAGTTCGGCATCGTCCATAATAATTTTCACATTGTACCTGCGTTCCAGCACTTTAGAGATCTCGTCGAGCGTATTACCATCAAATACCAGTAAATCATCCTTCCACCCATCGTAGCGGTCCATTTTTGCCGAATCAACCTGCGATACCTGTATCTCGTTTAGATTTTTCAATTCTTTGTCGTCCTGCTTTACGGCATATTTTTCGGCACTGGGATAATATATCCTGAGCACCTGGTGCGGCTTAACATAGATGCGGTTCATCTCGCGGGTGTTATTATCTATGTTGCCTTCAACCGCTACCTCGCCTTTTACCACCGTGGTTTCAAAAAAGGAGTCGTTAGCATAAGCTTTCAGGTTGAATTTTGTGCCGATATCCCTAATGGTATAATTTTTAGTGTTTACCAAAAACGGGATAGTTTTGCTACCGGGAGCAATGTCGAAAAAAGCCTCGCCTTCCAGGTAAACAGTCCGGTTTGTTTTATTAAAATCAGTGTTGTATTTAAGCTTACTGCCTGCATTTAGCCAAACGATGGTACCATCGCTTAAAACTATTTTTTTTATGCCCCCATTATTAACAGATACCTGCCTTGTACTCTGCACATTTTTTGAATAATGGCTTATGAGCACAGCTGTTAGCAAGCCAAACAGGGCTACAACTGCAGCTACTTTACTCCATAAAACAAGCACCCTGTATTTTGGCTCATGCGGAATGGTTGCCGCCGAAAATTTGGCGAATGCTTTCTCCTCATTAATAACATCGGGCTTCAGGTACAGCATGTTTTGCCAGGTTTCATATAGCTGGGCAAAGTACTGCTCATTCTCGGGGTGCGCATTAACCCATTCTCTCACCTGTTCCACCTCTTTTTCATCGGCTTCGCGGGCTATATATTTTACCAGTAACAGTTTTATTTCTTCGTTGTCCATTCGTGTTCTTATTAGCAAGACAACTGAGAAACCCCGTACCCTCAAACGGAATTAAAATATTTTTTTATTAAATTCGGACAAAGACAAAATTTCACCCTGCTAATTGCGAATTACACCCACAATGCAAAATATCGCGAGCGCATTTGTCAATATTTCCATATTAAATTTGATGCTTTCAAAATTTAATCGTTAACTTGTTAAAGTTTTTTAAAAAGTAGTTCTTTTTTTATCTATCCTATGAATAAATGATTACCTCAAAAACCGATACATCAATAACAAAACTCACGCAGGGCGACGCCGGCGCGTTTGAAGTTTTATTTAAACTTCATTATACCCGCCTTACGCTTTTCGCCAATCGTTTTGTGAATGATTTGCCGGTGGCCGAGGAGATAGTTGCCGAAATATTTACTGATTTATGGGAGAAGGGCCATGAAGTTACCTTTTCAACATCGGTAAGTTCGTACTTGTATAAAATGGCGCAAAACCGCAGCCTCAATTATCTGAAGCACCAAAAAATAGAAAACCTTTACGTTGATTACCTGCAAAAAAACAACCTGCTTGACGAAGTACGCAGCGCCGTTGAAAACGGCTACGAAGAAAAAGAACTGGCCTGCCAGATAAAGGCAGCCATAAACACCCTCCCCGAAAAATGCCGCGAAATTTTTGTGTTGAGCCGCTTTAGCGATATGAAGTATAAGGAAATTGCCAGCAAGCTCAACATTTCGCCTAAAACGGTTGAACGCCAGGTGAGCATTGCGTTAGAGAAGTTGAGGCAAACCTTGAAGCATGTGAGTTATTTGTTGATGTTTTAGTAGTGATAGCGGCATTGGTGTATATGAATTGATCCGTTGTCAATTTTGTATACCAGACGATGTTCTAAATTTATCCGGCGAGATCTCAAACCTGCTAAGTTATGATTCAACGGCTCTGGTTTGCCAGAACCTTCAAATGGAGCTCTTTCTATTTCTTTTACTAAAACATTTATCTTTCCGAAAATAGATTTATCGGTAGCCTGCCAGTATAAATAGTCCTCCCAGGCTTGATCGGAAAAAACAATCCTCACTCTTCAATCAGTTTTCTTTCGGTACCTAAACCATTTTCCAAATCCCCGATACTTTTCATCAGCCGGGCAGAATTTGCCGGACTCTTAAGCAAGTAAAATGTTTCTTCCATGCTTTCATAATCAGCTTTGGAAATAACTACAACATCCTCTGCATTCGTACTTGTAACCACTAAGGGTTTATGATCATTGCGAACTTTATCCAGATAAAATTTCAGTTGCCGCCTAAATGTTGTATATGTGGTAACTTCCATTTGTTAAATTTTAAATAAAGATATAACAAAACACACATGTACAACAAATTGTACATGTGTGTTTGAAAACCTGACATTACCTTAATCTCCCGCTTTGGTCTGCCTGTAAAACATTATTTAGGTTCGGTTACCCCAACCATCACCCCAAAGTTCCCGTCCGTTTGCACCCAATTCTTTTCGGGTAAATAAGCCCGGGAAACAAAACCATCAAGATACAAGGCATTTTTACAGCCCATATTTTTAAAGTACGCTGCAAAATCATAAAAGTTTACGGGCACTTTAGAGATAACGAAAACAACTTCGCCGGTGGGTAAAATGCCGACGCCATTCCTGATATTCAGGTTTGCTGACCCCGCTTTAAATGATGGATGAATTTGCCCGCCTATCACCAGCATCGGCCCTGATTGGGTGGCGTATTTGATATCACCACTATCTTTAAACAAGGCTGTGTTGCAAACGACCGCGGTATTGGTTATCGTAAGATAGAAAACGCCGTTAGGCTTCAGGTAAAAATTGCCATTACCAGATGACGTATCTAATGGCGATAATGTCTTTTTATTTTCGATGTACAGCCCTTGCGGCGATCCATCCTGTTTGTACATCCCCGCGTTCATGGCAAATACCAACTTACGCTTATTACTTTCAAGCCAAAGCTTCAGGTTTTGGATACTGCCGAAATTCGAATTTCTATCGTCCTTCCAATAAAGTTTCAGTTCGTGTTTTTTCGGGTTTACCTGGTAACTAAGAAAACGGTCTTCATCCTGATGTGTCCATGCAAAAGCCAGTGCTGCCACCGCAACAAGCAGGACAAATACTGTGGATAGAAAGCCCCTGCTCTTTTTCATTTCAATCGGCATTAGTTTCTATCCACAATATATCGATATTTTATTTGATGCCCATTTCCTTTTTCAAAAACTGGCCGGTAAAGCTTTCTTTCACTTTACATAACCCTTCGGGTGTACCGCTAAAAAGAATTTTACCGCCACCAGAACCCCCTTCCGGGCCAAGGTCTATCACATGATCAACCACTTTAATTACATCCAGGTTATGCTCAATTACCAAAACCGTATTGCCTTTATCAACCAGTTGATAAAGCACGCCTAACAGCACGTTAATATCCTCAAAATGCAAACCGGTAGTAGGCTCATCTAAAATGTAAAAGGTATTACCTGTATCTTTTTTAGATAGCTCGGTAGCCAGTTTAACACGTTGCGCCTCGCCACCCGATAGTGTAGTTGATGCCTGTCCTAAAGTAATGTAACCCAAACCAACATCATTTAAGGTTTTTACCTTGCGGTATATAGATGGGATATGCTCGAAAAATGGCGTAGCATCTTCAATACTCATATCCAGCACATCGCTGATAGATTTGCCGCGGTAGCGCACCTCCAGCGTTTCGCGGTTATACCGGCGGCCACCACATTCTTCGCATGGCACTTGCACATCAGGTAAAAAGTTCATCTCGATAACTTTCATGCCAGCGCCCTGGCAGGTTTCGCAGCGGCCTCCTTTTACGTTGAATGAGAAACGGCCGGGCTTGTATCCCCTGATCCTTGACTCGGGCAGTGCAACATACAGGTTACGGATATCTGAAAACACGCCGGTATAAGTAGCCGGGTTTGATCGCGGTGTACGGCCGATGGGCGTTTGATCTATCTCGATCACTTTATCGATGTTCTCTAACCCCTCAATTTTTTCATAAGGCAGCGGATGTTTTTTAGCCCTGAAAAAATGATGGTTTAATATAGGATATAACGTTTCGGTAATTAAGCTTGATTTACCGCTGCCGGATACCCCGGTAACACCTATTAACTTACCCAACGGAAAATCAACAGAAACCTTTTTTAAATTATGGCCGGTTGCCTTTTTAAGGCTTAGTATTTTTCCGTTACCCTCTCTCCTTTTCTCGGGTATAGCGATAGAACGCTCGCCGTTGATATACGATGTAGTGAGCGTATGTTCTTTCATTAGCTGTGCAGGTGTTCCCTGCGCAACAATCTGCCCGCCGTGTACGCCGGCTGCCGGGCCCATGTCAATAACATGGTCGGCTTCCAGTATCATATCCTTATCATGCTCAACCACTAAAACGGTATTACCCAGGTCGCGGAGGTTTTTGAGGGCGTTTATCAGACGCTCATTATCGCGTTGGTGCAGGCCGATGCTCGGCTCATCCAAAATGTACATGACGTTCATCAACTGCGAGCCTATCTGTGTAGCCAAACGGATCCGCTGCGCCTCGCCCCCCGAAAGGGTTTTGGCCGTTCTATCAAGCGTTAAATAACTCAACCCCACATCCAGCAGGAACACGATACGTGCGCGGATCTCTTTCAGGATCTCTTTGGCAATAACATTCTGGCGTTCGCTCAACCTGCCTTCCAGGCCGTTAAACCATTCCTGCAGGTGATTGATATCCATGCAGGCCAGCTCAAATATATTTTTGTTATCTACCTTAAAATGCAGCGATTCTTTTTTCAGCCTTGCGCCATCACAAACCGGGCAGGTTTTAAGTACACGATAGTTTTCCATATCGTCCATACCCTCATCGTTTCGGCGCTCCTGCTGCTCTTCCAGCATACGCACAATACCATCAAAAGTGATGGTATAACTTTGAACATTCCATTTATTGTACTCAACAGAAACACTGATAGTATCTGGCGCTCCGTTAAGGATAATATCTAAATGATCGCGGCTTAACTTTTCTATCGGTGTAGTTAATGAAAACTCATACTTTTTAGCCAGCGCCTTCAGCACCTGGAAAATCCAGGTTTCCCGGTACTCCCCTATCGGGGCCAGGCCGCCATTCATGATAGTCAACTTAGGATTAGGGATAACCGATGCTTCATCAACCTCAAAAATATACCCCAAGCCATTACATTTTTCGCAGGCCCCGTAAGGAGAATTGAACGAGAATGTATTGGGCTGTGGTTCATCGTACGAGATACCCGAAACCGGATCCATCAAATACTTACTATAATAAGCTACGTTACCATCCTTATCACCCACGCGGATGATCCCTTTGGCAATTTTAAGCGCCGTTTGTACTGAGGTATATAACCGCTTACTGTCCTTTTCGGTTACCACGAGCCTGTCAACCACAATATCAATATCATGGATCTTGTATCTGTCTACCTGCATTTTTGGCTCCACATCGGCCATGGCGCCATCAATCCATACTTTAAGGTAGCCTTGTTTACGGATAGATTCAAAAAGCTCGCGGTAATGGCCCTTGCGGGCTTTTACAACGGGGGCCAGGATGTTCACGGGCTGACCGTCGAATTTTTCGGTAACGGTTTTCAGGATCTGATCCTCGCTCATGCGCTCCATTTTCTCGCCGGTTGTGTAAGAATAGGCATCCCCCGTACGGGCGAAAAGCAAACGCATAAAATCGTAAATCTCGGTAATGGTACCAACTGTTGATCGTGGATTTTTGCTGGTTGTTTTTTGCTCAATAGCAATAACCGGGCTTAAGCCCGACACTTTATCCACATCCGGCCGCTCCATACCGCCCATAAACTGGCGCGAGTAGGCCGAAAATGTTTCCATATATCGGCGCTGCCCCTCGGCATAAATGGTATCAAATGCTAATGATGATTTGCCGCTGCCACTTAAGCCGGTAATTACCACCAGCTGGTTGCGCGGAAAAGAAACATCAATATTTTTTAAATTATGTACCCTGGCCCCGTAAACTTCAACTTCGCTTTGTTCGCCCAGATCGATGGTTTTTTCAATCATATGTATTTTTAAAAACAATACAGTTTGGCCGGTTTAAAAAGCCCTGCCAACTATACTAATATTTTTCGCAAATATATGTAAAAAGCTGATGCTTTATAAGATATGCTACAGCCCGAAACGTTATTTGACTTAAAAATAACAGCCCTAATGTAACCACTGTTTTTTAAACTTGTTTTAATAGAGCGCTTAAGGCAGAAAGCCTAAAGCAGAAAGCTCAATGATCATTTTACTATGATATTGAGCAAGTATATTATTGGATAGCAAGACATAAAAAAAGCCGGCCTTCCATCCAGGAAGATCGGCTTTCAAGTGCTCCGTAAAATTTTAATTAGTGAATTAGTGAAAAGAAATAATTCAATAATTCAATAATTCAATAATTCAATAATTCAATAATTCAATAATTCAATAATTCAATAATTCAATAATTCAATAATTCAATAATTGATATCAATTAAAGGCTAACAGTTGTGTTGTAGGTGGGATAACAATGTAATCCTTATACCCAAACTTTTTAGGCTGTTCGATAATTGCTTTCATCGCAATAAGCTTGTAGATGTATGAACCGGTTTCGCGGTTCAGGCTCATGCGAAAATAATTATCCTCGTTTTGCTTATTAATGGCGCGTTCCATTTTAATGGAGCCATTGTTATAAGCTGCTGCAGCCAGCGTCCAGCTGTTAAACTCGGCGTATAGTTCTTTGATATACTTGCAGGCAGCGATCGTCGATTTGCGCACATTTTGACGCTCATCAACACCATGGCCAACCTTTAAGCCATAGGTACGCGCAGTGCCTGCCATAAACTGCCATAAGCCAGATGCCCCTTTTGATGAAGTGCCGCTTTTAAGGCCCGATTCAACCAACGGGATGTATTTAAAATCATCCGGAATACCGTAAAACTTTAAAATTGGCTCAATAATAGGGAACAGCACTTCGGCCTTGCGGTGCAGCAAGGTTGACTGAACACTTTTAAAAGAATGTTGGCTAAGCGATTTGTTGAGTTTTTTGGTAACCCTGGCATCGTTAACAGGTAAAGCTTCGTCGGCAAAATTATAGGCAGCCGTAGTGCTTTTAATAAAAATAAATTTCGAGGTCCGATGGCTTAATTTGGCCGGTTTTGCAACCGTTTCGGCAATTGTTGTGCCGTAGATATTAAGCTTTGAAATGAGGGCCAGCACCAGGATTACGGAGCACGTAAGTAAGTGTTTTTTAATCATTTCTTTTTTTATCATTAACTATACATTAGGTAAAATGTGCTGCAAAGGTATGTCATACA
>Ga0307515_10001566_pt1 | contig 51089 bp, 50 predicted proteins | sample 17_EM_MG_FD_194513 | JGI IMG/M metagenome (GOLD analysis project Ga0307515, IMG submission 194513) | Populus trichocarpa ectomycorrhiza microbial communities from riparian zone in the Pacific Northwest, United States - 17_EM | ecosystem: Host-associated > Plants > Roots > Unclassified | place...
ATACCGCCCTGATGGACCGGGTGCGGGCCAGGGTCAAGGACAAGCGTGTGCTCGCGCTGGTGAAGGCGTTCCTCAAGGCCGGGGTTCTCACCGAGACCCGGCATCACGAGGACAGCTTCACCGGCACCCCGCAGGGAGGGATCTTGTCTCCGCTGCTGGCCAACCTTGCCCTGAGCGTGCTCGACGAGCACGTGCACGGGCCGTGGCTGGATGGCGGAGCAATGAGTACTCCACGCCGACGCGCCAGACGTCGTGGCAAGGGCCTGCCGAACTGGCGGATCGTGCGCTACGCGGATGATTTCGTCATCCTCGTGCACGGCACCCGCGACGACGTCCACACCTTGCGCGAAGACATCGCCGTCGTGCTCGAACCGCTGGGTCTGCGGCTGTCGGCCGCGAAGACGCAGATCGTGCACATGAGCGATTCGCTCGACTTCCTGGGGTTCCGCATCCAGTGGCGCCGCAAGCGAGGCACGAGCAAGTGGTACGTCTATACCTTCATTGCCTACCGGCCCATCCGGTCGTTGAAGGACAAGGTCCGTGCCCTGACCGACAGGTTGTCGCAACAGCCACCCAGGGACGTGCTGATCCGGCTCAACCAGATCATGCGCGGATGGGCGAACTACTTCAAGCACGCAGTCTGCAAACACACCCTCGGCGTCCTGGAGAACTTCGTGTGGCGCCGGGTGATCCGGTGGTGGATGCGACTACGTCGCTGGAGGTGGAAAGACGTCCGCCGCCGCCTCACCGACCGCAACGGCCGGTGGCGAAGGCCGTCGGCGGACGGGATCGAACTGTTCAACATCAAATCGGTCCCGGTCACTCGATACCGGTACCGCGGCAACACGATCCCCAACCCCTGGACAGCCCTCAACCACGCCTAACGGCAGAGACCGTGGAGAGCCCGCTGCGGAGAGATCCGCACGGCGGGTTCGGCGAGCGGCCTGGGGAAACGGACCGGGAGCAATCCCGACACCGCGCCCCAGGCCGACTCAACCAGCGGGTCGCGTTCCAGGCGGCCTGCGGCTCGGCGAACAACAGGAGTTCACCGGGGAACTCGACAGCCCAGGTGCCGTCGCTGGTCCGGCTGAAAGTAACCGCGGGCCCGTTATCCGTGGAGAACCTGGACCAGATAGCACGGGGAAGGCTTCGCATACCGAGATCGTAGTGTCACTTTCCGTAACTGATGTGGATACAGAAGGAGGACTGTCGCGCCCGGCGGGGCGCGGCGTTGAGGGCTGACGGCTCGGGCCCGCCGGGCCCCTGCCCGTTGCAAGGGTGGGTCTGGGCAGGGGCGGCGGGAGCTCGGGTGGATGGTGTCGGTCAGGCGCCGTAGCCGAGGTCGTCGAGGAGCTGGCGGACGAGGGTGGCGATGTGGCCGTTCACGTCGTCGACGGTTCGGACTTGGCGCTCGGCGACGGGTCGGCCGGGTTTGCCGGCGACGTTGCGATCGAGGCGCTTGTAGGCCAGGCGGATCCGAGCGACCTGCCGAATATTGTCGGGGGTCAGCACGATTGTCTTGGACGGGATTCCGCGCAGGTCGGTGTACGCCCAGGGGTAGTCGGCGGTCGGGGCGCCGGGATCCACATAGCGGACGACGGTATCGGTATCTTCCTGGGTGATCTGGTGCTGGCGTTCGGCTGTGGCGGCGGCGATGTTGGCGTCGGGTGCGTTGACAACCCAGACGCTGATGCCTCCACCTGCGTGTCGTCCGCTGTCGGCGATCGTGACCGTCCAGACGTCCGCGGCGTACTGCAATCCGCGTGAGACTGGCGTCGGCATCGGTGAGGGCGACGGCGCTTCAGTCGCGGAGAGCAAGGTCCGTGCGACCTGGGCGCTCGCGCTATAGTCCACGCCGTCGATGGCGAGGTTGTCAGGGTCGGTGAGCGCGTGCAGTTCGCCCGTGTTCGGCGAGATCGCGACCGGCCACGCCTGCATGAGGAAGCCGGCGACGGTCTCGCTGGGGATGTGCAGCACGTCGCCGTCGTGGATGTCATCGCGGACCTGGGTCTGGTCGTAAGCCGAGCGGCTGTCGTCGAAGGTGAACACGCGGATGCCGGCGACCAGCCGGGGCCGGGGCCACACCTCGCCTTCGGGGTCAGCGTCGTCGGCGTGCTCGACTCTGGCCGGGGCCCCGGCGGTAATCCTGCTGCCGGCCTGCTGGCGTGCGGCGGTTTCGGCGGCGGGTGCTGAATCGGCGGTGACCCAGTAGATCGACGGTTGTCCGCCGTAGGGGCTAGGGAACATCACTTTCCACATCGGGCGCTGGAGTCCTTTCGTACAGCGCGAACGGCCCTGGACCGGGCCGGTCCAGGGCCGCTCGTGGGTGGTGGGGTCAGCCGCGTCCGGCTGCCAGGGCGGTGTGACCGAGGAGGGTGGCCGCTTGGGCCAGTTCGGTGTCGGTGAAGCCGAAGGCGTGGGCGGCGGCGGTGCGGCGGCCGGTGCGGCGCAGAGCCGGTGAGCGGCGAAGACGTCGCCGAGGAAGGGTGTCTGCTTGGTGTCGTTGAGCCGGAGCCCGCGTATGTCCACCGCTCCGCAGCGGGTACCGGATCGGTGGTGGTGTGCTCGCTCATAGCTGGTCGTACTCCTCGCCGAGTTGGTCGATGCCGCGGTCGGCGGCAATCTCGGTGATCTCGTCGGTGATCCGCTGCTGGCGGCGGCCGAGAGGTAGCTGATGCCGCGCAGGGCGGCCACCAGCCACCAGTGCTCCTCGTCTTCGGTGTCGACGTGGACCAGGTGCGCGGTGACCTTCACCGTCGGACGCATCCGATCGGTGGGCTGGCCGTCGATGAACACCGCGGCCTCGTCGGCGCCGCCGGGCTCGTGGGCGAGGATGACGACTTCGGCGTGTTGGACGGGGATCAGACCGGCTCGTTCGGCCAGACTGCGCCGGGCCTGCTGCCAGGTCAGGTCGTAGTCCCCGTCACGGGCCTTCACCTCGCCCGGCCGCACATACAGGTGGCCGCCGTTGTCGTTGCTCACGAGTTCCTCCTCAGGAACGAGAAATGCCACCGCCCGGATCGGGGCGGTAGCATGGTTGGAACCTGGCCGCGTTTGCGGCCCTCGCGTGGACGCTTACTGGTCTGGTTGCTCGATGTGTCCGGCTGCAGGGCTCGGGTCGAGGCCCGAGGTGGCCCGCTGGCGCGGGGTGAGGCCGGCCCAGGTATGCGGTTCGCTGCCGTCGCGCAGGGTCCCGTCGAAGCCGGCCGCTTCTGCTTCATCGAAGCTGAGCAGCCGGTCGCGCTGGTGCAGCAGCGTGTCGGTACGGTCCTGCACCGCGGTCACGAACTCGTCCTCGTCGAGGTGCGCCACGACGCTGCGGCGCTGCGGTAGCTCCTCGACGTAGCGGCGCTCGTCGACGTAGCGGCTCAAGTCGTGCCAACACTGAATCGGCGCGTCGTACAGCGGTCCGCCGTCGCGTTCGTCGCCCTCGATCAACGCCAACGCCCTGTCGCCGTCGGCGTGGATCGCATCCCTATGAGCGGCGACGAACCGGGGATCGGCGTGGGCGATGTGCTCGAACAGGTAGTGGCGCTTCTCGACGTCGTCCAGCCGTTCGACCAGCGCGGCACGGTCGGTCCAGCGGTAGGCGATGACGTGCCGGCCGTCGCCGGTCACCTCCCGCGTGTAAAGGCCAGCCGTTACCGGCACGTCCATGACGCTGATGCCGGCGGGCACGTCGTACGCGAACAGGGCGAGGTCCCAATCGAGGCTGTCGCCGACGGACCGCCACGGCTCCAGCCCTTGCAGGACATCGACGACGAGGTCATCGGTCACCGGCAGGTACGGCCAGTCACCGCCGGGCCAGCCGGGTTCGGGTCGCCGCGTCACCGCTCGTCTCCCGCCGGGTCCTCGATCCTACGTTCGCCGGCCGCTCGACGCCGGCTCCGATCTCGGCCAGCACCGCTGCGTGTTCCCGATCGCCTGCGGACGGTGGAAGCATTGACGGCATCTTCGTCCGCGATGGCCTCGGCCGGGGTCAGATCCTTGAGGATGGCCTTCGCGACCCGCAGGACAGTCTCGGCGCAGTCCTTGACCAGGTCCATGTCCCCCTTGGCCCAACCCAGCACGTACGCGTCGCTGTAGACCCGGGTGTCCAGGCCGAGCGCCCGGCAGCACAGGTGCGCGACGCTTTCGGCCTCGGTCTCCTTCCGGCCGCGGTGCAGGCTCTCGCCCAGCCGGACGCCGTTGGTGTGGTCGCAGCGGATGTGCGCGAGTTCGTGCATCGAGGTCTTGGTGCGCTGCGCCGGGGACACGTCGTCACGCACCAGAACCTGCCGGACACCGAGGCCGGTGACGGTGACCCCGTTCGCCTTCCCGAGGTATTGGCTGCCGGGAGCCGCCAGGTCGAATGCATAGCCGGCGTCCTTGATGAGTTTGACGACGTCATCGAAGACACCAGTCGGGTCGGCACCGTCGAGCAGCTGCGGCGCCTGCCCGCCGGCGGTCTTGATCCGGCGAGCCCGCTGCACGGTGGGCACCTCGACCGGTTCCCCCTCGGTCTGCGACAGGTCGAACGTCGCCGACAGCCGGAACCCGACCACCTGCATGACCGGGCGGCCGAACTCGTCACGCTGGACTTTGCGGCCTTCTGCCTCCCACCGCTGGGCTTCGTCCTCCGTAGGCCGGCGACGGACCGGCGCCCACACGTAGAACGCCTTCTCGCCCTCACGGACGCTGCGCTTGTGCTTCTTCCAGCCGCTGGTGGCGGCCTTGTTGCCGAACGGCAGGAAGAAGGTGGGGGTCATCTCCCGTTGTTCGGCCTGCATCAGCAGCAGGAACTGGTTGTTGAGGGTGTACTGGGCGCCGAAGCCGGCGACGGTCTCGATGAACGTCACCCACTCGGCCGGATCCGCTGCCAACCGGGCCAGCCGCGCATCGAAATCGGCCTTGATCTTGTCGAGGAGCTCCGCGCGCTCCTGCTCGGACTGCTGGCTACGAGCCATGATTCGGTCCGTCCTTTCCCCGCCATGTGGCGGCGGGCGGACTGGGACCGTCGGCCCCAGCCTGCCCGTAGGCACATGGATGGGGCCGAGACCCGGACAGTCCGGGCCGGCGGCGAAACAGACGACTGCCGTGAACCACGGCCGGCTATGGGCGCAGGCCGTGCACCATCGAGCGATGGCGACTGCCGCGCCAACGGGTGAGTGCGACGATCGGCCGGTGACCCAGGAGACGACCGACTGGCTGCGCCAGTGCCTCGCCCGTGACCGCACCCGGCTGCTGAACACCGCCCGCGACGCGGCCGGAACACCGGGCGGGAGGGTGGCGACCAGGTTGGCGATGGATCAGGTGTCGGGCATCGCCTCGACGCTGAAGGTCATCGACATCGCCGAGAAGGCCCTCGGCGACGCAGACGATCCCCGGTTCAGCCAGATCATCGCCTGGCTCGCCTACGCCCGGTCGACAGCACCCGGATACCTCGACACCTGGGCACCCGAGGACGTCGACCTCGTCGCGGAGCTGAAGGCCTACGACGACCTGGAGCACCTCGACGACGAGCCGGACCGGTAGACCCGGCGACGACGCCACCGCACCACTCGGCTGATCATGGTTTCGTGAGGTCGACCAACCGGTCCCGGAAGAAGTCCACCGGGTTGACGGCATTGACGTTGCTGGCCGGGGCGCCGAGATGCGTCTCCAGGTGCAGGTGAGGGCCGCTGGAGTGGCCGCTGGAACCGACCATGCCGATGACCTGCCCGACGGCGACGTTCTGGCCGACATCGACCACCGGCCGCGACACCATGTGGCAGTACCGGGTGACAGTCCGGTCGGCGTGCTGGACTTCCGCGTACCAGCCGCAACCCTGCACGGTGACCGGGTCACCGTCGACGTCACACGAGTAGGAGCCGCCGTTGGTCAGGTGGGCGTTGCAGCGCACCCTTATCACCACCCCGCTCGCAGCGGCGTGGATGGGGGTGCCTTTGGCGGCGCCGATGTCGACGCCGGCGTGCAGACGTCCGTCGCGCATGCCGAACGGCGACACGATCGGCCCGGGGACGGGTTTCATCCAGCCGGCGACGCTGGCGCAGTCTTCGGCCTGCCCGGATGGCATGCCGCCCGGCGCGAGACCGGACACCGCGGTGACGATCGCGGTCGCGTCCGGCTCGTGCTTGGCGTAGGCGCCAGGGTAGGCACTGATCTGCACGGCCTGAGCGGCCACGGTCAGCGGCAACCTCTGCCAGTTGGCGACGGTGAGCAGCTTGTCGTAGAACGTGCCCGCGGCGTACTCGGAGTTCATGATCTGCGCCGGTGTCCCCCATCCCGCACTGGGGCGCTGCTGGAACAGTCCGAGGCTGTCGTGGTCGTTGTCCTCGCCGAGGTCGCCGAGGTTGTGCAGGTTCGATTCCTGCATCGCGGTGGCCACGGCGATGACCTGCCCGCGCGGAGGAATGCCGCGGCGGGCGCCTACCGCGACGATGAGGGCGGCGTTGTGCATCTGGTCGGCGTCGTAGCGGCGGGTCGAGCCGGGCAGCGCCGGCAGCAGCGTGCACGCGGATGCGGCGCCGCCGATGCCGGCGATGACGGCCACGCACAGGAAGGCGACGCCCAGCACGCAGGCGGTGATGATGGCGAGCACACGGCCGGTCATGACTGACTCCGGGAGGCGTTGGTATGCATGGGGTTTGCCCTTCAGCGATGGGTGCCGGACACGTGGCCGCAGCCATCCCGGGCAGGCCGTGGCGCGGGCGGCGGCGTGCTGCCGGCCGCCCGCAGCACGACGGGTTTCAGGAGGTTGCCGGCAGCAGCGGCGCGTGGCCGTTGCTGGAGGCGAGAGCGGCGATGCGGGCGACCGGCGTCTCGGGCGAGTCGAGCAGCCCGGCGAGGCCGGCGTCACGGATGCGCTGGACGGTGCGTGAGGACACGGCGAACCGGACGGCGATGTCCTGATTCGAGGCGTCGTCGTCGGTCATGGCCTGCCAGATCTCGCGCCAGCGGTCATAGACGGACTGCTGGGTAGGGATCTGGCGCAACACGGCTGTGCTCGGTGGGCGGCCGGGGTCGACCGGCCCGGCGCCGATGCGGTTCACGGGCTCGATCGGGGCCGGCTGCGCGGCGTCGGGTGGCTGGATCTCGGCGGCGATCGCCGCCGCCCACCCCACCGTGTCGATCATGGCCATGAGGGTGTCGGCGATGTCGTCGACCGGTGTGGTGGTCGCGGCGATCGAGGCGAGCACCGGGTCGGTGTCGTGCCGTGCACGGATCTTCGCTTCGATGTGGCTCGCCAGCGCGGCCCTGCGGGCTTCGGTACGCAGCTGAACGCGGGCCTCAGTGAGGGAATCGTGCAGGCTGTAGCCGCACTGCACCGCCAGGCTCTTGGCGCGGCGGGTGACGGCCGGTTCTCGCCACCATTGCAGCAGCCCGTAGGCCGGTGGGGTGGCCGACAACTTGCCGGAGGCGCGTAGCGCGTCGCGGCGCCGGGCCGAGGAGTGCAGCAGCCACACGGCGTAGGCGAAGATGCCCAGCCCGCCGAACACCGTGGCGAGATACGGCGAGCCGGCGTGCCCGACGATGTTGATGCCGACCGCCAGGGTCACCGACGCGGCTGACAGGATGCGCCAGCCGTAGGCGTTCTCGCCGAGGCGTTGGCGGGTGTCGGCGAAGCCGGAGCAGACGACGCCGCCGAGGTCGATGACGACGGCGAACGGCAGCGCCAGGATGGCGCGCAGCCACAGCGGCATGGTGTCGGGCCACGGCGGGGCCTCGACGCCGACCCAGATCTGGCCGATCGACGAGCCCAGCGCGGCGACGGCGTAGAACGCCCAGGCGGCGTGCTCGGCGGCGCGGCCGAGAGCCTGGTCGCTGCGGGCGGAGGTCATTGGGCCCATGCGGCACCTCCGGTTGGGGTGCGGCGGGCGTTGGCGTTGTGGGACACGGGGTCCTCCTGCAGGTGTGCAGGGCCCAGCGCCCCATGCGGGACGCTGGGCCGAATCGGGTTCGGCTGTGCGTCCCGCGGGTTGTGCGGGATCAGCTGTGGTGCTGGAAACGGGCCGGGTCGTCGCTGGTCTGGTTGACCTCGCCGGCCGCGGCCAGGCGCAGCAGAATGCGCCGGATGGTGCCGTGCGAGTGGCCCAGAACCTTGGCCAGTTCCCAGGGCGTGAACGCCAGATGCGGATAGGTCCGCAGGTGCGCCAGGATCAGCGGCGTCAGCTGCCCGTAGGGCAGGCGTTGCCGGTGGGTGGACATGGTGGTCGTCCTCGCGTCAAGACGCGGTCGTGTCGCGCGACAGTGTTGGCAGCGCGTCTGGTGTCGCCGCGTCGAGGTGGCGACAGCCGGAGCGTGCCGGCGTCCGATGCTGTCCTGTCGCGGCAGGCGGCCCGGGCTGATCGTGTGACGCCGGGTCTGGCGCGTCAGGGTCTGGCCAGGCCGTCACGGTCGGCGGTGTCAGCTGCTGGCGAACCGGCAGGAGACGTCCTCGCCGTGGTGGCGGCCCTGGCACTCGATGTCGCCGAGCTGCCGATGCTGGTCGGCGACCTTGTGCCGCATGGTCTTCTCCAGCTCGTCGATCTGCGGGCCGTGCAGGTGCTCGTAGTGGCTCTGGTTGTCGGCCTGGTCTGCGGTGACCGGGTGGCCGGGGAACGCGGCCAGCCACATGCGGAAGAACAGGCCCGCGCCCGGACCGTGCATGGGGGCCAGCTGGCTGACCTTCGACAGCGCCAGGCAGATCTCGGCCGCGGTAGCCGGGCGCAGGTCCGCCCCGGCGGCCACCCGGTTCAGCAGTTCCCGGACGTGGCCTCGGTAGACGAACTCGGTACCCATGCCCGGCCCGACGTGCCGCGGCGTCAGGACGCTGAAGGCGTGGTAGACCACATCAGTCTGGCCGAGGTGGCGGCCGATGGCCGCGGCGATCTCGGCTTCAGCCCATTCCATCACGGCGAACACGGAGCTGGTTTCCGCCTCGATGAGGGCGACCAGGGCGCCGGGATCGGCGCGGCCGGACCGATGGCTTGCGGACGTTGTGGTGAGGGTCATGCGATTTGCTCTCCATCCACTGTGGATGGGTATCGCCGACCGGCCGCCCGCCAAGGGCGACCTACGTCGGCGATGCCCTTGAGGGGTCTGGTTTCTAGCGGCTGACGCCGCAGGTGTTACTGGACGGCGCTGTCGACGTCGGTGTCGCTGTCAGCGCCAGCGCCGTGGTGCTTGTCGTCGATGGAGTGTTCGACGCCGGCGGCGGCAAAGATGTGGTCGAGGAAGGCGGCGTTCAGTTCGCCACTGTTGGACACATGCTCGTCGTAGCGGTCCAGCTGGTAGCTGATGAGCTCCCATTCGTCGTCGGTCAGGGTTCTGCTGTCGGCCTCGATGGCGCCGCGGTCGAGGTACGCCACGGCGATGCGGGCCCGCCCGGCAAGGTCGAGCAGGGCCAGGGCCGGACTGGTGAAACAGCCGATGTATGCCCGGTAGGCGACCGTGGCCGGCGACGGCTGGGTGCTGTGGTCGCAGACGCTGTAACACTCCTCGAGGGTGATCTGGCGCCATGTGAGGCCAAGGCCGATGGTGTACTGGCCGTCGGGGTCGGGGTCGGTCGAGCGCAGCGCGTCGCTGTTGCCTTCGACGTGGCGCCAGTCCGCGACGAGGTGCTCACCGTCGAGATGCAGCCGCGGCAGCGTGGCGTCAACCTCGGCGAGAGCGTCTTCGTAGAACTCGGCGTCGGCCATGACGGCGTCGAGCACTTCGGCGCGCAGCTGGGCGACATCGCGGCAGATCTGCTCGGCGACCGCCGGGCTGACCCGGATGAGGCCGGGCTCGGGGGCCGGGACGGCGAGGTAGCCGATCCGCCAGCGCAGCGGGTGAAGCGGGTACTGCAGCAGGGCGTGGGCTGTAGACCCGTACCCGGGTGTCTGGTTTCGTCACGTGCGTCTCCTGTCTGATCGGATGGTTGACCGGGGTCAGGGCGTTGTGGCCTGGGCGGTCGGGGCACAGCGGTGGGCGGTGACCTCAGCCAGCAGACAGCCGAGTTGTCGCCGCCGGTGAGCATGGTGGTCGGCTCGTGGCAGACCGGGCAGACCGGGCAGACGAGCCAGTCGCCGTCGTCGTCGCCGCGCAGGTATACGTCGGGATGGACCGTCGGCGGTGGTGCCGGCACGTTGAGCCGGTGCAGCAGCGACTGCCGGGCCGGGCCGAGGGTGTGGAAGGCGACGCCGATCTCGCGCGTGGCGAGGGTGGTCACGGTGGCGGGCAGTCAGCTGGCGCGGTGGTTGACGTGCACGGGCTGGCCGACGTGCAGCAGGTGGTGCGGCTGAAGCGCGCTGGTCATGTCGGAACTGCTTGTCGGGTAAGGAATTCCGGGCACGGCGGTGCGACCGTGCCCGGAATCTGGGGTGCGTGGCCGGGCGACGGCCGAAAGGGATGGAGCGGGAGGTAGCGGGCCGGTCAGGTCACGGCGCGCCGGGGTGGGCTCAGGAGTGGAAGCTCCAGGACCCGGGTCGTGCAGCGTCGCGCGGGAAGCTGGGCTGGTGCTCGTGCTCGGCGAGCACCGACGCGGAGTACGGCGCGTGGGCGGTGCCGTCGTCGGCGATCGTGGCGGTGCAGCCGTCGCCGGCGATGCAGCGGCGGGTGGCGCCGTGGAAGATCAGCCCGAAGGTGAAGCCGCTGCCGGTGTTCACCAGGAGGCTGAGGTTGCCGTCGCGGCGGACCCGGGTGTCGGCGCCGAAGCCCATCGACAGTAGCCGCGACAAGGCGGCCAGCCAGCTGGTGCTGGCCTGCAGGTGCTGCTCGGATGCAGGTCCATAGCAGGCGGCGAGCGCCTGTACGTGGGCGGTGCCGGCGGCGATGACGTCGACCGCCTCCCGGGTGATGTGCAGCTCCAGCAGGTCCGGCCGCCGGTCGGTGCGCGGCGTGTCCGGCACCGGCGCGGCCGGATCCTCGTAGGTGCTCGGGAGCATGCCGATCAACTCCATCGCCAGCTCGGGGCCGGTGCCCCAGGCTGCGGCCCGGTCCACGACGGCGCCGGTGATCGCCTGCCATTGGGTGCTGGGGATCTGGAACTGGCGCGGGTCGAGTTGCTGGCCCTCGGGCACCGTCGCGGTGCTCAGGCCAATCTCGGCCAGCAGCGTGTCGTACACCGAGCCGATGACGGCGGCCAGCAGGTCGCCGGTGGAGTCCGCGGCGTCGACGCGATCGATGATGGCGGTCAGCTCGGCTGCGGTCAGCGCGCGGCGGACCGGGTCCATGGCAAGCGGGGTCATCGGGTCGCCTCCAGGATGCGGGCCGCCAGGATGGAGAACAGTCGGATCATCAGTGCGTCTCCTCAAAAGTGGGAATCTCGGGAAGGCCGACCTGGCAGCGCTGGCCGCAGATCGGGCAGTAAACGGCGAAGCCCGGGCACAGGCACATGTCTTCGGCGGTGCCGTCGTCGAACGCCTCGCACTCGCGGCACCTGCTGATGACGCTGCTGCTGGGACCGAACAGGGCGGTGACGCGGTGCTCGGTGCCGTCGTCGGCGTACAGGTCGCGGTCGCCGTCCCAGCTCCAGGCGTGATCGCCGGGACAGGTGATCTGGATCGTGGAGCTGCTCAGCCAGTAGCCCTCGTCGGTGGTGACGTCGGCGTACACCTGCGGGGCGCTGCCGTCGACGCTGAGCAGGGCCACAGCGTTCCGGGGGAAGCCGGTCGTGGCGGCCAGCACGATCGTGACGGGCTTGTTCAGGCACGCGCCGTCGTGCTCGATCGGTGCGCCTCCGGCGACCTGCCAGCCCTGCGCGGCGCACCACAGCTGCATCCGGGCAGCGGTACCCATCCGCGGCGCGTAGTCGTCGAACACGTCGCAACCGACGAAGTCCTGCACCTGGCTGCTGGCGTGCGGATCGTGGGCGCCGGTGCGCTGCTGCAGCCACGCATCGGTGTCGATCAGGTAGTAAAGGTTGTGCAAGGTGACCGGTTCGGTCATGAGGGTGTGCCTCCTGAAAATCGGGAGGCGAGGGCAGACACACGCCGCAACCCGGCGGGCTGCCCCCGCCCTGGTGGGAAGGGTCAGGACTGCGGGCCGGCGTCGGTCTGCACGCCGATGAGCACCGTGACGCCACGCACCGCGGGCCGGCCGTGCGAGCGGCCGGGCGCGGTGGCCTCGAAGCCCTCGTAACGGGCGCCGTTCTCCAGGCCGAACACGCTGGAGCGGGCCCGCTCGTCGTCAACGAACGCGTGCACATCGAGGCACAGGTGCTCGTTGTCCTGCCCGGCGGCCAGGCCGAACACCTGCACGATGGCCTTCTTCCTGCCACCGGCGAAGGTGACGATCACGGTGTGGCGTCGCAGGTCGGCGGTGTCGAGGTCGATGACCGGGTAGTCGCCGTCGGGGCGGCCGTACGTGGCCATGTACTCGGCGAAGGTCTCTGCCATGCGCTGGGCTCCTCACGGGAGGGGAGCGGGCACGGCGCATCGGCCGTGCCCGCAGCTGGGTGGTGTTTGGCCGGGCATCGGCCGGAACTGGTGGTGCTGGTGGTGCGGCCGGGCAGCGCTGCCCGGTGGCTTGTGGCGCGGTTAGTCCGCCGGCGTCAGCGCGGCGGTCGCGGTGGCGAGCATGGCGGCGGCCTGCTGTTCGGCGTAGGCATTGCCGTACAGGCCGAACAGCGAGTCGTGGCCGGTCCAGCAGTCGGCGGCGGTGTGCTGTTCGACGATGACGCCGTAGACGTCGCCGTCGAGCCAGGCCCGCCACGCGTCGTGCTCGCCGGTCAGGTCACACCCGTCGGTGATCCCGGCGTGGGCGCGGTAGTCGGCGGTGTCGACGATGACCACCGTGAGGTCCTGGCCGGTGACGTGGCGGATCGCGGTCGTGCTGTGCGCTAGGCGCAGGTACCGCTCGAACAGCTCGTCGGTGCCGAAGTGGCGACCACGACGATGGGCAGCAGCTGGGTGATGTCCTCGGCGGCGGTGACGCGGGCGATGATGGCGGTCAGTTCGTCGACGGTCAGCGCCCGCCGGATCGGGGCGCTCATGGGCAGCAGGTTCATCGGGTCGCCTCCGTGGTGCCGGCGGCCGGCAGGTGCCAGCGCAGGTGCCGCGCATCGAGTTCGATGTCGCCCTCGCCGGCTTCCAGGTCGTAGGCCCACAGCGACAGCCGATCGGCCTGCCCGGCGAACGGCTGTACCTCCGCGGTATCGGCGAGGTAGACGGCCAGCACGGCTGCCATCTGAAGGTGGGTCCGGGCGATGCCGCCGGAGCGCAGGTCGGCGCCGGAGGCCACCAAGTCGCCGTCAAGGTGCACAGCGTAGATCCAACCGTTGTTGGCGTACGCCGAGCCGAGAGCGCCACCACCGAGCGCAGCGATGCCGACCGTCAGTGGCGGCTGCCCGTCCTCGAACGCGGGGACCGGCACGGTGAGTTCCGGCTCGCATCGGTAGACACGGAAGTAGTCGACGATGTCGTCGATCTGGCTAACGACATCATGCTGCGCACTCAAGACTCCTCCGTCCCGACGCCGCCCTGGTACGCCGGTCCGTACCCCTCCTCGTCGTCGATGCCCCACGGTGCTCGTTCATAGGTCGCTGGGTACGAGGCGTTCCAGCGCCGGTCGCGGAGCGCGGGGTCGAAGGCGGACCCCGGGAAGTCGATGCCGGCCCGGCGTGTCCACATCTCCCGGAGCTCATCAGTCCACCGGCGAGCTGCGCTTTGCTCCCAGCCGGGGTGTTCGCAGCTTTGATACTGATAGCAGTCGACCTGCTTGAGGAGGAAGAGGTAGCCGTCGCCCGCGATGTCCAGCGGATACGGCTCGTGGTGATATTCCGGGACTTGCTCATTCTCGGAGTAGCGGTAGTTGACGCTGCGGTAGCACTCGGTCCACAGCTCGGTGCCGATCTTGTCGGCGTCGACGCCGGCCTCGGGCACGGCCTCGCTGCGCAGGATCACCGAGACCAACAGGTCGATGTGGCGTTCGCTCACGATCCAGGCGCTCACAGTGTTGTCCCTTCATGAATGGTCAGATACGCGGCGGTCGCTCGTGGCGGCGCGCTGGTGTCGGGGTAGGAGGTCCATCGGACCTGCGGGTGTCTGTCGGTCTGCACGGAGCAGTTGTCCTTCCTGGGATGCGTTGCGGACATGGAGAAAGCCCGCCGACCAAAGACGGCAGGCGAGAGGCGATGTATGTGGTAGTCGGCTATTCGCCCGACCGGCGACGGTTGTCCGGACGGACGCCGGACGGCAAGGGCTGACCGTCGCGGCCAGGGTCATAGATTTCGATGCGGGTGCGCCGCTTTTTCGCGGTGAGCATCGCCAGGTCGGCACGGCCGAGCAGCTGGTGGGGATCTTCGGCGAAGAAACAGCTGATTCCGACGCTGACCTCGAGCGGCAACATTCCGGCGCCGACCGCGATTGGCTCGGCAAACGCCGCCGTCAGGGCGATGGCCACCTCCCGCGGCATGCGGCGCGTGATGAGCACGAATTCGTCGCCGCCGAGGCGGGCCACCAGGTCACCGTCGGTGGCGGCGTGGCGTAGCCGGCGGCCGGCTTCGGTGAGGTACTGGTCGCCGGTGGCGTAACCGCCCGGTCCGTGGTTGATGTCGTGGAGGCGGTCGACGTCGGCGATCGCCACCGTGAGCACCGCATTGGGCCCGACCGCGGCGATCGCGTCCTCGGCGACCCGGCGGACCGCAAGGCCGGTGACCGGATCGGTCAACGCCACGTCAAGGCGCTGCTGAAGGTCGTGGATCTGGGCGCGCATCCGGGTGGCGCCCCAGAAGCCGAGGATGATCGATGAGGTGAGCATCCAGTTGGCGGCCTCGACGAACAACGCCGCCGCGGCGGGGACGTTGGCCAGCGCGGTGACCGACAGCAGCTGCAGCCAGAAGACCAGGCCCGCGGACGGCAGGCTGATCAGGACGGCGGAGTAGCCGGAAACGGGCCGGGATCGGGACATGACGGGGTACCCCCTTTGGTGCAGGTTGGTGGAGGGCAACGCCGGTTAGCCGGCCATCCCGAGGGACGACCGGCTGCAACCCGGGGCGAGAACCAGGGGGCTATTTGGGGGTGACGGCGACCAGGATGTCACCGTCGGCCAGGCCGGCGAGGTGGTCGTTGGCCAGGCGCAGGAAGTCCAGGTGGTCGGCGTAGCGGAGGCTGACCGGCCGCAGGAGCCGGCCGTCGGTGGTCAGCATCGTGTCGGCGGGAACCGCTTGAAGCCAGCCGTACGTGCAGTACGCGTGCGGGCCGGCGTCGAACGCGTCGAGCTGGTCTGTGGGCAGGTTGGTCGGGCGTCCGGGGTGGGCGTTGAAGGTAAGCATTCGTGCAACCCGCGGCTGGCTGGCGAAAGCCTGCCGGGCCGCGTTCCAGCTGTACTTGTCCGGGTCAGCGGCATGCCGGTCGTAGAAGTGCCACCACGGCTTCGGTTCGGGCGTTCCGGCGACGATCTGCTGCCAGAGCTGCCACCGGTTCCAAAACCGCACGGCCAGGTCTTCGCGCATCGCGTCGAGGTCCAGGAGCCGCACCGGGCCGCCAGTGGCGACGCCGTTGTCCGGTTGCAGCAGACCGGTGGTGTCGGTACGGCGCAGCAGCCGGGCGTGCAGCGGACGGGTCTGGGTCCGGAAGTGGCCGGCGAGGCCAGCGTCGATGATGCCGTGGACGGCGAGCAGGGCCGAGACCGCGGCGGGGATGTGACCGGTGATGGCCGTCTTGGGCAGGCAGACGGTCACGGTGCGAACGTCAGACACAACATACCTCCAATGTGGATAGGCGTGAGGCGCAGAACGTGCCCGATGGCTCGCCGTCGGCGAGCGGGCGAGGGATGGTGCGGGAGGGTCGCAGGCCGCAGAGCAGCGGCGACGATGGGCGCGCGGTACGCGCGGGAGATACGACGCCACAGGGGCGCCCGGGTGATGCAGGGGTGTGCGGGTGGTGCGGTGGGTTGGCGGCGCACGAGCGGTGCAGGCCGACCGGCCAAGTGGCGGGTGGGCGGTTGCGACCGTGGTCGTGGGCGGCGAGCCCGGGGTGGTGCTATTGGGGTTCTCTATGAGAAGGCTTCACCGTACCGGCGGCACCCAACAGCCGGCTCCTGCGCCGACCGGTCGTGCATGTCGGTTGAGCTGCGGTGTTGGGTCGCGCCGGCGCCGAGGTGGTGATGCTGTTGGGTGGCGGTTTCCGCTTTGGGTGCTCTGGCCTGTTGTTGGGGTGGCCTGGGCGCCCGGTCGACGGGCCGGGCGCCCGGCAGGGTGCTATCGCAGGTGGCGCAGCGGGTGGTCGGCGGGCCCGGGTGGGCCGGGGTTGAGCGGGCCGGGCTGGTCGTGTCCACCGGGTAGGTCGGCCAGGCCGAGCCGGTGGCGGCCGTTGCCGACCAGCCGCCACACCGGGTCGACCGGATCAGAGCCGGCTTCGGGTGAGGTGGTCGCGATGACCAGGCCCGGTTCGGGCCGGTCGGCCAGCCGGCGGTGCAGGTTCTGCTCCCGGGCACGGCTGGGCAGGGCGAACAGCACCACGTACGGGGGGCCGCCCTCGGCGCGCAGCCGCCGGTAGGAGCTGAGTTTGTCGGCCAGCCGCCCGAGCGGTTCTGTGCCGCGGTCGAACTCGAGGAAGAACCCGGTCTCGCGGTCCTGCTCGGCCCAGACGCCGTGGCCGTCGGGGTGGATCCGCTGGCCGAACGCCCCGGCGGTGGCCCGGGCGGACCACCACCGCCGTAGTGCGGTGTCCTCGTGCGACCGGCTGTGCGCCAGCAGCCGGATGAAGAACTCGTTGGACTCCAGGAGGTGGTCCAGCGCCGGGTTGGCGTAGACGCGGTCCTGGCGTTCCCGCAGCGCCCGGGCGGTGGGCGGGTTCTGCTCGGTCGCGAGGGCGGTCAACCGCGCGGACAGCGGGCCGGGTACCCAGCAGACGATGTTCGCCACACCGGGTTCGTTGCGGCGGATGAACCGGTCGACGAAGCCGAACGAGCGCAGCACGCTCAGTCGGTGCCGGCAGGTGATGGAGCTGGTGAACAGGACGGCGGTGAGCTGGTCGGTGGTGAGCGTGGTGTGTTCGTCCAGGAGAGAGGCAACCGCGTAGTCGCGAGGACGAAGCCGGTGAGAAACGTCAATAAGAGTAGAAGAGGAAGAGAAGGAGGTAGCGGAGGAAGGAGAGGGGTTGGAGGAGCGACGGAAGGAGGCGGACGAGGGCGTGATCCCCGGTCGGGAGACTTCCCCTACAGGGAAGAGTCGGGTTGGCCGGCTGGCGGACATGAGGGCTCCTAGCTGCGGTGTTGGCCGACGCGGGGTCGGCCTAGGGTCGGCCGGACGGGGCGGGGTCCAGGCCGGGATGACGGCCGACCCGCAGCCGCAGGTCCGGCCGAGTGTTGGGTTCGAGGTAGGACGTCGCCGGACGAGGACGAGGCGAGGAGATAGCACCCTCACCACGGCGAAGGCGACCGCTTGTTGCGGATGAGAGATACCGGCGTACGGCGCTGGGCTACCTGCGGCGCCGACGCGGCGGCGTGGCCGGCGGGTCGCCGAGGCTGCCGTAGCAGAACAAATCGGCGCACGGCTGGCCGACGCGCGCCCCGCACACGTCGCAGCGGTACCGGGTGCCCGGGTCGGGCCGCAGGGTCAGGCGCCGTAGGACATCGATCAGATGGTTCAGTCTGGCATGGCTCAGGTCCACCGTGATGACCTCCGTGAGCAGTCAGTCAACGGCCCGCGAGCAGACGAGGGACGGCTGGCTGTCACCGGTGTTCCCGGGTGGCAGCGAGCCAGCGTGCGGCCTGCTGGCAATGCTGTTCGTCGGCCTCAATGAGGATCGCGCGGCGTCCGGCCGCGCGGGCGGCGATGCCGGTGGATCCGGAGCCGGCGAACGGATCGACGACGACGCCGCCGGGTGGGCAGGCGTAGCGGATGAGCAGGTCGAGGAGCTCGACCGGCTTTTGGGTGGGGTGGATTGCGGTGCCGTGCAGAGAGCGGACGTGGATGACGCTGCGGGCCAGCCGGGTCGGCCCGTAGGTGTAGCTGGCCGAACCGATCGGGCTGGTGTGCGGCGGGGCGCTACGGTGCCCGATCGTCGCGGTCGGCCGCGCGAGCCCGGCGATGGTGGGCGGCCGGTGGGTGGTGGGTGGTGGCCGCCCACCGGCCGCGGTACCAGTGAGTGATGGTTTCGTGGACCCGGCGGAACCGGTCAGCCGCGAACGAGGACCCGTTGTGCTTTTCCCAGGTCAGATGATCTGCCACGGCCTCGTGAGCGGGTTCGAGGTCTTGAGACAGGCGCCAGCCCGCGCCGGCGAATTCGCGGCCCCGATAGGGCGGCATAGCGAACTGACGCAGCGGCAGGAAGCACCACAAGGCGCTCGTGCACTCGGCGGCGGCGTCGAGCCAACCGGCCGGCGAGCGGTCCCACCGCAGGGAGGTTTGCTCGTAGGGCGGGTCGGTGACGATCAGGTCGCCGCGAAGCTGCGGCAGCAGGTCGCGGCAGTCGGCGTGGTAAAGCTCGACGGTGTCGTCGGCGTAGTACGGGGCGAGTTTCGCCAGGACGTTCTCCTTGGTGAGACATCGGCTGAACCGGTGGGAGGTCGCACGTGCGGCGCGGGTGGCGAGTCGGGGCGGGCTAGGCGGCGCTGGACTCCCGCCCGCCGTCGTGACGGTCGGCGCGGCGGCGGCGTGCCGCCCGCAGTTCGTCCTCTTCGGACTGCCAGTCACTGAAGCGACGCCCGGCCATGGCCTTGAGGAAGGCGCGGATCTTGTTGGCAGGGATGCCGACCAGCCGTGGGCCGAGGACGGCGAGCAGGTCGGAGGCGTCTTGCGACGAGAACCCGGCTTCAGTGATGGCCTGCTCGTCCGGAAAGACGTCGGCGACCCGGTCGACGGCCGGGTCGAGCTGCCGGTCCTGGGTGCCGCCGTAGGAGTAGACCCAGAGCAGGTTGGGCGGCGGGTCGGGTTCGACCAGGCGCCGGAAGCGGTCCACTTCTTTGGTGTAGGCGTAGAAATGCAGGTCCGGGCGGGCCTGGCAGATCCGCAGCCATGCGTGCAGGTAGCCGTCGGAGAAGAAGTCGCCGGCGTCGTGGATGCGGATCCAGGCGTCGGTGAACTTCTTGGCTGCCAGCTCGGTGAGCATGGCCTGTTCCCAGCCGGGCAGGTCGTCGAGCACGAAGGTGAGGTTGGCGTGGTGCTTGGCGCGGACGACCGGCCACAGGTAGGTGCCCTGGCGGGCGTAGCAGACCCGCGCGCAGATCCCGGCCGACGGGCAGGTGTTGAAGGTGCGGCCGTCGGCCAGCCGGCCGGCCCAGGCGGGCAGCGTCCAGTTCCAGACGCCGATCGCTTTGAGCGCCCGGTTTTGGGTCAGAAGGTGGCGGGGACGGGCGGGAAAGGTGGGTGCGTCAGCGTTTTCCGGCATGGCGGTCTCCCGAACGTGAGTGACGGACAGGGACCGGCGCGTGCCGCGCGGCTGCGTGCTGCGCGCCGGGGTGGGGGCCGGAGACCTGTTCAAGGGCTCGGCGTGATGGCGGCGTGGATGCGCTGGCACATGCGGGTCAGCTCGGGCACGACAAGGGGGTCGGCGCCCAGGTCGAATGCCTGGAGCCAGCCGGCTTTGGCTTTGCTCGGCGGCAGCAGATGCAACGGGTACGCGTCATGGACGGCCAGAACCCAATCCGGCAGCGGCCGGCCGGCGGAGAGGATCAGGCTCCAGGCCGGCCCGTGCAGCCGGATAACAGCCGGCGGGCTGCCCGCGGTGGCATACGCGACGTGCACGAACTCGAGGTCGCCGCTCGCCGCGACCTGCGGGGCTTCGGCAAAGATGTCGTGCAGCCACGGCCGAGTGCTCAGCTGAACGCGGTGGGTCTGGATGAGGCGGACCCGCTCGCCCAACAGCCGGGCGGTGTAGAGCTGGTTGGCGATCTGGTCGGCCAACCGCCGCCGCCGCGGCACGTCGGGCTGCTGCTGGATGTTGGGCGTGGTCATGGGAACCTCCCGGGAAGTGAGGGCCAGAAATGACGAGCGCCGCGTGACCGTTGGGTCACGCGGCGCTGGTGTCGCTCGGTGTTGGGTTGGGGTCATCGGCCGGGTCGGCGCGGCGTTGACGGCCGCACGGTTTGACCCGGGCGAGGCGGGCGATGGCGGCCTGCCCGTTGTCCCCGCTGGCGGGGGTGACGTTGGCGATGGCCGCCCGCCGGACCGCGGTCGACTCACCGACCGGGGGCCTTGGCGGCAGCGTGTGCAGGGTGAACGCCGGGGTTTCCCGGCCGTCGACAACCAGCCGGCAGGCGGCCTGGTAGGCGTCCAGATGGGACAGGTCGTGGTCGGACAGCTCCGGCATCGTGTGCTTGGCCAGCTGCGTGGCGTCCTCCGGCGCGCAGGTGAAGAACACCTTGTTCCTGGCATTGGCCGACAACGCGAGCTGCGTCTCCCGCGGCATCTGAGTCAGGTTCTGGTGCGCCAGCACCAGCCCGAACCGATAGCCGCGGGCCTCGGCCAACATGTCCCCGACCGAGCCGGGCAGGTTCAGGAAGTTGTGCGCCTCGTCGATGTACGCCACCGCGTCACGGCGGGCGTCCTCAGCGATCCGGGTCCGGCCGGTCGCCGTCTGCCACGCGGAGGCGAGGATGAACGAGCCCATCAACCGGGCGGTCTCCTCACCGATCTGCCCTTTCGGCAGCCGGGCGAGCAGGATCCCGCCGTCCAGCACGCGGCGCATGTTGACCGTCGAACGCGGGGCGCCGATGGCTTGCCCGACGAACGGCCGGGTCAGGAAGCTACGCAGCCTCGCCAGAACGGGCCCGATGACCTGCGAGCGCAAAGGGGGCGGGGTGCTCTCGAACCACTGCCAGAAACCGAGCAGCCCTTCGGGGTCGTCGAGGTCGGCGGTGAACGCGGCCCTGAACTGCTTGTCCTGCAACAGCGACGGGATCAGCGTGAGCGTCGCGTTCGCCTTGCGCAGCAACGTGAGGCAGGCCATGCGCAGGGTGTCGTCGATCCGCGGGCCCCAGTGCTTCGCGAAGATCTTCCCGAAGATGCTGACAATGTGGTCGACGACCAGGTCGTGGTCGTCGCCCTGCAACGGGTTGAGGGTGGCCCCGGCCGGCTGGTCCGGGTCGATCAAGTAGAGGCGTTTGTCGGCGACGTCGGCGGGCAGCCGGTCGATCACGTCGTTGATCAGGTCGCCTTTGGGGTCGATGACGATGACCCCGCGCCGGGCGTGGACATCGTCGAGGATCATGTTCGCGAGGAGGGTGGATTTGCCGCTGCCAGTGCTGCCGATGACGTGCGCGTGCTGGCGACCGTCGGCCGCCTTCAGCGCGACCTTGTGCCCGCCGACCTGCGCGACGCCGAGGACTTTCGTGCCGCGCCCGCCGCTGACGACGGCGACCGGGGCCGGCATCGCCTTGGCACGGGCCCGATCGAGGCCTGGGACGGCGATGTCGGTCGGCAGCGCGGCCAGGGTGGACAACTCGCCGTTGTTGAGCAGGAACCCGCGGCGCAGCACCCGCGACGCCAGCACCCGGGCCGGGTGGGCGGCCCGGACGCGGCGTAGCCGGTTGCGGCTGGCGTAGACGCCAAAGCTGAACGCGAGCCCGTGCGCGACGCTGGTCAGCCGTGGGGCGAGGGTTTTCGGGGTGCCGCCGGGGCCGGTGTGCGCGACGGCGTAGCGGACGGCGACCTCCCACAGCGGGGTGCCGGCGAGTTTGTCGACGGCCGCGCGGGCGTCGCGGTCGGTTTGCGGGTCCGCGCCGGGCAGCCGCGCCGCCGACCGTCCGGTGGTGTGGGTGGGACGGCGGGCCGGGCCGAGCACGCCGACAACGAGGTCCAGGACGCCGCGCAGCCACGCCGCCGGGTCGAGCACGCTGGTGGCCGGCTTGCCGGTGCGCAGCGCCTGGACGCCTCGGCGTAGCCGGCCGATCTGCCGGTTGCTGGCCGGGCGGGCCAGGACCTGCACGCAGGCGGCTTCGTGCCGGTTGAGTTCGGCCGCGGCCTGGATCAGGGTGCGCAGCGGGTCGGCGTCGTGATCGCTGAGTAGCGGAAACCACGGCGGCAGCACCGGGGTCAGGGCCCCGCCTTCGGCGATCGCCGCGACCGGGACCGGGTCGGTGGGGTCGATGATCTCGCAGGCAGCGCCGGGCCAGGCGCCGCGGATCGCGGCGAGAACCGGCCCGTACGCGATCGTGCCGGGCAGCCACAGCCCGATTCGCAGTTGCCGGCCCGACCACCGGTATTCGAGGGCCACGTGCGCTCGGCCGGCGCGGAGCCGGCGCCGCCAGCTCGGCCGCAGGATCTCGGCCAGGGTGGACCACACGACGCGGGCGCCGTCGGGGTCGACCTCGGGTGGCGGGCTGATCAGGATCAGCCGGGCATGCTCGCGTGCCCGCCGATCGTGGCGGGCGACGATGATCGCCCGCGCCGTATATCCGGCGACGAGCGCGGCGGCGAGGACCGCGAGCAGCCACGGCCGGTGCGCGCACCAGGCGGCGATGCTGCTGGCGGCATGGTGCACCCACAGCGTCGGTGCCGGCTCGGTAAAGCCCGGCGCCGGCGCCGGGCTGGGAGAAGGAGAAGGGTGCGGGGAGAGCTGAACGGTGAGCCGGTACATGACGGTGGCCCTTTCGCAGAACGCAAGGGCCGACCCTGAGCTCTCGAGGAACCCAGAGGCCAGCCCTATGGAGGAAAGATGGTTGGCCGCACCACGGCGGCCTGAAGGCGATGGCCTATTCGTCGTCGACTTCGAGGTCTCCGATACAGAGCCGGTGCTCTTTTCGGGACGCGACGGCCTGAAAGCTGGCCCGGTGGGTGCCCGAGATCAGCAGGCCCTCGCCCCGGCGGGCCGACAGCAGCAACCGCGCCTCGCCCGCCGTGAGCCCAAACGAATCGGCGACGACCTCGACCGATTGCGCGGCCTGGCGCAGCAGGACTTGGGTGGCGGCGTTGGCGATGACGGCCTGCCCGAGATCGGAGCCGAGCAGGTCACCGACGTCCTGGGTGATGACCGAGACCCCGGCCCGGCGTTTGCGGGCGGACTTGGAAAGGCGGTAGAGGAATTTGGCGCCTTCGCCGTCTTTGAGCAGCACCCACGCCTCGTCGACGATGACGAGGCGGCGCGGCGGCATACCTGCGGCGGGTGGGACGTCGACGTCGCGCCAGATCGCGTCGAGGGCCATCAGCATGCCCGGCGCCCGCAGCTCGTCGGCCAGTTGCCGGGTCGACCACACCACCAGCTGCCCCTGCGGAACATGGGTGGTCGGCCCATCGAACAAGTCGCGGAAGCTGCCCGACACCCACGGGGTGAGCCGGGCGGCGAGGGTGAGCGCCGGGTCGGAGCTGTCCTCGGCCAGGGCGGTGGACACGTCGCGCAGCAGCGGTGCCGGCCGCTGCCAGGTGCCGGGATCATTCGAGATCCCGGCCGTCGTGTACGCGGCGATGATCGCCTTGTCCAGGGCGGCCCGCTCGACCGGCGGTGGCTGTTCACCCAGCAGCACCGCGACCAGCGTGTGGAGAAACAGCGCCCTCCTGGTGAGGGCGTCGTCGCGGCGGTCGCCGGTCGGGATGTCGAGCGGGTTGAGTCGCACGCCGCCGGCGCCCAGACCGATGGTGGTGCCGCCGACCGCGTCGGCGAGGCGGTGGTATTCGTTGTCGGGGTCTATTGCCGACACGTGCACCCCGTCGGCGAGGGAGCGCAGGACCTCGAGCTTGATGAAGTAGCTTTTCCCGCTGCCGGATCGGGCGAGGACGACGGAGTTGGCGTTGTGCTGGTTCCAGCGGTCCCACCAGACGATGCCGTTGCTGTCCGGGTTGAGCCCGTACAGCATCCCGCCCTCGGGGGCGGGTTCGCCGGGCAACGGGGCCGGGAGGTCCGGGCTGGCGAGGGGGAACATCGTGGCGAGCGCCTCGGTGTCCATGACCCGCCGGTGGCCGATCGTGTCGGTGGCCAGCGGCAGGGTGGACAGCCAGCCCTGCAGCTGCCGCCACGTGGCGGGCTGCACATCCAGCAGCACCGACGCCGCGACCGCGCGCACGTGCGCGACTGACTCCTGCAACTCCTCCAGGCTCGGCGCGTGCACGCACAGGTACAGCCCGACCCGGAACAACTTGGACTGGCCGCGGGCGATACGGTCGGCCAGCTCAGCGGCGTCATCGGCGGCGGCCTCGGCCGCCGGGTCGAGCAGCCGGCCCTTGTCGGTGTCCGTGCGGCGGTTGGATTCCAGCCTCGCCCGCTGCCGGCGTAGCCTGCCGGCAGCGGCCTGCGGGGTGAGTGGGTCGATGTAGACGACGACGTCGAGGCGGCCTGGCCACGCGAGCAGCGGGTCGAGCCAGGCCGCGCCGACCTCGGCCGGGTAGCCGGTGACGATCAGGGTCGACGCGTAGCCGTCGCCGACCTGCACGTGCCGGGACAGGTTGACGACCCCGGCCGGGCCCAGAACCGACGAGAGCCCGGCCGAATCGGCCGGGCTCTCGTCGCTGCTCGTATCTACTTGTCGTTTGCGGTTCAGGAGTTTCACGTGGCGGCTCCTTGTCCGGTCACCGGCGCGCCGGGCCGGGCCCGGGGCCAGGTGACATCGACCGGCGCGTACGGATCGGTCGCGCACGTGAGCACGGCGGTCGCGGTCGCACCGTCGAGCACGACGGTCTGCGCGCCGAGCGCCGCGAGGGCGGACGCGGCGTGATCCGCGCGGCGCAGGACCTCGGTGTCGCGGCCCCGATCCGCCTGCGCGGTGACGGCGATGGTGACGGTGCGCCACAGCGGGTCGCGGTGCTCCGCCAACTGGTCGAGAAATTCCGCGTAGTCGTACGCGGCGTCCGCAAGCTGCGGGTTGGCGATGCCCGCCGCGGTGTCGGCGACCCGCTGGGCGTGGCTGGACAGGTCCACCCGCTGCGCCGAGATCACCAACTGGACCGGCCCGGTCAGGGAGTTCAGCCAACGGCCGTACGCGTCGACCAGCGCGAGCTGTTCGTCGCCGGAGCGCAAACCGATGTTGACGGTCGTCGCCGCGACCAGGGCGACCGCTTTGTCGCCGGCGTCGATGACCCCGGACTCGGCGATCGCCCGGGCGGGTAGCCGCAGCTGCGGCACCGCCATCCCCGGCCCGGGTGCCCACCCGGGCACCGGCTTCGCCGCTACCGCGGCGTGCTGTTTCGGGCTGCGGGACTGCTGGATCGCCGACAGCAGCCACGCGTCGAGGCTGCGCCCGTCGCGGCGGCCCAACGCGAGCGTGACCGCGACCCCGGCGACCGGCACCAGCACCGCGATCAGGATCGGCGGCGGCAGCACAGGCCCGAGCCAGCGGAACACCGCGTACGCGACGGCGGCGGCGACCGCGAGGATCGCCAGCTGCCGGGCCGTCAGCCCGTAAACGATCTTGTCGGGCTGTTCCACGTCCGCGGGAATCCGGGCCCGCGGGCTGGCATCGGGGTCGTTACGCATCCCGCTCACCGCGCTCCCGGCGGCGCCGGGCCTTCAGCAGCCGGGTGTATAGGTCGACGCCGTCGGCGAGTTCCTCGACGGTGTAGGCGTAGATCGGTCGGCCGGTCGGCCAGGCATGCGCGACGACCGTACGGTCCTCGCGAACCTGCGCGGTCGTCGGAGACGCAGAGGTGTGGCTGGTCATGTGCGATTCCTTCCGGAGGGCGCGGCGGTGCCGCGGCTCGGTGTCGCGGTGCCGCGGCTGGGGGTCGTCGCGGCGCGCCGGCGAAGCGATTGGGTGTAGACGTCCACGCCACCGGCAATTTCTTCTCGGGTGTAGGGCTTGACCGGACGCCCGGTCGGATAGGCCGTGCCGACCACCCCGGGACCTGCGCCGGCCGGTGGCCGTGACGGCACGCGGGCCGGCCGCGCTGGGCGGCCCGGGGCGGGTTGGGACGTCCGTTCGGCAGCGGGCAGTGGGTTGGCCGCGGGCCGCGGCAACGGGCGGGAGCCGCCGCCGCGCGACGGGCCGGTCGGCCAGGGCCGGGCGGCGCGGCCGGCGGCCGGCTCCCCGCCCGGTGCGCGACCGGAGGCGGCTGCGGTTCGTGCCGCGCCGCCTCGGCCGACCGCGCGGCTCAGGCCCCGGGTGAGCTGCTGCACGAGCATGACCCGCACGATCGTCCCGACCCCGCTCGGCGACGACTTCGAGACGTAGCGGCGCATCATGGCCGGGACCTTGAGGATCGACCACAGCAGACAGAGCACGACCAGCAGCTTCATGACGGCCCCGGGGTTGCCGGGCAGACCGAGCGCAGGAAGGTCGGACTTCGGGCTCAAGAAGACCGTCATGGTGGTGTGCAGGGCGACCGCCTGGATGAGCACCGTGCCCAGCGCGCCGAGCATGGTGCGCCACCAGAGCTTCGCGGCCGGCTCGGTGTGCGGGGTGCCGTGCAGCGCCAACGCGATCGGGGCCAGTCCCACGGCCACGATCAGGATCCCGATCCGGACGATCCACTGCACCAGCAGCACCGCCACCATGACCGCGATGACCAGGCCGATCAGCACGAGCAGGAAACCGGCCGGATCGTTGCCGCTCTGGTCGCCCAGCGATCCGGCGACCAATTGCTGCATCTGCTTCATCGAGCCGGGCGAGGTGATGTCCTGCGAGGTCAACGCGGCCGTGACGGCGTTGGCCAGGCCGATCAGCTGCGAGCACACCGGCATCGCCATATTCGCGCCGATCAGCCCGATCACCAGGCGGGGAATCAGCTCGCCCAGGCCATACCGGCTCTGGATCGTGTCGCGGCCCATCACCAGAATCGCCATCCACAAGATGGCCAGCACATAGACGGTGTTGACGACCACCAACGAGGTGCTGGCGATGGACTTGACCTCGGCCAGCACGGTGACATCCGGGGTGGTGAACGCGGTGGCCGACAGCAGGTCCCACAGGATGTCCAGGCCGCCGACGATCACTCCGGCGAGCCATTTGATGATCGCGTCGATCATGGGGCCGATGACCCAGCTACCCACCGATCCAGCCCTTCACGACGGCGAGCAGGACCGGCGCCAGAATCGCCAAGGCGTAGCCGGTCAGCGCGGACTTGAACGCGGAATTTGCTTTCTCGACCTCACCCGGATCTCCGCCGGCCGCAAGCCGACGCAGCCCGCCGATGGTGAGGAACAAGGTCGCGACCCCGAACAACAGCCCGATGATCCACTTCGTGATGTTGTTGACGATCACCGGCAGGCTGTTGGCCGCCTCGATCATCTGGGTGTCGGCCGCGTAGGCCGGAACGGAAACGGCCACCGCCGCAGCGGTGGCCGTCAAGAGGAAGAGCAGTCGGGAAACGTTGCGTCGCAACATAGCGGGGGCACCTCCCGCCCCGGCAGCCCGGGGCGAATTGGGATGTGAGGTGCGCCACCGGGATCGGGGTGAGGCCGTGGGAGCAGGGCTCCTTCCAGCCGTTCGGGGATCGGGTGCGAACACGGCCCAGTCAGGCCGGCGCCACCCCGCGATCCCGGGGCGCCGACACCGGCCGCCTCGTGCGGTCCGATGTCTTGCCCACCAAGGCCCCGCGTTGGGTGCCCAACGCGGCCTACGCCGCCGCCCCGGTACCCAACGCCGGCCCAACACCACGCGCCCGCCGGCTGGTGTTGGGACGGTTGCGGCGCGAGCGCAGCGGCACGAACGCCAACTCGCCCGCGCCGATCGCCTGCTGCAGCCGCTTTTCGGCACGCGCCCGCCACGCCGACGCGAGCTGCGGGGAGATCCCGATCTGCGCGGCGACCCCCGCAAGGGTCTGGTGGTCCAGGCGGGTGGAGGCGATCAGCGTGGCCTCGTCCCGGTCGAGGACCGCGACCGCGACCGCGCGGGCCAGCACCAGATCCGGGTGGTCCCACGGCCGGATCGGCAACACCGCACCGGCCTCACCCCTGCGGATCAGCATGGTGTCGGACTCCGCCTCGCGGAGCTTGCGGGCGGCGCGGACCCCGGCCTCCACCAGCCGGCCGCAGATCCGCGGCTCGTCAAGGTCGACCCGCGCGAGACACTCCAAGAACCCGACCAGCAGCTCGGCGTCCAAGTCATGGGTGTCGCCGTGCCAGCCGGCGGCCAGCAGCCCGGCCTGGCGGCGCAGACCGGGCATCGCCATCCCGGCCGCGGCGACCCGCCACGCCGGCCCGTCACGGCGGGCCCGGATGACTAGTTCGCGCCAGACCGCGTCGCGAACGGCGTTGCTGGTGCTCGCGGACAGCAGCAGCCGGCGCAGCTCATCCAGCGGCAGAATCCGCTCGGGCAGCCCGTCGAAGCCGCGGGCATCGAACGGCACATGCGTCGGCGCCTCGGCCAGCAAGGTGAACGCCTTTTCCGCCGCGTCCAGCGGCGTCGACGGCCAGGAAGAAGTAGAGGTAGACATTGCAGAGCTCCCGAAAGGGGCGGTGCGCCGCGGTGAAGCCGGGCGCGTGAGCCGCCATTCAGGCAGGTCAAGCCAACACCGGCCGGGGTCACCGAAGACCACGCTCGACTGTTGGGCCAGGTCACGACGCTCCCAACAACCCCGGCCCGCACGACGCCGGCACCGCACCGGTTGGCGGTCGCGGCCAACAGCGCAGGTCACGCGGCCTGTTGGAGGCCGTTGGGCGACCAGGGCGGTCACCGGGCCGCGGCCCGGTCGCAGACGCACCAAAGCCGCAGCCCGACAGACGTCGGACCGAGGTCCCGGTTACGGCGCGCAGGCGCCGTAGGCCCTCGCGCCGCGCCGACCACGGCGAGCTCGCCGCGACAGTCAGCCAGCATCCGAGAGCTGATCACGAGTCTCCGCAGATCGTTGGCCCGCCGGCCTGGTACTCGGCATCGGATCCCTGGCGTGATCTATCAGCAGTGCCCGCTCCCGTCCGAGGCCGTCGCCGCACGTCGACACGAACCCGGACGCCACCCAACAGCGGACACCGGCACGACGACCAGATCCATCTACGCCGAGGACCTGCGCGAACCCAACAGTCGACAACCCCTGCGCGTTGGGTACGGCAGGCCCCGCTGTTGGGTGAACGCCTCACCCGGCCCTGGCCCTGTTGGGTCGCCGCGCCGGCAACACCGGCGGGTTGTTGGGTTGGTGTTGAGTGCGCCAACGCCGGCAGCCCCGGCGATTGCCGGCGACGCGACGCTTTAGTGAGATGCGAACACGGCCAGTCGGCGCGGGGGCGACCCGCCCATGACTGCCCACGACACGAATCTGCCCGATACCCCGGCCTCCCGGACTGGCACGCCATCCGAGACCCCTGTCACCCCCGCTGGCCGCGGCAAGGCCACCGTCATCGTCTGGCGGGTCACCGCGGACGCCGTCGGCGACGCTGACGCCGCCGGGGCTTCTGACGCCGGCGACAGTCCGTTGACGCCGCGCCTGGCGCGCCACCTCGTCGCGATCTACAGCGACGTACACGGCACGATCATCGACTTCGACGCCGACATCCACCTGCAGCACGCCGCCGAGGCAACCGGGCGTACCTACTCGACGATCACCGACGCCACCGCCCTCGGCCCGGGACCCCACCTGCCCGGGCCGGCAACGCTGATCCTGCTGCGCTGGCCCCGCCCGGACACCGAAACAGCAGAACCAGACGCCAACAGCCTGTTTAGCCGCTGCCAACAGCACCTCACGGACGACGGCAGCACCATCGTCGTCGTCACGGCCACCCAGCCAGGCGCCGACGGGACCAGCTACAGCACCTACGAGCAGGTCCTCCTGCCGGCCGCGCAGACCGCCGGGCTCCGCCACCTGCACGACATCGTCCCGATCGATGCCACGGACGGGCGAGACGCCTTCACCTACGCGACCGACCAGCACACCGCCGAGCACACCGCATCCGGCGACCACCGACACGACACCGTCACGACCTTGGTGATCTTCGGGCATCCCGGACGACGACCGTGACCCCCCCCGGCAGCAACGACCGCGACCACGGTCAGGGCGCCAGAACCACAAGCGCGGCACTGACACCCGCGACACCGACGCCGCACGACCCGACAAAACCGTCGGCGCAGCGCTGTCGCCCTCGACACCTCGACCGTCCCGTGCGACAGAGACCTGTCGCCGGGCGACAGAGACGACCGGCCGACCCCTGACGCGAATGAGGCACGTTACGTTGCCTGGCCCAGTAATTCGCTCACACGAGCAGCATGATGAGGAGAGCGAAACCCATGGCCCGTTTCACCCCGCTCCCCTGGGCTCGCCATGACCCTGTACCGTGCCAAAACCCCGTTCGTGGCCGTGACTTGGCACTTTGAAGATCGTGTCATGCTGCTCGGTGGTACTCGTTGATGACGCCGCCGAGGCGTCGTCGGCGTCGCACGGGTGCATCCATCGCGATGACGACGGCCGGGTCGTGGTTGGGCGGCAGATGCTGCCGGCTTTGATGCGGCCGGTGGTTGTTGAAGTGGTCCGCGTACTCGCCGACCACGGCCTCGGCGTGTCGTTCGTGGAAGACCAGCAGCCGATCGGTGCACTCCTCACGCAGACTGCACCCCCACCGTTCGATGAAACAGTTCGCCCGCGGTGTCCGCGGCGGGATCTTGACGGCCTCGATGCCCTCGGCGGTGAACACCGCATCGAATGTGGCGGTGTACTTGCCGTCCCGATCGCGGATCAAGAACCGGAACCGGTCGACCCGATCGTCGAGGTCCATGACAAGGTTACGGGCGTGCTGCACGACCCAGGTATGGTCCGGGTGCTCGGTGACGCCGAGCAGGTGGACGCGGCGGGTGGCGACCTCCATTACGACCAGTACGTAGAGCCGTCTGAGCAGGATCGTGTCGACGTGGAAGAAGTCGATCGACAGCAGGCCGGTCGCTTGGGCGCGCAGGAAGGTTCGCCAGCTGGTGTCCACCGTTCGCGGTGCCGGGCCGATCCGCTGGGCGGCGAGGATGCGGCGGATCGTGCCCGCGCCGACGTGGTGACCCAACCGCTGCAGTTCGCCTTGGATCCGCCGGTGTCCCCACCGGGGGTTGTCGTGTGCGAGGCGTCGGATCAGGTCGCGGATCTCGTCGTTGACCGGTGGCCGGCCGGCCTTGCGCGGATGGGTCCAGTGGCGGCGCAGCAGTCGGCGATGCCAGGCCAGCAGGGTTGCCGGGGTGACGAGCCGGTGGGCCCGGATCGCTGTGGGTAGTAGCCGGGTCAGAGCGGACAGGATGGCCCGGTCCGGCCAGGACAGCCGGGGCCGGCCGTTCAGCTGCCGCCGGAGCACCGCCACCTCATGGCGCAGGGCGAGGACCTCGGCGAGCACGGCGGTGTCGCTGCGGACCAGCAGCCCCAGAGCGCCGACGAGCCGGATCATCATCAGGTACAGCAGGCGAACCGACATACCGATGATCCTCGACGTGTACCGGGAAGTCCCAGCTCACCGCGTGTGCGACAAGTTCTGGCACGGTACAGGACGTGGCGGCGCGTACGGTCGCGCCTTCCATCCTCGTCGACGACCTGCACCCGGACCTGCGCCCCCCGGAATTCTTCTCCCCGGTGTTCCTCGTGTGCGCCTACGACGATGCGGCCCAGATCGAGCAGTGGGCCACCATGCCGGCGGAGCTGGCCCGCGGCATGTACATGTCCGTGTACGGCGAGCCCGACCTCCAATCGGCCGTGATCGGCACCAGCATCGTAAACCGGGACTGCACCACGTTCGACGTCGAGGACGGCAACCGCCCATTCGGTGGGTACGGCGTCCAGGCCAGCAGCGTGCACGAGCGCGGCCGGCTCACGGCGCGCCCGCTGCTTGTCTCGGCGGAATTCAGCGCCGGTCGTCCGCAGCGGGCCCTCGCCACGGCGGGCACGGCCGCGGCGGGAGAACCGGCATGACGCCGACGCACTGCACGGCGGTACTCGCCGCTCGTTCGCCGGGCTCGACACCGACCCGTCTCGAGACCCTGTACCCCTTCATCCCGGTGCGCACGTCGATCCCGATTCCGTCGCAGCAGGTCGTCCGTCAGGCAATGCGGGACGCGCTCGATCATCTCCCCGGCTCAGCGCGGGGACGGGTGCCGCTTTCGTCGCGGCAACCCCGTACGCCGCCTACACAGCGACGTACTTCGCCGAGCGACACGAGGATCCGACCCGGCGCCTCCGCCCGTCGCACTCGATCCAGATGGAGTGCTCGCGGCTGATTCAAGGGCTGGACGACGATCTCGACGAGGCGGACCGCTGGGCGGGTGACATCTTCTTCCTCTGCGCACCGGAGCGCGACGTGCAGCAGTCGATCCGCTCCGCCGAGGGCGCGGTGGCGGTCGGCGCCCCGGCAGCGCTGGTTTGCGACATCACCGTTGCACCCGGGGACGCGAGCGGCAAGCCCGCCCTGTCCGCAGCCGTGATGCTGCTGGTGAGCGAGGCGTCCGGCGCTACAGCGATCGACCTCTGGCCCTGGCCACCCGCCGCAGCGGCACACCCCACCAGGCCGGCCGGAGCACTCGCATGAGCGCCTCGGCGACGGCCCCCAGCTCGGCGGGTCCGCAGGCCGCAACCGCGACCTGCTGGCCGGTCGCGGCCCGGACTCTGCGGGACGCCGGCTGCGAGGTCGTGATCGGACTTCCTGCGGACGAGCCCGGGCTGCTCGACGCGGCAGCCGCGACCGACGGCCTGACCGCAGTCCCGGTACGCGACCAGCGAGCCGGCGCATGCGCCGCCGTGGCGGCCGCGATGCTGACCCGGCGCCCGGTTGTCCTCGCGCTCACCACCGGACCGGCCTTCACCAATGCCCTCACCGGGCTGCTCGAAGGCATGTCGCTCGGCGCACCGGTCGTCGTGGTGACCACGCGCATCGCCGCCGGCGAGATCGGACGGGGCGGCTTCCAGGAGACCGACCACCGCTCCCTGGCCCAGTCGGTGGTCAAGGACCACCTCGTCGTCACCACCGGCGATGCCCTGCAGTGGGCGCTGCGCCGAGCGGCGCACCTGGCGGTGAACGGCAGGCCCGGACCGGTGCTGGTGGAGATCACCGCCGAGACCGCGGCGTCGGCCGAGGCGGTCACCTGCACGCCGTACGCCGCCCCGGTGCGGGCGCTGCGCTCGCACCCGGATCGTGGCGACGTGGCGGACGCGCTGTCCCTCATGACACAGGCGCGTCGTCCGCTGGTGCTCGCCGGAGGAGGTGTTCACGCGTCGGGTGCGGAGGCGTCGGTTCGCGCGCTCGCCGCGGAGTGGTGCGCGGCCACCGCCACGACGGCCTCCGGGCGCGGCACCTTCGACGAACGGGACCCGCACTGCCTGGGCCTGGTCGGCTTGTACGCCACTCCGCCGCTGACCACGGCGTTCGCCGAGACGGACGTGGTGCTGGCGATCGGCACGGCGCTGGAGGAGACCGCGCGGATGGGGTGGGACCTCGATCGGGTCCGGCTCCTGCACGCCGACGTCGACGCATCGGTGTTCCACCGGGCCGTGCCGGCCGAGGTCACGCTGCTGGGCGACGCCCAGCTGACCGCCGAGGCCCTGCGCGCGGGGTGGGCCGGGCAGAGCGGCGACACCGCGGGGGATGCCGGGCGCACCGAGTGGCTGGCCGGGGTGGCCGGCGCACGGCGGGCGCTCGACGCGGAGGCGGCCGCGGTGACGTTCGCCGAGTCACCCACCCGGGCTGTCCTGCGTACCCTTCCCGATCTGTTCCCCGACGCGGTGCTGGTGCAGGAGAACGGGCTGCACGACATCTGGGGCTACCACATCTCGGCCCTCACCCTGCCGGCCGGCTATCCGCTCGTCGGCCCCGGCGAGCAGACCATGATGGGTTTCGGTCTGCCCGCGGCCATCGGCGCAGCCGTCACCCGCACCGGCAAGCCGGTCGTGCTCGTCTGCGGTGACGGCGCGTTCGCCATGAGTGCGAACGCGCTGCCGACCGCGGCCGAAATCGGATGCCGCCTGGTGATGGTGGTCTTCGACAACCAGGGCTTCGGCTGGCCGCGGTTCCTGCGCCGACAGGAGGGACATCCGTCCACGTACGCCGACTTTCGCACCTGCCTGCCGATGACCGCCCTGGTGGAGTCCCTCGGCGGGTTCACGGCGACCGTTACCGACGAGGAATCCATGCGCTCGGCCCTGGCCGCGGCTCGGGTCGCGGCCGACGCCGGGCGGCTGGCGCTCGTGGTGGTGCCGGTGAACGACGAGGACGTACCGGTCGGCATCCGCCGGATCTGCGGTACGGACGGGCTGGCGCCGTGCTGACCGGGCCGCTGGAGATCGACGGCGAAGCCGTCCATGCGTCGTCCCTGCGGCGCACCATCGACGATGTCGAGCGGTGCTGCGCCGCTCTCGGCGCCGGCCCCGGCCGCGCGATCGTGACGGCATGCCGCACGGGACTCGGCGTGCTGGCGACGGTCGTGGCCGCGCGCCGGCTCGGGGCGGCGGCCGCCTTCGCACCGCCGGCCGCGGACCGGGAACTGACCGCCCGGCTGGCGGCGGTCAGCGTCGCCGAGGTGGTCGAAGGCCCCGGTGGCACCCCACGGGTGCTGCCCCGCTGCCCCGCTCAGGACGCTGTCCTGCCGGCCAAGGCCGCCGCGGTGTTCCCCACCTCGGGGAGCACGGGCCGGCCCCGGCTGGTCGTGCTGTCGCACGCGGGGTTGGCATACCAGGCCCGCGAGACCGCGTCCCGGCTCGGCCTGAGCGACGCGGACTCCCTGCTCGTGCCGCTTCCGCTGGCTCACGCGTACGGCATGAGCATCGTCCTGATGTGGCTGGAGGGAGGCGGAAGGCTGCTGCTGGAGACCTCGTTCTCGGCGACCGGTGTCACCGGCCGGTTGCTCGGCCGCGACGTCACCACGCTGGACGGTGTCCCGTCGATGTACTCCATCCTGCTCAAGACCGCCACCCGCGATCCGGAGGTCGCCGCCCGGCTGCGCCGGCTGCGCATCCGCGGGATCGGTGGCGACATGCTGCACCCGGCGATGGCCGCCCGCTTCGCCGCCATCGGTGCCGACCTGCACGACGGGTACGGGCTGACCGAGGCCGGGCCGAACGTGGCGATCAGCGCGCCCGGCACCATGCGCCCCGGAACCGTCGGCACGCCGCTGCCCGGCACCGAGGTCCGCCGCGACGCGGCAACCGGCGAGCTGCTCATCCGCACCCCGAGCCGCATGCTCGGCTATCTCGGCGATCCGGATGCCACGGCGGCGACGACGCCCGCGGACGGCTGGCTGCGGTCCGGGGACATCGGCGAGGTGGAGCCCGACGGCCACGTACGGGTGCTGGGACGCCTGAAGGAAGTGCTCATCGTGGATGGCGAGACGCATGCGCCGGCCCTGATCGAGGACGTCTTCCGCGCGTTGCCCGGGGTGGCGGAGGTATGCGTGTTAGGGATGCGCCCTGCGGACGACGCGTCGGGGCGGGGCGACCGCGTCGTGGCCTTCGTCGAGCTGGCCGATCCGGTCGCCGTGACGGATCTGCGTATGTTGTGCCGCCGGGACCTGCCGCCCCGGCTGCGGCCGCGCGACATCCACGTCGACGTTCCGCTGCCGCGGACGAACACCGGCAAGGTCGACCGTACGGCGCTGCGACGGTGGGCGACCCAGGAAGCCGCGGCCCGCCATGGGTGAGCCCGTAGGCGACACCGGCCTGCTCCTGACCGGCCTAGGGCTGGTCACCGCCTTCGGCCTCGGCGTGGAACGCTATTGGACGGAGCTCGTGGGCGGCGCTTCCGCACTCCAGTCGGCAGCACCGAGCGCCGGTCCCCCCATCGCCGCGGCGCACGGCCCGGGCACCTCGCCGGATGATCCCGAGCGGCAGCCCTGGCTGGTCCGGCAGGCCTTGGCGGAGGCGCTTGCCGACGCCGGCCACGCCGCCGTGCCGCCCCGGACGGTGGTCGTCCTGGTCGGACAGACGCCGGCGCTGGATCGGGTGACGCCCCGCCGGCTGTCGTTCCTCGGCGCCGATCCGCTCGCCTCGGCGGTACGGGGCGACGCGGAACCGGTCTTCGTATCGCACGCGTGCGCCTCGGTGTTGTTCGGCCTCGCTCTCGGTGGCCGGTGGCTGCACGCCGGCCTGGCGGACACCGCCATCGTGCTGGGCGGCTGGACGGCCGGCGAGTACGGCGTCGCCTCGATGGAGGTGGTGAAGGCGCTCAGCCTCGAGGTGGCGCGCCCGTTCGACCCGGAGCGCAGCGGGACCACGCTCGGCGAGGGCAGCGGTGCGATCGTGCTCGAACGGGCGATAGACGCGCACCGGCGTGGTGCCGTCCCCCGAGCGGCAGTCGCCGGTGTGACCTGCCGGGTCGCGGGCAACGAGGCCGCGGCGTCCGACGCTGGGTCCGCGACCGCCGTCATGGCCGAAGCGCTGCGCCAGGCCGGGCTGCCGCGCCCCGACCACGTCCACGCCCACGCCGCCGGGACGCCGCAGGGCGACGACGCCGAACTCGCCGCGCTGGACCGCCTCGCCCGCGAAGGCTCCTGGCCCGGGACGACGGTAAGCAGCCACAAGGGAGCAGTCGGCCACCTGATGCACTGCGCAGGCTTCCCGGCGACCGCTGCGGCCGTCCGTACCCTGGAGACCGGCACCGTCCCGGGAACCGCCGGCCTGCGGCATCCGGTGCAGCGCGGCGCCCTGACGGTGCTGACCGCCTCGGAACAGCTCCCCGGCGTCAGCAGCGTCCTGGTAAACAGCTTCGGATTCGGCGGGAACACCGCCGCGACAGTGCTGACCTGGCCCTTGTCTACCACCACGCGCCGGTAGCCGAGCGGCCGCTGCCGCGCGCCGGCCGACCGTGCCCACCCGAGATCTGAGGACCCTTTATGTCGCTTCCCACCGACCTTCCCCTCGTCACCGTGGTGACTCCGACCCGCAACCGACCCGCCGAGCTGGCCCGGGCGATGGCGTCCGTCGCCGCCCAGCGCGGCGTACGCGTCGAGCACCTGGTGTTCGGCGACGACTGCCCGGCGCTGGCGGACCCGTCGGTCGTCCGCGACCTGTCCGAGCGCTTTCCGCATGCTGTCGTCGCCAACGTCACCGGCGTCGAGCACGCCGCTCTACCCCACGACTATCTACCGGCGCGGATCGGCGCCCTGCGCAACAAGGGCATCGCGGCGGCGCGCGGCAACTGGATCGCCCAGCTCGACGACGACAACGAGTTCGAGCCGGATCATCTGAACTCACTGCTCGCATGCCTGGCCGGCAACCCGGGCGTCGAGGTGGCGCACAGCTGGCGGCTACTTGTCTCGCCGGACGGCTCCCCGTACGAGGTCGCCGGTGCGAACCCGTGGCACCCCGATCCGGAGCTGCGGGCTTCCTCGTACGCGCGCTTGGTCGAGCTCGGGGTCTTCCAGCCGGGATCCCCGGTGGTCCGCGACTCCCTGCGCGCAGGCGGCAAGGAGTTCAACGGCGTGGACACCAGCGAGCTCCTCGTGAGCCGGCGGATGCACGAAAGGTTCCCCTTCCCGACCACGTTCTCCCGGTGGTGGCAGAAACTCGAATGGACGGAGGACTACGCGTGGTGCGTGCTGCTGGATCGCGCGAAGGTACCGATGGCCTGCAGCGAGACGCCGACCCTCCGGTACTACATGGGCGGCTACTCGAACGCTGCGGTGGTGCTGTGAGCACCTCCGCCACGCAGGAGGTCTCCGCTCCTGTGTTCCGTACCGCCACTGCCCTTCTCGCCGACCTCGGACAGCAGGACATCACCGCGACCGGCGTGCTGGCCCGGCACCTGGAGCGCCTCGACGCGGTCAACCCCGCCCTCAACGCCGTCGTTCTGACCGACCGGCAGGGCGCGGCGAGGAGCGCCCACCACGCGGACGAGGAGCGCGACCACGGCGTACGGCGGCCGCTGCTCGGCATCCCGGTCACCGTCAAGGAACACATCGCCGTGACCGGCCTGCCGGCGACCTCCGGCGATCCGGCGCGGGCGTACCTGCGGCCTCCGGACGCGCCGTGCGTGTCGCGGCTGCACGATGCCGGCGCGGTCGTCGTCGGAAAGACCAACCAGTCGGCGCACGGCCAGGACTGGCAGACCCACAACGAGGTGTACGGGGTTACGAACAACCCGTGGGACCTCAGCCGCACGCCCGGCGGCAGCAGCGGGGGCGGGGCCGCCGCGGTGGCGGCTGGCATCGTGCCGATCGATCTGGGCACCGACACAGCCGGATCGCTACGGCTGCCCGCGGCCTTCTGCGGCGTGTACGCCCACCGGCCCACCGAGGGCAGCGGCGCCGGACTCGGACCGGCGCCGTCCCGTCCGCTGCCGCTGCCCCGCATGACGGAAGTGGGCCCGATCGCCCGCAGCGCCGACGACCTGCGCCTGGTGCTGGACGTGCTCGCGCCGACGGTTCCCGGTACTCATCGCGAGGCGAGCGACCTGAGCGGTCTGCGCGTGGCGCTGCTGACCCCGCCGTCATGGTTTGGCATGCACCCGGACGTGGAAAGCGCGCACCACCGGCTCGCCGAGGCTCTCGCACCGCGGGTCCATACGCTGGCGTGGCGCATCCCGGACCTGCCCGGCGGCGTGTCGGCCCAGCACGACACGTTCCTCGCCGTCCTCGCCGCCCAGGGCGCCCGCCTCACCCCTCGGGAGGAACGGGAGCAGTTCGCGGCGGCGTTGATCACCAGCGGCGATCCCCGCGACGACGCTTGGGTGTCAGGCCTGTTCCCCAACTCCGACATCCGGGCACGATGGGCGGAGCACCGCCGCCGGCTGCGGGCTGCATGGGATGGCTTCTTCGATGCATGGGATCTGCTGGTGGCGCCGGCAACCTCGGTCGTGGCGTTCCGGCACGACGTCGGCAAGGCCACCGACTGGTTCTCCACGCTGGACCTGGGTGGGCGGATGGGTCGCTACAACGACCTCTTCCTCCCCGCATCACTGGCCGCGCTGCCCGGCCTGCCGGCCACCGTCTTCCCGGCCGGCACCTCGCCGGAAGGACTGCCCGTGGGCCTGCAGGTCTTGGCCCGCGCCGGCGACGATCGGCTGAGTATCGGTTTCGCCGGGCTCCTCGCCGATCTCATCGGCGGCTTCCGCCCACCCCCAGCCCTCAAAAACCCGACCACTCCGGCGGCGTCGGCAGTGAAATAGGCCGAGCGTTGCTGCACGGCCTGAGCCTCGATCCACCGATGAACGTTGATCGGCGGATCGAGCCTCAGCACGACTCAACAATCACCCCTGCGGACTACAACAACCCCGGCCGACAGCAACCCGCTCAGGGCTGACGGGAGCCGAGATCAGGCCATGGAGGAGGTCCGGCCGGTCAGCGTCAAACGCTACCTGCTGCGCCGAGCCTTGACGCCCACCCCAGATACGTGACGATCGGCGGCCCTTTCGGGTCCAGGACGAAGCCGGTCAACGGGCCCGCCTCCGCGTCCGTGAGCCGGCCCTGCCTGTGCCGTAGGACGGCCGAGAGGAGCCGGCCGATGCTGGCCGGCTTGAAGCCGCAGACGTCCTCGCTGCGCAGCCCGTGGGCGGCGAAGACCGCCTGGACCTCGGCGGGTGGGCGCAGTCGCTCGGCGGCGTAGCGGCCGGGCGGCATGATGCGGGTGAACGGCAGTCCCTGGAACGCGGCGAGGTACACCGCGCGGCTGCTCGCCGACCTGCTGCGGAGATCGGGCCTGGATCGCCGGCTGCGAACGGAGATCAGCTGGGCTGCTACGAGCGGCATAGGGCGTTTGGTGACCCATGTCACAGCTGGCGGAGAACCGGGAGCGATGATCCGTCGTCTTGCCGAGTGTGGAACGAAGCCTGAACGCGGCCGGTGAGGATGAGCTCGTGCGCCGCACCGCCGCCGGTGACCGGCGCGCGTTCGACGAGTTGTACCGGCGGACGTCGCCCTGGCTGCTCGCCCGGCTGCGCCGCCGGTGCGCCGACGACGAGGTGGTCGCCGACGTGATGCAGGAGACCTACCTGGCCGTCTGGCGGGCCGCGGGCAGCTTCGCCAGCTCGACCACGCCGGGCAGCGGGGTCGGCTGGCTGTGGACCATCGCCGCCAACCGCCTGGTCGACGCTTTCCGTCGGCGGGCCCGGCAGAGCCAGGTGCCGGCGGTGCCTCTCGTCGAGACGCTCGCTCCGGCCGCCGAGGACGAGGTCATGGCCGGGCGGGTCGGGCACGAACTGGAACAGGCCCTGCTGGAACTCCCTCCGGAGGCGCGACAGGTGCTGCGAGCGATGGTTCTCGACGGATTCTCGGTGCGGGAGACATCGCTGCTGCTAGGTGTGCCGGAGAACACGGTGAAGTCCCGGGCCCGGCGGGCTCGGATCGCTCTTCGGGAGGCGCTGTCATGACCCCGCATCCGAGCCCCGCGTTGATCGCGCGCTACGCCGACCTGGAGGCGGAGCTCGACGAGGCCACGATGTGGTCGATCGAGATCCATCTCGAGGACTGTGCGGACTGTCGCACCCTGGTCGCCGGCAGCACGACGGACGACACCCGGGCACTGCTCGCCCGGGTCGCCGTCGGCGTGGACCACGGCATCGCCGCCGGACCGGTTCCGGCTCGCCTCCGTCGCCGGCCGGCGACGCTGAATCGTTGGCTGGTCTGGCATCTGGTGCCGTGGCTCGCCATGACGGTGACGGTGCTGGGCTGTGCGGTCCTGCTCGAGGCGCTGACGCCCGACCTGCCGTCACTGGTGTCACTGCTGGCCCCGGTGGCGCCGCTGCCCGGGGTGGCGATCGCATGGAGCCGCCGCCACGATCCGGCCTGGGAACTGATCGCCGGCACGCCGGCGGCCGGACTGACGATGCTGCTCCGGCGTACGGCCGCGGTGCTCGCCGTTGTCGTGCCGGCTCTCGCCTTGGCGAGTAGCCGTACCGGGATCTCCCTGGCTCTGACGCTGCTGCCGTGCCTGGCATTCACCGCCGCGACCATCGCGCTGGGCGCCTGGGTCGGCGTACGCCTCGCCGCGGCCGGGCTCGGCATTGCCTGGGCGCTGGCCGTGGTGTTGCCGACCGTGGTCACCGCCGAGTCGCCCTGGGTGTTGCAACCGGGCAGCTCCGGCGGATGGGCTCTGCTCACCCTCGCACTGGCCGGCTTCGCCGCTACCCGCGCCAACGACTTCCGCCGGCTGTCCAGCCACAACTGATCTTTCGAGTACCGCTGTTCCTGGAGGATTGATGATGCGTACCGTGAACGCGGCCGAGACGGCCCCCACCACCTACCCTTGGGCGGTGCACGCCGAGGGGCTGCGGGTGCGTGCCGGCCGGCACCTGGCCGTTAACGGGCTCGACCTGGCCCTGGGCACCGGTGTCCACGGCCTGCTCGGCCCGAACGGTGCCGGCAAGACCACGCTGATGCGTGCGCTGGCCACGGTGGTGAAGCCGGCCGGTGGCCGGCTGACCATCCTGGGGGAGTCGGTCGACGGCCGCGCCGACCTGCGGCGGGTTCGTCGCGGGCTGGGCTACCTGCCGCAGCAGTTCGGGTTCTATCCGCGTTTCACCGTGCGGGAGTTCGTCGAGTACATGGCGTGGCTCAAGGAGATGCCGAAGGCCGCCGTTGCGGGCGCGGTGCAACGGGCGATCGACAGGGTCGGCCTGACGGCCAAGGCCGATGCCCGGATGAAGACGTTGTCCGGTGGCATGCTGCGCCGGGCCGGTATCGCCCAGGCGGTCGTCAACGACCCGCGGGTGCTGCTGCTCGACGAGCCCACAGTCGGGCTTGACCCCGAGCAGCGTCTCGACTTCCGGGAGTTGCTGCGAGATCTCGGCGTGGACAGCTCGGTGCTGGTCTCCACCCATCTGGTCGAGGACGTGGTGGCCGCGTGCACCGACGTCATCATGATCAACGAGGGCCGGCTGGTCCACCAGGGCACCCCGGAGACCCTGGTCGCGCAGGGCGGGCAGGGCGACGCCGGCGACAGCCCGGCCGAACGCGGCTACTCCGCGCTGCTGCGCCGCCACCGCGCGGAGGCCGGCCGATGAGCCGCATCCTGGGCATCGAGCTGCGCCGCTCCGCCGCGCTCGGGACCGCCTTGGCTCTGCTGGTGGTCGGCGTCGTGCTGCTCTTCTTCGCCGAGGGAATATCGTTCGCGACCGGATGGATGCAGCTGGCCATGACGCAGCGGCTCTACCTGGCCGTGCTGTGGCCACTGGCGCTGGCCGCCGGCGCCTGGCAGGCACGCCGCGAGCACCGGTCGAACGTGGCGGAGCTGTTCGCCAGCACCCCTCGTCCGAGGTCACACCGGACGATGCCGACGCTCGGTGCGATGGCCGTCGCGGTGGTATTCGGATACCTGCTCGTGGGGCTGGCGGGAGGTCTGTGGATCATCGACACCGCGCGGTACCTGCCCATGTCGGTCTTTGTCGTCGTGGCCGTGGGCGCCCTGTCGCTGGTCGCGGCGGCTTGGCTCGGCCTGGCGATCGGCCGCCTGCTGCCGTCGCTGGTGACCGCTCCGGCGCTGGGCGTGGCGGGTCTGGGACTGCTACTGGTCATTCCCGGTGCGACGCGTCCCCGGGGTTGGCTGGCCCTGGTGTTCTCGCCGATCTACGAGATGAACATGCCGGACGCCTACGCGACCGTGCCCGCCCAGGTCAGCCTCGCGCAGGCTCTCTGGCTGGCTGCTCTCGCGGTCACCGCGGTGATCCTGTACGCGTCCAGCGGCTGGCGTCTACGCGTGGCGGCGGTGCTGCCGGTCGTGGTGGGTGCGGCGCTGGCGATCATGGTGATGCCCCACCAGGAGAGGGTCGTCAACAGCGCGATCGACCCGGTGGCGAGGGAACTGGTGTGCACCGAGGACGAACCGCGAGTGTGTGTCAGTCGGGTCCACGGCCAACTGCTCCCCGAGGTGACCCCGCAGGCTCGCGAAGGTCTGGCGGTACTGGCGAAGCTGCCGGGGGCGCCGACACAGGTGCACGAGGACACCACCACGTACTCCCCGGAGGTCACCCCGCCACAACGTGACGACGTCGTGCTGCTCCGGGTCGAGGCCGGCTCGGACGGTCACCTCAAGGACAGAGCCGATGTAAAGGCCGCAGTGGTATCCGGGGCGTGCGCCAGCCCGGCCGGATGCGAGAAGGCGGCCGGCCTGGCGGAGAGGCTCGCGGCCGGCTACTGGCTGATGGGACGCGAGCCGGTGGCCGGTGAGACCTCCGAGCCGACAATCATCGCCGAAGCCACGGAGCTGTGGCGAAGCCTGCGGCAACTGCCCGCCGGCGAGGCGACTGCCCGGGTGGTGGCGCTGCGCCGAACCGCTGGGACGTGCTCGGTCGACGAGGGTCCGCTGTCCGGGGGCAAGCGATGAGGTGGCTCACGCTCTACCTGCGCTCCCGCCGGGCGGGTGAGGCGTCGTCCTGGTGTTATTCGGGCCGGTCGGCAGGTTGCTCGTCGACTGGCCGGAAGTCGTCGTCGATCAAGCCGAGCTGGTGGGCGCGGACGGCGGCCTGCACCCGGTTGCGCAGCGACAGCTTCTCGGTGACGGCGGCGACGTGAGATTTCACCGTGGTGACACCGAGGTGTAGCACGGCGCCGATCTCCGCGTTCGATCGGCCCGCGCCGAGCAGGGAGAGCACTTGCCGCTCGCGAGGGCTCAGGAGCGCTAGGTCGTCACGGCCGGCCACGCGGTTGTCGGCGGTGTCGTGGCGATGCGCGTGCACCGCGCGTGCCACTACCTTCGCGAGCACGGCGGGTGCCAGCAACGATTCGCCGTGTGCGGCGCGGCGCACCGCGTCGATCAGGGTGTCCGGGGAGCCGTCTTTGAGGAGGTAGCCGACCGCGCCGGCCTGCAGGGCACCGTAGACCTCGGCGTCCTCGTCGAAGGTGGTCAGCATCAGGATCCGGATGGCCGGGTGGGCGGCCAGAATGCGGCGGGTCGCCTCGATGCCGTCCATGTGCGGCATCCGCAGGTCCATCAGGATCACGTCGGGGCGCAGCCGGTCCGCTAGCCGCACAGCCTGGTTACCGTCCGGGGCCTCACCGACGACGTCCTCGCCGGCAGTGCGCAGCATCAGGCAGACACCACCCCGGACGAGCGCCTGGTCGTCGACCACGAGCACGCGGATCACGCCGACACCTCCAGCGGGAGCGTGATGCACACTTCCCACCGCCCGTGGCTGCTGGGACCGACGGCGAACGTCCCGCCGAGGATCTCCACCCGCTCGCGCATCCCGGTCAGCCCGTGCCCTGAGGCGGGCAGGGCGGGGCGGTGCGTGGGCGGCACCGTGTTGGCGATCTCGATCCGGAGCACGTCGCCGGAGACGGTGAGGGTGGTCGCGACGTCAGCGCCGGGCCCCGCGTGCTTGAGCGCGTTGGTCAGTGACTCCTGCACCACGCGTGCCGCGGTCACCCGTAGCGCCAGCGGCGCCTCAGCCGCCCGTTCGTCCATGTGTACGGTGACGTCGAGGCCTGCCATGCGGCTGCGCTGCACCGCGTCGGCGATCATGCTCTCGGGATCGGCGACCGGTGCGGGGTCGTCGGGGTCTCGCAGTATCCGCAGCAGCCCGCGCAGGTCGAGCAGCGCCTGCCGGGAGCTGGCGTGGATCGCGTCCAGCGCCCGCACCGCCTCGTCGAGGCGGCGTTGCGGGTCCGGGCCGTGTTCGGCTGCGTACTTGCCGGACCCGGCCTGCATCGCGATCGCCGACACGTGGTGGGCGACCAGGTCGTGCAGGTCACCGGCGAGGCGGGCGCGTTCTGTCATGCGGGCGGCGTGCGTGGCGGTCTGACGGCGCTCCTCGGCGTCGTGCGCCCGTTCTTCGGCGACCCGTGCGGCCTGCCGCACACCCGCCAGGTAGCGGCCGAAGGCGGCCGGCGCCGCGAGCGCGGCGGCCACCGACATGATCCGCAGTGCGCCGTTGGTCCCGCCGAGCAGCTCAGCCCCGAAGCTGATCACCACCGCGGTGCTGGCAATCGCCCATGACACGCCGGTCACCGCCCAGCCGTGGCGGAAGGCCACGACGCCGAGGGACAACCCGGCGGCCAGCGGCGCGACATGGCTGACCGACGGCAGCAGCGCATCGGTCATTATGGTCAGCACGCTGGTGACGGTGAGGACGACGACCGGTACGCGGCGCACCAGGGCCAGCACCACCGCGGCCGCCAAGACCAGCGACCACTCCAGCAACGGTCGATCCGATCGCGGGCCGAGCACGATGCTCGCCGCGGCCGCGGCGGCGGCCGCCACCCCGACGGCGACGTCACGGGCCGGCCCAGGCAATACCTTCACGCAGCTCACAATACGTTCGGCTGGGCGGAGCGGAGAGCCTTCCATCGGCCGCGCCGTCTCATCCTTCTGGCCGCCGGCGCGTCCCGATGCAGGAGGCGGCACCCCTGGGTGATCCCTACCTTCGAGCCTATGACCAGGACGAACACTGACGGCCGGTTGGGCCGTATCGGGCGGCTGGCGTTCCGCCGTCGTGGCACTGTGCTGCTGGCGTGGTTCGCCGGTCTGCTCGTCGCCGCCGGGTTGTCGTTGTCCTTCGGCGGCGACTTCACGGCCGACTACTCCGCGCCGAGGTCGGAGTCTCAGCGGGCGCAGCGGCTGCTCGCCGAACAGTTCGCCGGCCAGTCCGGCGCGAGTGTCGCCGTGGTGATCCACGCCGACGGCGGCGTCGAGGCGATCCGGGCGGACGTGACCAGGATGCTCGGCGAGCTGCGCGGCAATCCGCACGTGACGTCGGTCGACGACCCGTACACGACACCGGGTGCCGTCGCCGCCGACGGGTCGACGCTGATCGCCGACCTACGCCTCGACGTGGAGAGCCCGGCCGAGATGCCCGTCGAGGACACCGGGCGTCTCATCGACGTGGCGCGGGCCTACGAGTCCGACCGGATGCACGTCGCCCTCGGCGGCCCAGTCATCGGGCAGGCCGAGGACGGCGCCATCGGCTCGGAGGGCATCGGGCTGGCGGCCGCGGCGGTGATCCTGCTGTTCACCTTCGGCTCGGTCGTGGCCGCCGGGCTGCCGATCATCGTGGCGGTGGCCGGGTTGGCGGTCAGTGCCATGCTCACCGGCCTGGTGATCCGGCTCGTCGACGCCCCCGTGTGGTCCACGTCGCTGGCCGCCATGCTGGGCATCGGGGTCGGCATCGACTACGTGCTGCTGATGGTCACCCGGTTCCGGGAGTTCCGGCGGGACGGCTACGAGCCGCAGGACGCCGCAGCCGCCGCCCTGGACACAGCGGGCCGTTCCGTGCTCGTCGCTGGCGTGACTGTGATCGTGAGCATGCTGGGCCTGTTCGCTATGGGGCTGTCGTACATGCGCGGGGCGGCCCTGGTGGCCATCGTCGGGGTGCTCGTCGTTTTGGTGGCGGCGGTCACACTGTTCCCGGCGCTGCTGGGCTACCTGGGTGCCCACATCGACAGGCTGCGGCTGCCGACCGGCCGCCGAGGCGGCGGCGATGCAAAGCTCTGGCCGCGCTGGAGCGGCTTCGTGCGCCGCCACCGGGTGCTCGCCGCGGTCGGCGGCACTGCCGCGATGCTCGCGCTGGCCCTGCCGTTCCTGGCTGTGCAGTTCGGCTTCCCGGACGCCGGCAACGACCAGCCGCAGACCATGACCCGCCAGGCCTACGACGCGATCGAGCGGGGCTTCGGCACCGGGGCCAACGGCCCGCTGCATCTCGTCGCGGAGGTTCCCGCCGCCGGCGGCCCGGAGACCCTGGAGCGGCTGCGGACCGCCGCCGCGGCCACCCCCGGCGTCGCCTCGGTCACGCCGGGGCGGTTCAACCAGGCGAGGACGATCGCCGTCCTGACGCTCGTGCCGCAGGCCGGTCCGCAAGACAAGGAGACGCAGGACCTCGTACGCCGCCTCCGGCAGGACACCGTGCCCGCGGCTGTGCAGGGAACCGGGGTCATCGTGCACGTCGGCGGCCCGACCGCCACGTCGATCGACAGCACCGAGGACCTGGCGGGACGGATCCCGTACCTTATCGCTGGGGTCGTCCTGCTCTCGCTGGTCCTGCTGCTGGCCGAGTTCCGCGGCATCGCGGTGGCGCTCAAAGCGGCGGTACTGAACCTGTTGTCGGTCGCAGCCGCCTACGGCGTCGTAGCATTAGTCCTGCAAGGCGGTTGGGCCGGCCGGCTCGTCGGCATCGACACCCCGACACCGCTGCCGCCATTCGTCACCGTGCTGATGTTCGCCGTGCTGTTCGGCCTCTCGATGGACTACGAGGTGTTCCTACTCAGCCGGATCCGGGAGATCTGGCAGACGACCGGCGACCACACCCGCGCGGTGACCGAGGGTCTCGCCGGCACCGGGCGCGTGATCACCGCTGCTGCCGCCGTCATGGTCGCCGTGTTCCTGGCCTTCGCCGCCAGCCCCGACATCATCCTCAAGCAGATCGGGGTCGGCATGGCCGCGGCCATCCTGCTGGACGCCACGCTTGTACGGCTCGTGCTGGTGCCCGCGGCGCTGCACCTGCTGGGCCGGTTCACCTGGTGGAGCCCGTTCGACGCCGCTCGACCGCACACGGTGCCGCGCAACGAGGAACGCGTACCCGTTTCCTGAACTCGCTCGTGCCACACAACTCGCACGACCACGCAGCCGCAGGCTGCAGGAAGGGGCACACCATGGGGGAATCGGTGCTCGTGACCGGCGGAACGGGCTACGTCGCCGGCTGGGTCATCGCCGAGCTGCTACTGCGCGGCTACACGGTCCGCACGACGGTCCGGAGCCTGAGCAAAGGCGACGCGGTCACGGCGGCGGTCGCCACCGTGACCGATCCCGGCGGCCGGCTCAGCTTCGCGGTCGCGGACCTGACCCGGGACGCCGGGTGGGCGGAGGCGGTGACCGGGATGGACTACGTGCTGCACGTCGCGTCCCCGCTCGGCGACGAACACTCCAAGGACCCTCAGACGCTGATCGTGCCGGCACGCGACGGCACCTTGCGGGTGCTGCGCGCGGCGACCGCCGCCGGGGTCAAGCGAGTGGTGATGACGTCCGCGGCGAACGCGGCCAGCCCGTCGTCGTACGCCGACGAAGGCGTGACCGACGAGACGTTGTGGACCGACCCCGACGACCCGGCTCTGGTGCCGTACCGCCGGTCGAAGACGATGGCGGAGCGGGCCGCGTGGGACTTCATGGCGTCCTACCAAGGACCGACGACCCTGACGACGATCCTGCCCGGCGCGGTGCTCGGACCGATCCTGTCAGCCGGGAATCTCGGCTCGGTCCGGATCGTCCAGCGGATGGTCGGCGGGTCGATGCCGGGAGTGCCACGGATCGGACTGGAGGTCGTGGACGTACGCGATCTCGCCGACATCCACATCCGGGCGATGACTTCACCGGACGCGGCCGGGCAACGGTTCCTGGCCACCGGCGAGTTCGTGTGGATGCGCGAGATGGCTGCGGCGCTCCGGGCGGGCCTCGGCCCTCTCGGAGCCAAGGTGCCGACCCGGCAACTGCCCGACTTGGTGGTGCGGGCGACGGCGCTGTTCGACGCGTCGCTCCGGGCGATCACGGTCTCGCTGGGCCGCAAGAACCGGCACAGCACCGACAAGGCAAAGCGGTTGCTCGGCTGGCAGCCACGACCGGCGGCCGAGACCGTCGTCGGCTGCGCGCAGAGCCTGATCGCGTGGAAGCTCATGTGAGGGCGGTGCTCCCTCACCCTCGACCTCGCCGGGATGACCAGGCAGAAAGGCTCACGTGATGGCCCCGCCACCCAACGACCAGGACGGCAAGTCCGCGCCGGTTCGTCCGCGACGCCGTCGCCGGTGGATACGCCGGGCCCTGGCCGGCACGGCCGCGCTGCTGCTGGTATCCGTTGCGGGCGGTCTTCACTACGTGCGCAGCACGCCGTTCGGCGGTTCCGCGTCCGGCGAGCGGCTGGCCAGGATGCAGAAGTCACCGCAGTGGCACGGCGGCGAGTTCGTCAATCCGCAGCCGCCTTGGGTCTCCTTGTGGGACGGGATCACCGGATCCTTCAGCAGCAGCGACGCCAGCAGCCCGAACCCCGCTCTCAACATCCCGGCGACCGACACCGGGCTGTTCGACGATCCACCGACGTCGGGACTGCGGGTGACGTGGTTCGGCCACTCCTCGTCGCTGGTGGAGATCGACGGAGTTCGGGTGCTGATCGACCCGTTCTGGGGAGAGCAGGCGGGCCCGTCCGGCCTGATCGGCACGAAGCCGTTCTTCCCGGCACCGGTGACGCTGCCCGGCATCGGGACGGTTGATGCCGTGGTGATCTCGCACGACCATTGGGACCACCTCGACCAGCCGACGGTCAGCGCGATGGCCGGCCGGCCGGGCACCACCTTCGTGGTCCCGCTGGGCATCGGTGCCCACCTGGAGCGATGGGGCGTTCCGCCGGACCGGATCCGGGAGCTCGACTGGTGGCAGAGCACCACCGTCGGGTCCGTGGAGCTCACGTCCACACCCACCCGGCACAGTTCCGGCCGGAACCCGCTGCGCGGCAATGGAACCCTGTGGTCGGGCTGGGCATTGCGAGGCCCCTCGCACCGGGTCTGGTATTCAGGAGACACCGGATACTTCCCCGGTCTCGAGCAGATCGGCAAACGCCTCGGTCCGTTCGACGTGACGCTGGTCGAGTCGGGGCAGTACGACGCGGCCTGGCCGGACAACCACCTGGGACCGGAACTCGCCGTTCATGCGAACGCGCTCGTGGGCGGCAAACTCATGATCCCGGTGCACTGGGGTTTGTTCAGCCTCGCGCCGCACAGTTGGACCGAGCCGGTGGAGCGGGTGCGAGCAGAGGCGCAATGCCGGGGCCAGCGCCACCTCGTGCTCGTCCCGGGGGTGCCGACCGAGCCGACACCGGACGCGGTGGCCGCTCAACGGCAGTGGTGGCCGGTGCTGCCGTGGCGTACCGCTGCGCAAGCACCGCTCAACCCGACGGCCAGTGGCAATCCGGATCTGCGGGTCGACATCGTCCCCTGTGTGATCGGCGGGCGCCCGTGACCGCGGCCAAACAACCGCGCCCGCTCGTGCTAACCGGCGTCCGCGACCGCCCGGACCACGCTGGTCAGGGCCTCCGGCTGTCGGTATGGGTCGGTGATGGACCAGGCGAGGGCTTCGGCCGTTCGACCTCTGCCGTACAGGGCTGGATTCCTCTATGCACCTGCCCGCCACTTTCTATTCAGCGCCATATGGGCGTTCCGCCCGAGTATCCGGTGACGGTGCTGGGCGTCAATGATTTCGCGATCCGGCGCGGCCAGAACTACGGCACCGTCCTGATCGACTGCCAGGACGGCCGAGTCGTTGACCTGCTGCCCGGCCGTGACACCGCCCCGCTGGCCGCGAAGCCGCAGATCATCTGCCGGGACCGGGCCAGCGCCTATGCCAACGGCGCGCCCGCACCGGCGCGCCAGACGCGGTCCAGGTCGCGGACCGGTTCCACCTCCCGCCGGACCCTCGGTTGCGCTACGGCAGCGTTCCCCGGGTGCTGACTCCGGCCGAGATCGCCGACGTGCCGCTGGACGACGAGCGGTGGGCGGAGATGCAGCCGAAGGCCTGGGCGAACAGCTCGACCCGCTTGAGGTCCGGTTTCTCGGTGACCCGGAAGTCGACGAGCACCTGCAGGCGATGCTGACGCCGCGGTGGTGGTGGTGGTTCTGGAAGACCCCGGGTACCTGACCAGTGGATCAGGCGGTGCCGTTGTCCGCGCCCGGCTCCTCCTGGACGGGTTCGAGGGTGGCCATGGCGTCGCCGAGGATCCGCTGGACCGTGCCTAGCGAGGCGCGTTCCTCGACGACGGTGGTGGCGTGGGTGACCCGATACCAACGGGCCCGGCCGTAGCGGATGACCTCGACAGTCCAGTAGCCGTCCGGGGTTTGGAGGCTGCCCTGCACGATCGGGTCCATGATCGCACCGTACCCGCAGGTCAACGCCGCGTTCAAGCCGCGGGGAAGGATAGCAGAGGAGGCCGCGTCAGACCGGGGTGCGACCAGAATCCGCGCGGGGACACGTACGGCTGCCACGTGGCCCCATGCCGGTCGGCCGTGTCCAGATCAGAGCGCCGCCACCGACGTCAACGGCGCAGCTGGTCACGACCCTCGCCCCAAAGGTTTCCTTGCCGCATGTCAGCGGTTCGCTCTTTTATCCTCGGGCAGCGGCAGCGGCAATACGCGGTGTCAAAACCGCTGGCGTCCGGGATGTATTGCTGACGCTCATGGGCTCGGAAATGGTATGACGCAAGCCCACCAGGCGCGCAGACGACACCCCGTCGTGGCACAGACGAGGCGGAATTGGTCTCCGACCGTCCGGGGCTATCCTGTGGTAAACATTCACGGCATTCGCCGTGGGCGGCGGTTCGTTCACGGGGTGTAATCGAGGGCCGGGTGTTGCGACACGCCGGTCGGCGATGATGTGGGCGGGCGTATCGGTGTGTTGGGATCTTCGGGTGCCGGAGATCGACGACCTGTCGCGTGGCGAGCTGATCGCGCTCGTCGGACGGTTGTTCGGCGAGGTGCAGGACTTGACCCGGGTCAACGCG
>Ga0307515_10001567_pt1 | contig 51082 bp, 36 predicted proteins | sample 17_EM_MG_FD_194513 | JGI IMG/M metagenome (GOLD analysis project Ga0307515, IMG submission 194513) | Populus trichocarpa ectomycorrhiza microbial communities from riparian zone in the Pacific Northwest, United States - 17_EM | ecosystem: Host-associated > Plants > Roots > Unclassified | place...
GTTTTGTTGAGGAGGGGGTTGTTAGAATGAGGGGGAAGGGGAGGAAGAAGGGGGAGAGGCATGGGCGGGAGGGGGAGAGGGTTGGGTCGAGTGTTTAGGGGGAGGGGGTGGGGGGAAAAGGTGGTGGGGTTTGGAAAGGGGGAGAGGTGTGAGGAGGGGGGTATAGAGTAGAGAGTAGAGAGTAGTCGGTAGGGGGATGTACTATCAGGCTAGGTCATTCTTAGGATCTTGGGAGGCTGTCTGCACTATATTTTTCCGGGAGGCTGTCTGGAATATTGTCCTGGGAGGTTATCTGCACTTCTATCAACAGCATCGCATTGCATTTTTTTTTTCGGTTGCATTTCGCATCAAATCGGATACCGATCGGCTTTCTCTGTTGTCGTATTTAGGTTTCGGCTCAGCCTGGCACGACTGCCTTGGCCTGCGAGAGGTTTTTGAGTAATAATTGGTAGTTCTTCCTCTGGCACTTTTCTATTGGGCTTCAGTCTTCCCGTTATTTTCGAGTTGGGATTCATCGACCCTCACCTCGACCCCCTTTTCCAACCCCTCACTTCGCCCAGCCACGTACCGCGCCCTATCAACTTGTCAATGCAACAACGCCACGGTGGAAGCAGAAGAGGTTTGGAAGCAGTAGGCGAGAAAGAAGGAATAATACAATTTCCGAATGAAACTTGCACTGCGCCAGCCCGTCCCGATGACACGACGAGACCGGCGCATGCCCAGAACTACACCATGCCATGCTGTGAAAACGAATGCAGGAAAACCAACTGCACAGCCGCAAAAGACAATCGTAACGTCGTGAATCGCTCCATCCGTATCCATGCCCATCAATGATCCCTCAGTGCGTGTCCATGCCCATTTTCATATACCCTCCTATCCAATACAGTTACAAAAGCCCCTCCTGTCAAATTCCTTCCTCTCAATTCCATCCTCCTATGCATTCCCCCGCCTATCCCCTCCCCATCCCTTCCCCATCCCCTTTTCCATCCGCCCATCCACCACCTCACCACGTCCCCACCAACCCTCACTCACACCCGCCCCCTCGCCCTCATCGCCTGCAAAAACGCCCCATAACTCCACGTCAAATCCCTCGCACCCCGCTCAAACCCCGTCACGCGATCAAACTGCTCGCTCAACGCCCCCTCACCATCCGCATGCCTCCTCACGACCGCCAAAAACTCCTCCCCAAGCCCCCGCAGCCTCTCCACCACCTCCCCGAACGCCTCATCCCTAGGCGTGAGCACAGTCCCCGGTTCCAAGCCTTGGCTAGCTGGCAGCAGAGCCTCCCAGAACGGCATGCCGCGCGGCGAGAGCGCGAGGGAGGCAGCGGAGCGGATGTGCGCGGCGGCGCGGAACGCGACCTCGGCGGCGGAGGCTGTGCACAGGAACCAGGGGTTGCCGCCGGCGGGCGCGGTACCGTAGCCGTCGTAGACGTCCTCGGGGTAGCGGCCGATTCCGACGCCGGCCAGTTCGTCGCTGTCTGCTGGCGAGGGCGGTGGAGGAGGGGGCGCCGAGTTGATGGGGAAGCGGGCGCGTTGGTCGCGGGTCAGGGCGAGGAGGGAGACGAGGACTTCGTCCGAGTGAGGCAGGTAGAGAGCGGTGAGGGAGGCGGGAGTGGTGTTGAGGGATGGGGTGCCGTGGAGGGAGCCGAGGAGCAGGCCGCAGTCGAGGCCGGAGCGTGCGCTGGAGAGGGTGGCGACGAGGTGGCCTTTTTGTGAGTCCCAAAAAGAGGGGAGGAAGCGTTCTAGTGCTGAGGCTTGCTCCGCGTACCAGGCTGAGGCGCCGTGGTCGTTGAAGGCGTGGGCGAGTTCAGCACCTTCGCGGAGGGCGCGCAGTTGCACCATTGCGGTGAAGAAGTGCAGTCCTTCGACTTCCTCCCAGAGGTCGAAGCCGCTGCTGTTCCAGTAGTGGGACACGTATTCGAGGTCTGCTTTGATGATGCTATCGGCGGGCATTTCGGGGCTGTAGAAAGGCTTGAACCAGTTCTCCCCGCTATCGCTCGTCCAGAGTGAGGGGTTTGAGGCATTGTAGGCCCGGAGATAGGCCATCAGCGTTATTGCTCGGAGCGCTGGGCCATCTCGCTGAGGTCGTCCCCATGATGCAGTAAAGGGTGATCCATCAGCTTCAAACTTAGGTTCTCCAAGCCCCGAGAGGTCCGCAAAAGTACCTGACGGGTTGTTGGTATGTTGTAGTTTATGTTGTAGGGATGAGTAGGCGTCGAGGATGGTCACGAGGTTCGAGGAGAGATAGTCAAAGGGATCGTCGGCATAGAGGTCGACTAGTGTGGAGGTGGTGATGGCAGCGTCTCGAACCCCTTTAGGAATGAGAAGTTAGTCTAGGTAAGTCAGAGGAGAGTTGATTCGTACATTGGTAATAGTAATTCGGATGCTTCCTGGACGGGCTCGCAATGACGGAACCGGGAGCCGCGTCTCGCGCGTTACGGCCTCCAGGTGCCACGTTTGCAAGAAGATTGTCTATAGCGATCTCTTCTTCTTTTTCTAACCAGTTATCTAAGGAGCTCTGTGGGTTCAGCTGGAGTGGGCGCTGTCCAATAGCTGGAATATGCGGAAGCGGTGGAATAGCAGAAGCAAAGGCGCATAGTGAGACATAGGTAGCAAGCACCACAGGCACGAGGAGTGCCATGACGAAGAGAAGTCAAAGAAGTGAAGTCTAAAGGGGATCTAATGGTTCGCAGAGAGAGCTAGAAGCAGAAGTAGAAGAGAATGGAGAGTAGTAAGAGCAGTCTATTGTGAGTATGTACAAGGAAGCGAAGCTGAGTGGACCGGAGTGAGGGAAATGGGGCCGTTCATGTTGTAAGGACAGTTTGGGCAGCCCGGGCAGCTCGGGGGTGGCATCTCAGAGGCACATCAAGAGGCACACCAACAGGCACATGGCCTGCTTGTTTTGTCCATCCTCGGTGCTGATGACGATGGCGTTGGTTGCTTGGTCGCTATTGCGGTGCACGCGAGCTGATGAGCGGTACAGCCCATAGCACAGGTGTCAGCGTGACCCACTACAGCAGTAAAAGCAGTAGTACGAGGTGGTATTTGGTGGAATGGCTCGCGGGTGAAAAGGTGACGTGTGCGGATGACAATAAAAACGAACACAGCAGGAACCACCTGAACTCACCTGAACGAATGACCTGCGCCAAGACCCATTTGACATATGTCGACTGCAAGTCGTGTGACCCCCTGCCCCTCCATTGCCCCTCTGCCGCCACAGGGACCTCGGGTGAATGCCATGGCCGGGCTATTTTCTGCAGGAACATTCAAATCTGGTCCGGCGCGACGGACTGTGGAATTTCTTCTTCCACCTGCCCACGTGATCCAATTCAAGCACGTGCCGCTCATATGGGGCCACTACTCCAAATTACTACATGTCACACGGGGAACGCAGGTGTATGGTGGAGTCGTCACGAACGAATCTATGTGCTAGCAAGGCTATCACGTGATCGCAAGAAGCTCCTGTAAATGTCCGCCTTACAGTAGGTTAGTTATCTCATAAATCAGACCCTTCGTAGAAAGGGGGATCTCCCCCCAAGTTTTCGAGCATACACCTCGGAGAGTGCGGCAGAAAGCTCCACCGGTGCCGAAGGCGCTAAAACCTCAGCTAGTTTACCTCAGCTAGTTTACCTCAGCTTCGCCGCTTTCCTTCGGCGCAAAGCACCCCGGCTCATCCTCGTCTCACCCTCAGCTCAGGGCCTGCTCACCCTCTGCCTGTGGTTTTGTTCGGGTACAGGAGCCGAGTCAACGAGCGAAATCTACCATCTACGCGTGTTGCTCTACTTTTTGACTCGTTTTACCACATGCTCACCAGTGCTCAGCCCCGCTCCTGCGCCTCTGCCCTATGAGCTAATCATGCCTTTGCAATGCCTACTGCCTCATCTTACGAGTCTTGTTAATTCCACGCGACTATTCCAAGGCACCCATTCTGGTCCGTCAGAGTTCCCGAACAAGACTCCCACCGAAATTAGAGCACTCGCACGTCCGAAGCCCGTCCGCTGTGTAACATGGCGCTCCTTCGGGTGTTTGTTTAGAATGAGCTTACTCCCCCTTCTTTACCATACTATGCACTAATAGCGCCAACTACTACTATCCTATAAGTAGGACGGAGGCCCCGTCCGATTAGGCTATGGCGGTGGTGAGAGTAGGATTAAAGGAACTATCACCCTTTCTCATATGCATTATTAGCCTAAAAGACGCGGCTTCATGCAAAGCATTAAGAGGATACGTATATGTTGAAGAGATTTGAGAGTTAAAAGAGACGAGAAGAATATGCAAGGACGTGAAGTTGAAAGACGTATATCAACCTACTTATTGCGGAAGGAATGGCCCGACGTCTAGAGTATGTGGTTGAATAGGCGAGCCCTCGATAGCATACCCGGGCTGGATTATTTTGTAAACTGGCTAGCATGAGGGCGTCTAATCGTTTCATGCTACCCCTTTACATACCCTCGACTCTGTATGGCAAGGCTAAAAAAAATTCGGCCCAATCAACACCGGATGTCGCAAGTGGCTGTGTGGCGCTGCTTTGGGACGATCCTGGCCTTAGTGACAAGGCTGTGCAAGGCGTTCACCGATATGCTGTCCCCAGCCAGTTCGCCTTTCCTTTACCTCATGGCAATTCAGGTCTACAAGCACTCGCACTCTTCGCGGTCGGTATTCTTTGGCGGCTAGAAAGCTATGAGGTATGTACATCCCATCTCTCCACCTGTACTGTAAACATTACGGACAAGTCCAGCATGCCTGCGCCTCAACCTGCCTCAATGGGCAATCAAACTTTCGTAAAGGCGAAAGATGATTTCCTTGCTTCACTCTCCGCCGCTGAAAAATCGCAATTTGCGGAATGCTCGACCGCACGAGAATTGCTCGATCACGTTCAGAAAATGGATATTATCTCAAAGACGAAGCGCCGCGGCATGCCGCTCTTTAGGACCATCAAGAATTTCAGCGATAAGTTGAGTCCATATTTCAAGATCATCGAAACCCTATGCTCCTCCCACCCAGACTGGTCATGTATAGCTTGGGGTGCCTTCCGACTCGTATTGCAGGCGTGTATTGCGTTGCACGACGACTCCAACAAATTTCTAACACGGAATCAGCTTGCAAGCAATTTTGTCACATTCTTCGAGAAACTTTGTATAACAATAGAGAGGCTGGCGGCACGGTTGCCCCGCTTCGAGGAAATTCAGCTTGCCATGCCGGAGAGCAAGTCAAAGGTTACGCACAGACTTACCGACTCGTTATTGAAATTCTACACGGATCTGTTCGAATTCTTTCAGGCCGTAGCTTTAGTCTTCTCCAAAAAGGATGGCAGTATGTGATGACTCCCCTCAGGAATGCTTCTGGGCTAACCATGAATCAACACAGAGATAAAGCGGACTCCAATGATCATCGGCGATCTCCTCTGGAAGCCATTCGACGTCCGATTCCAGGAGATATTAGAAAGAATCACATTGCGTCAAAAAGTTGTGAATGAAGAGCTACAGCTGTGCAAACTTAACGAGATACAATCTTTCATTAAGAGGGCTTCCCAAACGAGTAACGATTTATTAGAGGGGGTGCGGATCGCAAGGGAGCACCAGCAGAGAGCGACGGATAGATGGGAAGGAATGGCACAAGGTAAAGTCCTAAAACATCTTAAAAAGCCCCGAAATTGACCATTTATCGAAGAACTGTTCTACTCTGGAATCATGAAGTGGATAGGGGATGTAGACTTCAAAGACAGTCTTGACCAAGCTCGAGAGATCTGCAAGGATGGCACAGCCGAATGGCTTTTCGAAAAGCCCAATTATCTAGCCTAGAGATCAACGCAGTCAACTCATGACCAACCTTTACAGTCTAGCTCGCTTCCAGCATCATTACTGTGGGTCTCTGGTTAGTTTATCAAGTCCTCTGTTAAATAAGAATACTAAAAATGTGTTTAGGCAATCCCGGGTGGGGTAAAACAGTGCTCGCAGGATCTACTGTCGATAATCTGCGCTCCAAGGTATCCGACGATCCAGACTCATCACCAATAGTCTGCTATTATTTCTTTCGTCAGGATGCGACCGGAAAAGTATCTCGGGTTGAGGCATATCGGGCCATAGTCACTCAATTATTTCAGCAAACCCATCAGGTTAGGAGGATAAACAGTGTGTTCTCCATGGCAGATCAAAGGAGGGACCCTTTACCGCTGGCTGCCCGTAGCAAAGCTTCGGAGCTTGAGCTACTTGATACCCTCCGGTTATGTCTCCACCATCTTATAAATACCTATTTTGTCGTGGATGGTGTCGATGAATGCTCGGACGCGGACACGCTTGTTCAGAACCTCTCAGAGCTTTGTCGTCACACACAACTGAAAGTCATTCTATTCAGCCGACCCAACCTCGCTAGTCTTCGCCGATCCGTGTCAAGAGAAAGGTATGTCGTTCTTGAAAGAGAGGCTCTTGATGAGGACATCGCACAATACCTTGACCTCGAGCTCTCCGACCTTCTTACTGCAGGATTAATTCCCAAGACGATCGAGATCGATTCACTGAAGGCATGTTTCTTTGGGTCCGTCTTATGGTAGCTTATTTAAAATCACCTGCATTAACTCGAGCTCAAAGAATTGACGCTATGATGGAGTCAACGCCTGAAGGTCTAGATGTTATGTACCGTAGGATCATTCGACGTATCCAGGACCTCGATCAGCCTTCTCGAGACCTCGCATGCCGCGCATTTATGTGGATTGCCTATGGTGGTTCGCCTTTCAACGCTCTTGAATTGAAGGAAGGAATATTCTCAAACACCTGGGATAACGATGAAAAGGATGGTGCAGAGAACTTCGAATTTGCTCTCGTCGTATCGTGCTGTGGGCTTGTTGAGAAGCGGTCGAATGGACGTTACTACTTCATTCACTTGACCGCTGAAATATCCCTTCTGTCCACATCCTGCACCGCAGGCAATTGCGATATTATGGTCCCGAACAGAGTTGATGGAACACTGCGAATCATGACATCTTGTCTGTCTTATATGCTCTACTCGGTCCCTCTGCGGCCATTATCTGGCCAACTTAAACTGCGTGCATCGACTGAGGATATCAGTGCATGATTACCTTTTCTCTCTTATTCCAGCACTCAGTGGATACTCCACTGGTATAATATTGCAGACCAAAATTTTGAGGATGAATCCGACGAGGAGATGCTGACGAAATTTGCACGGCAACTCACCACCTTCCTAAGGGCAAGGACTGTTATTATGGTCTGGATTGAAGCCATATTCGCATTTGGGGGCAATCCATGCATTGCGAAACTGTTGGCTCTTGCAGAGAGTCTATCGAAGTGTTCTAACAAATTCACAGCTCTGAACCTGAAGCAAGTGCATGCTGACTTTCTTGCCTTTGCATCTGATATGTCAGAGCTTAGCCTGTCATGGGCGGACACTTTGGAAACTCATCCAGAGGAAATCTGGGGAGATGTAACCGTCTTTTCGCAAAGCCAGTTTCTAGTGCAGACCAAGGGAGCAGCCATGGAAATCTTGGCACCGCAGCTTTCCACCGGCAGTGAGCGCCGTGACCCGCTGTTTTGCTTGTCCAAGCCATCGCCTGACGGCTCAAGACTGGCTATCTTGAGCATATATCCATCAAGGTAAGTTGCATTTTGAAAGACATCGATCAGTCCGAAAATTCCGATACAGAGACGAAAAATTCTTCGCCGTCTCTTTGGGCACGAGAACACCTAGAATCATTGCAGACGACGGCTTAGCTGTCCTAGTATTCCTATGCTATAGTTTTCAACTCGCAGAATCGATTGTGACTAAGTCTTGGCAGATCCTTCATGCAAATTTGGTCAGAATGTCAAAACCTGAGAAAACAATTGGATGGTAGCACCGTCGAGACAGTGTGCCTCCCAAATTCTGACACCGTCTTTACCGCCTGTTCCGATTGGGTAGTGGAATACGAAATTTTTAACGTTGCCGATAGAGCGGGATCCAGAAATATGCTTTCGATGAGCATCGAGTCATCAGAGGTGTTGATACTACTCAAACAGTCACTTAAGCCATCGCCACTTGGGTTCTAGAAGTGCAGCTTCCCAATGTATATCAGTTGCGACCTTACTATCTTCATCATACTGCGGACAGTCGTTCTCACCGACTTTGAGGACGCAAACGATAGCCACATCTCGTATTCTACTGCTCAGTTACCCACAAACTATCACCCCCGGCTCATTCGCAGCTGGTCCAACTCCAGAGAGCTTTATGATATGACTTATACTTATGAAGTTGTCTTGAGCGCGAACAACCAGTTTTTGGTTTTCGCGGACAGAGACTTCTCGGAGATCCAAGATACTTCGTTAGCTGCCATATTCAGCATACGACTCGATGCCAAGGTTGTCCACATTGAAGGGATCGCTTTAACCGTGCCAAAATCAGCCAATTGGAGTTCCAATTCGATCCAAGACTGTTCGTTCCATCCATTTGGAGCAAGAATGGTGTACAAATATGCAGATAGCGTGTTTTTCTGGGATTTCCTCGAAGGTCGTTACCCTACCAACGCCTTGATACAAAGCATTATACACTAACCAAATAGACTCATACAGATGACCCTGTAATATTAATTCGGACATCTTCACCGCCAAAAGACGCGGGACTCGCATTTTCACAATGCGGAAATTATCTTACGATTCATCTGCCCCACAGCTCTTGGCCTCAGGTAGTACAACTTCCCAAAATGAAATCAGCCACCCTGAGCCTACAGGGCGACACCAGTCCCAGCGATAGATGCGAAAAATCCATGGAGTATGAGGTCACAAGGCTGACTACCAAAGACTCGGGACCGCCATCTCGAAAACGGAAAAGGACGCTTTCGGAAAGTGATTTAAAAATGCCTTTGATCATCCGAGACCACGACTCGCAAACCATAATCAAGGGTAGCTCTCCTATTGTACGCACCAATATATCCGGCTCCAAATACTCAACGATGGTCCTTAGTAGGCAAGCTCCAAACGGGATTGATCTCATCCAGAATACAGGCATAGGGTCGCAGGATGTTCAAGTGTTCCCGGTAGCACGATTGCCCAAATACATGGATGCGAGGAAGATCAATGCCACAATAGTGCTGCCAACAAAGCCGGATCACCAAAGTCAGGTTCAAGTCATATTAAATCCCACCGCTCAGCGTACCTACTGCTCTGATGAAGCGTCGGCATCGTCACATCTGCCGGCAGTCATTCGAAAGGATAAAAGGACGTTAGAGTGTTCAAGGATAGAAAGGCAAAAGAACAATTTGATGATGGAGGAATCCGGCCCACCGGGCAAGGATATTTGTGATGCGATTACGGCTCAGCAACAACCGCAGCTGCTAGAACTTGGGCCCAAGCGGATTTCCTACAGTCAACCCCCAGAATAGACTGGCAGACCCGTGTAGAGGGTTGGTGGGGTAGCCATTCATTTTCTACGTAATTTGCGTACAAATTCATGAATTTACCACTTAGTCGCCCCGCCCTGAGTAGCAATCACTTCCTCACACCGTTGCCGCATGGTTCTACAGTATTACTACATATCTGATAGATCTAGCTTCTCATACTCCTGGATACACTGACGGAGCTCCTCCGCCTTCTCGGGGTAGCAAGCATATACCTGCTCCTTGAAAATCCTTCAGAATCTTTCAAGAGGATTAAGGTCTGGTGAATTTGGAAGCTACTAAAGATTCACAGTCTTGTGCCACTGTAGTTCCTCCTGGGTAGCCATTGCAGGTACTGGCTTTTCATCGTAGATTATATAGGTAACCTTCTTTATTCCTACAGTACATCCGTGTCCTTGCGTATCCCCAATCTCGGCCCTTTTATATCAATGTAAACTAACCAACTTTCGCCGGCTTTCAGTTATCTTCTATTTTCCACATCCAGCTAATATATAAGAAAGGGCCTGCAGTAGGTAGTAGGTGGAGAGGAGGTTAATAGAAATACAGGTTATATAAATAGATTATTACATGATTGCACCAGCTTAACCACGGCCTCGTGCCCATTCCCTGCGGCCCACGACAGCGCCGTCTGACCCTGCTTGTCCTTGGAGTTCACGTCGATGCCATCCGCACCGAGCAGCAGCTTAACCACAGCCTCATGCCCTCCCCCTGCGGCAAACGACAGCGCCGTTTGACTATAATTGTCCTTGGAGTTCACGTCGATGCAATCCACGCCGAGCAGCAGCTTAACCACGGCCTCGTGCCCTCTCCCCGCAGCCCACGACAGCGCCGTCCAGCTGTTATTATCCTTGGGGTTCACGTCAATGCCGTCCGCGCCGAGCAGCAGCTTGACCACGGCCTCGTGCCCATTCGCTGCGGCCAACGACAGCGCCGTCTGATGACCGTAATCGTCCTTGGAGTTCACGTCGATGCCATCCACGCCGAGCAGCAGCTTAACCACGGCCTCGTGCCCACTCGCTGCGGCCCACGACAGCGCCGTCCAACCATACCTGCCCTCCTTCTTGGAGTTCACGTCGATGCCGTCGATGTCGAGCAGCAGCTTAACCACGACCTCATGCCCACTCGCTGCGGCCAACGACAGCGCCGTCCAACCATACCAGCCCTCCTTCTTGGAGATCACGTCGATGCCGTCCACGCCGAGCAGCAGCTTAACCACGGCCTCGTGCCCACTCTCTGCGGCCCACGACAGCGCCGTTCGACCCATGCTGCCCTCCTTAGAGTTCGCGTCGATGCCGTCCGCGCCAAGCAGCAGCTTAACCACAGCCTCATGCCCACTCACTGCAGCCAATGACAGCGCCGTCCAACCCATGCTGCCGCCTTCCTTGAAGTTCACGTCGATGCCGTCTGCGTCAAGCAGCAGCTTAACCACGGCCTCATGCCCATTCGCTGCGGCCCACGACAGCGCTGTGCGACCCATGCTGCCCTCCATGGAGTCCACGTCAATACCGTCTGCGCCGAGCAGCAGCTTAGTCACGGTCTCATGCCCTTCCCCTGCGGCCAACGACAGCGCCGTCGCACCATAATACCCGTCCTCCTTGGAGTTCACGTCGATGCCGTCCGCGCCGAACAGCAGCTTAACCACCGCCTCGTGCCCATTCCCTGCGGCCCACCACAGCGCTGTCCGACCATACTTGTCCTCAGAGTTCACGTTGACGCCGGCTATCGACAGTGCCATCCGGCCAACATTTCCCTTGGAATTGGGATTATATCCAGGATCAAAGAGAGCTATTATCGCTTCCTTTAGTCCGAAGTAGGCCGCAACGTGTAATTCTCGCATTTCCGTTGGAGTTGTCTGGACATAGTCTTTGTCAACCAACATTGCCTGGCAAGAGGCGGACAGCTTAACTTCGTTCTTAAGAAAACTTAGAACTATCTCTTCTACCTCCAGTGATGCTGCACGAGTGTGGTATCCCCAATTTCGGGCAGTGTAGTCGTAAAGGGTATACTGCTGCAATCGGGCCTTAAAATCTTCCTCGGTTGAACAGAAACCAGCAGCGAAAATATCAAACGACAGGTACGTCAGGCAAACAGTTGCTATATCTACTTGTGCATTGGGGATTAAGAGTGTCCAGGTTCGCTCGAAGTATTCTTGTGTTGTGTAATGAATCCAGCGAATAATATGACTGTTTTCATCTACGGTAACTAGGCCAGCGCAGGCAGAAACTATATCTTCCACCTCAGGAATAAAGTCTGTGTCTAGTTCTGCTGTGCCGATCTCAACAGTGCAGGCGTGTTGGAGCTCTGCAGTAGTAAGGGGTCTCTTTGTGTGCGTAACCCAAGACAGAACCCTTGTTGCAAGAGTTTGATATTCTTCCTCCTGGCCGTTGATTCTTTTCATGGCTTGATCATACATGGCGTCCACTCCTTTAATTCCACGAGGCAGGTTCCGCAGAGCGCGTTTGATATCCCCAGGTGTTGGCTTGCTTATAAGGGAGTCCATATGCAGCTGTGCAAGGAGAAACCTAGCAAATATATTAATCTGGTTAATGTTATGTAATTGTGGGATAGTGCACCTACATTCCATCTACGGCTTTTACTACCTCTTCTCTAACTGCATGCAAGAGATCTGGGTATTTTGGAATCCGTGATCGTAGGAGTTGGGGTATCCGCCCGTTGACATATCTCAGGACATCAGCTTCCTCAGCACGGATGGTTTTCGTTATACATGCTTCGAACTGTGACATAATTTCTGGAACAAAACGAGATGTTGCAAAGATGTTTACTTCAGCCTGCACCTGAAGATTGAATACCTCTCTCAGAAACTTTTTACGTTCTTCGCTGGAGACGTGGCATTCGTCTAAAGCGTCAATAATGATAAATACCTTTGAATATAACTGGGTAGTAGATTGCAACACTTTTACAACATCGTTAAACGAAGGACGGGTTCCTTTAGTCACATGGCGCTCATAGAGGTTCTTAACATCCATAGGTACCGAAGGCTGTTCCTGGGAGAGCTGTTTTAATAGACTTGAAAGTAAAGCCTCAGCAGTTTGCTCTTGCTGCCGCCGGTAGTTACAATATAGGTATGTGATTCCGACATCGGCGTTATCGAACTCGGTCCAGAGATAATCAACCACAATGGATGTTATGATCGTCTTGCCTGCTCCTGGTATGCCTGGGCAGAACATCGTCTGCTTGCTTAGGCTGAGCCACCCCTGGAATTCGTTCGAGCTTATGAGCCATAACCCAGTCCCATCCTGTCGCCGACCAATGAAATCGCTTTGCTGAGTAGCGTAGTCGATCGGTGAGAGCCAATCCATGATAGCCCGACGCTCTTGATTATCTTGGTGGTGTACCAACTTATCCACACCTTTTCTAGTAAGCCGGCTATTAAACGTATTTAGAAAGTTAACGTTCGAGATAATGCGACCCCGGAGCTCCCGGATGTCATCGGGCTCCCATTTGAGTTTCTTCCACACCCTTTTCGTCCTTTTGCCAGCGTCCATAGGGCCTGAACCTAGTTCGCCATACTTACCTAGCGTTTTCTCCAATTCGTGGAGAACAGTACGACATCCGTGAGCGATGCCGTCCAGCTCTATCTTTTCCTTGTTAGAAAGATCTCGTTCCGAGAGGGCGACTTCGACATCTTCAACGACAATCGAGAGACTTCTAACTCTGTTACCCAGTGGTCAGCATCGGCTAACAACCCCTTTAGAGAACTTACTCATCGGAAATAGCCTTGAATTGACTCGGAGCACCAACAAATTCCTTTCGAATCTTGCTGGCAAGCTGGCAAACGGCGACAAAGTCGCCTACACTGAAACCAAAGCTCATCGCAACCTTGAGTATGGCACCATTACCCGTAGATGAAGTAAAGTTAGCGAAAGGAGCCGTTGGGTTCAGACTCTAGTTAATGCCTTCACTAGCTCTGAGTCCAGACGTGCATGCGGGGCTGTGACAATCTCGCCTCAGTCACATAGACCCCGCTAAGCAGACGTAGCTTAGCCACAAGTTATTCTGTACTTAGGCGAAAAGGATGTACAGTAATATTTAGAATCGTTCCAAACAGTTCCTAGTCAGCGCCAGGCGTCTGCCTTGAAGAAACTATGTATTCTCGTACTGCGACGGGGCAGGGTTACGGGGGCTCTATCGCCTAAGCAACGAGATTTTAGGCGGTCTCTGCCTATAAGACTCGCCCAAGGCCCCTAAGCAGAGCAACCTTATGGGCGACTTCATGGGGAAAAATCACTAATCCTAAAAAGGAAGGGGAAATCTATTTTCGTGTGTCCTCCGCACCACGTGGTGTTCTTTTGGAGGCATAATATTGATATATTATATTCTTTTGGAGAGCTAGCCTTGATGACAGGGGCGTAATATGTTTTTGTTTCTTACCAGAACTATTGAACGAGCTTGACTCTTCCTGATTAGCGCCTCAAAACATTGGGAGCTGAAGCTAGTGGAAACTAGCTAGCATTTAAGGCCAAGGAAGAAGCCCTATGGCCATAGACGTATCTACAATAAAGTTCTATAGGTGCGAAGTATGAAGGGTGTCAAGGTAGTAGTGGGGCGCGGGGCAGGAACGGCCGCTGGAGAATTAACGTGGAAATGCGCATGGAAGCGCGCGAGTCTGGAAAGGAGCGAGGAACAATCGACGTCATTGCTCAAGGATTCAGTCATTGATACCTCTTAAAACAAACATATGCCCGAATCATGTCTACCCTCCGCATCTCAGACATTCTTACCTCTGAGGTCCTCGAAGCGAGTCACAGAGGTGCAATATATCCACCCGGACGGAGCAGCCCTCCAAAAAACAAAACCTTCACTATAAAAGGGTTTGTCACATAAAGCGCTGTCGCACTGGGCTTTGGCCTTGTAGCAACCGCGCTGCCACTACCTTCCTCCGCTAAAGCCTCTTGACCGACAGACTCTCTGATTCAGAGCTTGCAATGCCATGCCGCCCGCCGCGAGCGCGGCACCAGCGTAAAGAAGCCCACGCCGGTGCACGATAAGGCGCCTTGTCCCAACCCAACTCGATTTTCGCCTGCACTTGTGCGCAAGGCATCGTCCGAGTCGGCGTTGGCGTTGTTGATCGAGACGGTCGGCTTGGGCGAAGGCATTGGCATTGGAACTGGAAGCGGCGCGATGGAGAGTATCACGCAGACGATGCTACCGCGGAGCGGGCCGATGCCTATTCACACGCTGGGGAATGACGATACCGCTGAGAAAGAGAACGTGAATCAGCATGAGAATGAGGATGACGAGCCTAATAAGTACGAGCCTCGTCCTTTGCGCGCCTCAATCGCGCCGCTCGCGATACATCGTCATCTTCCTTTGCAGTTGGTGAAACCAATGGTATCACCTTGGATATATAAACTGATCTCACTTCGAATTGCAACAGCTCGGGCGCACAGGAAGCTGCCGCGCTCTCAACTGCATCCAGTACGCCTGCGCCTACGCCTGTATTTACGACTATAATCACACCAACACCCGCGTCTACAGCCCCAGCCCCAGCCGCATGAATGCCTACACCCGCTCAAGCAGCACCGCTGGTAGCAAAATCCTCAGACAAAATAGCCGAAATCGCCATAGGCGTCAGCAGTATAGCGACCACTATCGTCGTCGGCCTCGTCAGCTACAACGGCGCCCGCCACATCTCCAACAAGCTGGAGCGCCGGCGCGAGGCGAACCGCTCTGACGAAATCCGCGCCGTTGTTGCCTTGGCCCTCAGTGAAGTGGCTAAGAGGGGTGCCCAGTGTACGCTTACGATGCCGGCGGTCGCAGTTAAGAACACGGCCGGTGGGGTCGCGGCATCAGCTGGCGCGGCCGTCACGATAAACAGGTGGTCCGTCAACTTTTGCGACGATGTTGGTGCCGACGCTGTCGAGTGCTCCTACCAATGTCGCTGGAGCTGGCGCTGTAAGCGTGGCTGGTGCCTCTCCGCAGGCTGCGGCTCATGGTCTAGCGCCTCTAACAGGCGTCTCTGTCTTCTCGAATCCCCCCAAGAGCTCGTCCGGCGGTGGTGGTGTTCATCCTCCAGCCCCAACGCCAGCGCCGACTGATCCTCCTCCTACCACACCATCTAGAGTTGCAACTAGAGCCGCAAACTCTGCCGGCTCTTCCAACGCTGCGGGTCCGGTCCCGGCTCTCATATTTCCGGCTTTGCCCCCTGTCACCGTATCTACTGCTCCCGGCTTAACGCGTACTCTGAAAGTTACAGGTCTATCCTCAACTGCAGTGTTGGTAAATTTAGGCCCAACTTTGGGTTCTATCGCTAATACTGGGGTTGCAAATGCGAGTGTTGCGGGTCGAGGGACGAGTCCTACTTCGAGTCTTTCAAGCCTAAAGTCAACATCTGCAGCGTCAACTCCACCTCCACTCCTACCGCTGCTTCTTTTACTCCAGACTCAATTAGCACTGGAACACTAACCACCCAACCTACTCGAAGGGCGCCAACTGTACCTCGCGTAGCACTTAGCTCGCCCGACACCGAAATAGTCGTCTCGGCTAGCCCGCCCCCGTCCATATTCTCTGCAGACTCAGACGCCGACTCTGTCGCTACGAGCCTCACGCGCGGCAGCCTCGTCGATCCCGATCACGACACCAATATCGTTGTGCAGCCCGCTGGCAAGGCTGATCCTAACGCCAGGGCCTCCCCATCACGACAAGCTCCTTCGGCCGACGGGGACGATCCCGGTGCGAATGATAGAAGCCTGCCACAGCCGCTGCCACTACGGCGGCGATGCACGCGCATACGGCTATGTGGGTGCGCCAGCAGCAAGGGCTGCTGCTGCATCGCCAGCGTCAATCGTTGGATGGGATCAGGCGCGCGGAGACCTAGTAGCGTTGTTTGGGAAGAGGGAAGAGGAGAAGCAGACGAATGAGGAGGAAAAGAAAAGACCAGAAAGAAGAGTAGGGGGCGGATGGAGTGAGGACGGATGGCGCACAAAATTAATTTTATGGAGTTAGGCAGTGAGCGGAGTGGGCGGAGTTTTGTACGATATGATGAGATACCCCGAAAGCGGCTAATTTCTGCTCTTTGTGACAAAATTTTTATGAACTCTGTAAACTCGTGTTAATAAAACCTCTCATAGATAATGTGAATAACCTTAAATTAAAATTAAGAAAATGGTTGAGTGACATGTCTTCTTGCCTCCCTTCTGAGGCTAATACCTCTATCTACATCCGTCCGCTACTTTGTCTAACTCGCGTGCGCTCAATCACGGATTAAACCTTTCGTGTGTTGAACCCACTTGTGTCTCTCCTCACTTGTGCGTTTACGCGCGTCCCTCTTTTTGTTTGTTGGTGGAATGGGCTTTACGGAAATGGCGGGAAGCGGTAATAGGTCTCGTCTATAAATGATCACCCCACGCTAGTGTAACCCGTAAGAGGTTGGCCCCTCACTGTGCCCGAAGTGCAGCTCTACATGAAATTGGTCAAACATGACCATCTAGTGGCTACAAAAGTCTCAAACGTACCCTAGCATGTTAGTAAAGATGTCGAGCACGATCGGGTCTGCTTACTTTGTTTCAGTTACCTACCCCTTGACCCGGTCACCGACCCGGTCATCGACTTGGTTACTGACTTAGTACCCCTTTCTTATGGATATGTAGAGGCCCTAGTGCCATACAGAATAGATAGAGTCCTTATCCTTCATTGTCCGTTCGACAAAAGAACATACAGTAGAACATCTTCATTCACACTAAAAGATATAAAGTTACAATCTAAGAGCAACATCGAACATAATCCACTAATCCGCACTCTTGTCCTTCGTCTCAATCTCTCAAAAACAAAGGAAATGAAGAAGTCTGGTCTGGCAAGTAGAGTAGCAGGAACGGCCGGGTATATCTGCTCTCCAAACACGCCGAAAACAACAGAAACCCCAAAAAGACGCCACTATCCCATGCCAAGAACAGTCTCGTAGACGGACACCCTCTCCCTTAGAACATGCAAATGCCACATAGCGCCACCGCCTGCCCAAAATATCCCTAATTGTGAAGTTTGATGGAGAGAAGTGTAGAGCGTGCAAACAAAACAAGACAAAACAAAATGTTCCGGATTCCCAACAGGCACCGCCGGCAAACAACCGTCGGTCTCATCTGTCCCGACATCAAAAACCAATACCTCCTCAGTTCACAGCCTCCGCCATTATTTGCTCTCCTTCATCTAGCATGTTCATAATCAGTCTCAGATTGCCCACCATCTCTCGTGCCTGTCCAACTAGCAGCAGCTTCTCCGCATTCGCTGGCAGGCCTAGGTACGTCGGCGGCTCGCGTTCTGGCAGTGCGTTGACCCACTTCATAAAATCCTGCCAGCCAGTTGTGGTGGGTAGCGTCAAGCCCGCATCCTTGACAATGTGGAAGCTCTCGTCGAATGCTGCCGGCATCATGACGCTCTCAACGAGAGCCCGCAGCGAGTTGAAATCACCCTCGTCGTCGATCTTGCCACCGTACATCTCTGTTATCAGTGTGCATAGCATAGCCCACGGTATGTTCTTAGGCGCGATGTTGGTTCGACCATGCGCCACCGAGTCTATCCATGTGTCAATAATGAAGCTACAGCATTCATACTGTAAAACAAGTTAGCAATACTATTCGTACTGAGTAAGGGAGTATATAAGAAACTTACGTCACTGTCATTGAACTCCCAGAAACCCTTCCATCCCAAGCTTGGGGCATAGCGTAGCCGTTCCTGGACAACGGCGTGGAGGAAGGATAGCAGGAGATAGACGCGTGCCTTCTCAACTGGCTGCTTAGTTGCCTTCTCCGCCAGCGATGAAAGCGAATCCTTCATGTTAGCCCGGATGCCGGCTGGTTGCTCGTACATCAAAACACGCGAGGCCCGAAGGAGATTGACTGGAATCTTCGGGCTGGACTCCATAGACAGAAAAAGTCTGAAGTCAGGATGAGGCTTGAGCGAGTCGATTCGTTTTTCCAGGCTCTGCAACCAAGTTGGTGCAAGATGGACGTTCTTAATAAGCACCCAGGATCCCGTAGCGGCTGCATTACTGATAGCTTTATCTGCACTTGCCACCCCTTCATTCGAACCCATGGCAATATTCGTACAGCTCGCGCGCTCGCGTTCCACTAGATTATCGACTTTGTAACTTGCGTCGAAGCCAGGGTTGGAACTTAGTGCAACCGGCGTGGTGGCGGTGACTTGTTTAACGATCTCGCCCAAATCTCCACTGGCATCCAACAATCCTTTGCCGAAGACTTCAGTGACGAAACGCTCAACAGCAGGCACGAAACGATCCACACGGAAAATTTTGACGAGAATTAGAGCCCGAAGCTGCTGGTCAAATTTCCCCGTCTCCGCAGGCCATACTCGAGGAACGCATTGCTCTGCCAGCTCTTCAGTGAAGAGCGTGTTCCATGCCGATGCGTCCAATCCTTCAAGCTCGTCCTTGAACAGTGGAAGTTTTGATGCACGCGCCATTGCCTCATCTTTCCGGTCCACTTCCGTTGACACATCAACTCCTTCAGTATCCTTGTCGAGGATAATGTCAATAAGCCCCTTGTCCATCTTGTAGGGCGCTGCTTGTACTAAAAGCATAGCTAGTGTGACGCGGTCCTTTTGCAAAAGGGATAGTGAGGTACGGCGATAGGTGTCCGCAAAGAGTTCGCCCAAGATATGATCAATGCGCGCAGTATGGTTACTTGCTTGTCCTGATTTCTTGACACGTTGGAGAACTGCGTCGAAAATTCCCGTGAAATACTGAAGGGAGAATTGGTAGAAGTGGTTGATGTGATGAAGTTGCTCCAATACCGCGAAGATTGCAGAGCAGGACCGAGCAACAACGGTATACTGGAGCGTGATGTTCTCAACTTCGGTCATAACGCCTTCAGTTTCAGCCACCTTGGCGGTAATCTCTGCGGCTTCCTTCTTAAGGGTCTCAAGAGTTTCAATCACACGATCATCGTCAAGGATGTTGCCGCGAGACTCATTCAGCGCTTGAAGCAGTCGTTTTTCGAGTTGTCGCAGATGGACGCTGAATTCTCCTTGCATCTTGATGAGATTTGACCGTCGCTCATCCACGTCGGGTCGTTCAGACTTCAAAACTTCATTGAGCGTCTGCGTCTGTAAGCTGCTCTGGGTGACGGTGAAATTCACAAAGGTGGTGCGACTGCAAATATCAGGTGCGAATGTGGCCGAGGGATCCCGCGTAGATAGGAAGAGCTTGAAAGAAGGCGAGAAATCGATCTCTTGCTTGCCTAATTGTATAAGCACACGGCCACCAGTCTTTTGATATTCTTTGTTGAGGACATGGTTCAGGATAGGGTCCAAGTGCTCGGCATCTTGAATAAGAATTGGATTACCAAATCGAAGCGAGCTTTCAAGTTGCTTGGTGAAAGAATCGTCCAGGAAACTTGTGACTGTAAGTCGACGATCCTTACATTCGTTCTGCAAGAACTCTGTGACTCGGCCCGAGGGATCGATAATCAATGGATATCGATTGAACCTCTTTAGGATGATTGCATTCTCAGTACACAAATCGTCAACTGGCAATGAATTGTCTTGCCAGCTTAGTCTTTCATCAGCTGTTGAAAGGTATTCAGTGACCGGGTTAAGAGTCTTATAGCTGATTCCAGAGAGAGAAAGGTGATGAAGCCAATCATCCATCATGGTCTTCCGGTATTGCTGGTCATAGTAGCCTCCGTATGCGATGAATGCTGCGGCGACGAGAACATCCCCGACAATAGTGTTAATTTGAGTCTCAAATGACCGACTACTTTCCTCCCATCTAGATCTCTCGGAAGAAAGACTGTCCAGAAGGCGTACGCTTCGATCGACCTTGAACTGAACTCTAGCCATCTCCGATTTGATGGCTTGTGTTTCGCTGATGAGGGCTGCGTATTCAGTCTTGTACCTTGAGATGCTGTCCTCGAGAGCCTTGATGATATCTTCGGTCTCTTGCGCTTCCTTCTTAGTCTTTTGAGCTTCCGCTTCGAGGTGGCCTACTTCTTCCCGTAGAGGCCCAACCCGATCCAAGATTTCAGAAAAGTTGACTTGAGCATGAACCCATTGAACGAGTGGACCACATGCCTTACTAGCGCGGTTGACCCTGTCGAATGTGAAATCCTCCTTCGAGAGATATTCGTTTTGCATCCTTGTACGATGATTCCGGGTCATTTGCCTCTCGTTGTCATAGTTGACTATGCTAGCAATGAAGTCGTCGCGCCTGACAATAGCTAGTATTCCTTTCCAACTGTCGAACTTGTGGCCAAGTAAGGTGCAGACTGCCTCGAGAGCCAACTTCACGCCAGCCGGTGGGTTTTGCATTGATCGAACTTCTGTGAGATGTTGCCTCTTAATGTTCTGGACACTCTTCTGCGCCTCAAGAACAGCAGGTTCTGCGTTTGCCAGATCGTTCATCACAACCTGTCTCCTCAACGCAATTTCCTTCTCCGATTTTTCTAGAAATGCCTGAATTCCCAAGGATGTCGTTTTGCTTTGTTCAGCTTCTCGTTGGTCGGCAATCATTCGCTGCAGTTTTTCATTGGCTTCTGCGTCCTTCTTTTCCAATTGGCCCTGCTTTTCCGCCAGGCTCTTGCGCAAATCTCGAACTTTATCCACAGTCTCTCGCAACTTCTCTAATCCTACGTTAAGATGTCTCTGTTGTTCCTCAAGATCCTCGCGCTTCTCGTTATATAGCTTGACGTACTGTGCAACAAAGTCAAGGAAATGCCGGGGAGTGAGGTAGGTAACCTTGTTCTGTTGCTTCTGTAATCTCTTGTTGAAATAATGCAAGGAGAAATGGATGTAGACCATTGCATTCACAACCGCTTCACGGTGTGATGGTGGAAGGTTCAATCCACGATGAGCTACGGGAATAGTATCCGGAGCAACAAAGTTGGCTCTATCCAAGTCGACAGATTGTGTTAACTCAGAGCCGACCTGGAAGAGAGCTTGATCAGACCAGTCGCCGAACCAGTTAAGAACGCATCTGTTAAACAAGGCAGGGCTCGTTGCCGCTTTCGACGATAATCCTTCTTCTGGTGGGTTCATCGTGAAAACAACGTGTAGATTCTTTACGATCTGTTGTGTGAACCACTTATAAAGCTCCTCCTGCGAGTCCAGGAGCAAACCTTGCCTCTGGGCTCCCTCCTTGCATGATGTCATAAGTGAAGCATACTCATCTCCTTCGAACAATCCCGGAACTTCGGCGTTGGCAAGCAAAGTATTCATGCGTTCCAGGAAACCTGAGTCGAGAACGTTGGATTCGTCCATAATAAAACAAATTTTCTCACCCTTGCAACCACACCGTCGAAGCACATTTCGCAGATCCTCATCGAAGTCTTCGGCTGAGTATTTTCCGTGAACTTTAATCTGATAAACTTTGAGTCCGTTCATCCATGCCACAAAGCGGGACAAGGTTGTCTTTCCACTTCCACTGACACCGATTAAGATAAGATGTCCTTGAGGCTGACGGAATACACGATCGATCCGTAAGACGTGCTCTAGAACATCATTGAAAAGGATCAAGGGCACATCGACCTCTTCCTCGCAGAAGGTTTTTAGTCGAGCTTTGACAAAGTCTCGAAGTTGGTCACGATCAACCGGGACGTAGTTCTTAGAAAGCCAATTCGAGAACAGGATAGGACCGCCAAGCGCTTGTTGTTCGTCGATGGTCGGGAAATGCTCCAAAGCAACCCGGTGGACGCACTCCTCAGTCCACTTACGCTCTTCTTCAGCAATGAGGCGATCTTGGAAAAGTCGAAGAGCTTCGTGCGCCCAAATCCTGACCAGTCCTTCGAGATTTAAGCTTTCGAGTGGTCTAATGGCTTCATAAACGCCACGTACCCATCTAGTAAGCTCTCTAGGAGAATAGACGTAGTGTGGTTGAATCTCTGGGGTAAACCTCTTTTGTGATTCGGCGTAGAATTGAACCATAGCCTTTGTGAACGGTTCAGAATAACCACGCAGGGCTGGAAGGATTTTGAGAACGGCGCTATTGAAGGTTCCGTAGATTTGAAGAAGCGACTGTTCACCAGGATAGTCGACCATTATCAAGGGCGAGTGACGCAAAAATCTGAGGGCCATAGGGGTACGGCCCGCGTCTGTGGGTGGATTGCAAGCACCGACAAATTGAATGCGGTCTAGAGTAACCCAGGTCTTATCAGTAGTTCTCCAGAATCCGTTCTGTTCAACGAGCTGGCGCAGGAACGAGATAGCCCGCTGAGTCCCATATTTGTCAGGAGCCGGCAGGTTGATTTCGTCACAGAAAATTACCAGCCAGCGGCCGATCTGCGTAGGTGTAAGAACTACACCGTTCAGGGTTTTCTTGTATTCACAGTACTGCTCGAAGGTCTTGATGAGTAGATCTGGAGTTGTCGCACTTGAGAAATTCAACCCCACAACTTCCATATTGGGTAGCTTTCGCAGAGCACTGAACAGAGTCATGGTTTTACCTGATCCAGGGGGACCACATAACAGAAGTGGCTTATGCTCTGCGAGCCATGAATATAGGACATCCTCATGCCGGACTGTGTCTAGTGTGGGAATGACTACGTCTGTTTGGGTGATTGAATGGGTATTGACCTCGATATTTGGAACTTGGGATTGCCATAAAGTCCAGTCTGCCTTTGGTAGAGACACGTCGAAATCGATGAGTGAGGTCCCTTCGTTGAGGATGGGTATATCCACTGTAGCAAGACCAGCAATAAGGTCTCCAAATGCTTTGCGGTCAACTAACGGGCAGTCTCCAACCAACGACCATACAAGGGCAAGCAATAATTTCTTTGAGAGATAAGATTCAATCTGAGAGTCTTCCAAGGGGAAATCCTGATGCTGGACATTGTATTCTAGAACGGACCTGCACGTTTTATTGAGGAGTGAGAAAAGAGTGTTGAGTGCACGGATGTCCGTGAAATCCATAATGTGGCGAAATTTGCGAGAGACACTCAGTGCTTTCTCGATAAACCGTTCCTCGTTCAGTTGAACTTGCAGGAAATCAGCGACCTGTCCCTGGACCACAAGAGCCTTTTGCGAGAGTTGACCTGGTGCGACAGAGTCATCCTCCAGATCTTCAAATGGAACCGCGCGAAGATTTTGGATGTAGTTGGAAATCATCATTTCTGTTGCGACCGTATCATCGCTGAACCAGACCATGCCACATCGGCTGACAGTAGCAAGAGTAGCATATTTTAGGGTCTCGACTTCAAACATTATCCGTATGTTAGGGGGCAGATTCAGACGCTCGCCGTTTGGTAATGTCAAAAGTTTATTGTCATCTAGGACGCTGTTCAAATTCTCGACCCATTCTGGATCAACATCGCCATCAAAGACAATCCAATGTCGTTTAGTGTCTTCTCCACGGAGGTTGTCGACAATTTTTCTCAGAATGCTTGTGAAGAGCCCGTCGGTCCATTCCCTAGTTGTGCTGTCTAAGCTGCCATAAAGGTTTTCTTTTGACATGACCTTCGGGTCAATAACGTGACAAACTCCTTCAACTCCTTCGACACGCTGTAGCGCTGAGAGTAAAGTTTTCCACGCAGTGGACTTGCCAGATCCGGATGATCCAACCATCATAACGCCGTGATGAAGAGATTGTATCTGGTAGAGCTGCAATATTTTCGTCATCCAGGCCTCGCTCACAATGAGCCTCGACTCGGCGGCAGCATCGCGGATGGCTTGCTCTAATCTATCAAGAGGCGCAGGAACGTATTCTACACCTGGGAAGGATTCTGCTTGTATATCTTTCATGATTTCGACGTCGGAACGGATTAGCTTTGGGGCCATCGTTTCGCGTAAGCTTTGAACTATGATCTGTGGTTCGATGGTCACTTCATCAGGTAACCCTTGGCCCTGGCTAGCGATGCGGGCGCGCTTCAGTCCGCCAGAGCTGACGAGGACACTCTTTAAGGCACGCAGACCAAAGTCGTAGTGGGCTTGGTTCGACAAGCCGACTGAGCACTTATCAAAGAATGGCACAACTTGTTTGGACAGCTCTTTAGCGCGAGAGAACCCTTGAGAGTAGAGCATGACTTCTGCAATAAGCTCTTTATCAGGTTTTGACATTGCGACGCTCCTGAAAAGCTTCTTCAAGTTGTCAGGTAGGTTGGATCTGCCAGCGTACCCAGGATTCATAGTGATGAAGATTCCGGTATGGGCGTTGACTCGAAGTTGACGACCGATGAGCTCGATCTGAGATTTTTCCTCCCCAATGCCCTTTCTCAGACCAAGTTGGATATTCTGTACCTGTTGGGAGACGGCTGACAAGATTCGTTCCTCGAGGCGGTTAAATTCGTCGAAGCAGCCCCATGCGCCCACTTGACATATACCGAGGAAAATGCGACCCATCGCTTGGAAGTCGAAAGTGTCATCGCAACAGAACACCAGAGTGAAGCGACCAAGTTGCACACCCAAAGCCTTGACGGACTCTGTCTTCCCCGTGCCGGCCGGACCGTAGGGAGAACCTCCAAGCCGTTGACATAATGCTTGTGTCAATGTTAAGAAGCAGCGATCGGTTAAAGGTGTGCGGACGAGACGCTCTGCTACACCAAGATACTCGAAGCCATAGTCGAGGGTTGCATTCGCCGTCTTGATTTGCAGTCGCTGTAATAATTCCCTCTCTGGCTCATATACATAACGCATCGAGAGAAGCCACATATGATGGGTCACAGAATCAGCTCCGGCTTGTCTTAGGCTGTTGATGACATCTCGTTGATGAACAAACTCTGTGATGAGATGTTCGCACTTCCTCCTGTGAATTGGCTCGAGATCTCCTAGAACTGATGTGGCAAGGAGCTTGAGGATGCCGACATGCTGGTTATATAAACTAGATAGACATGCGCCCCCGTCACTCAGAGATGCTTCTACAGATGCTGTCCAACACACTTGAGTTGCTAGGACCACGATCTGGGCCGGATATTTCGTGACATAGGAGTCAAAAGCCGCGGGGTCCATAGACTCAGCAATGAGGAGAGCCTTGAATTCTTCGGCTGCCTCGTGAAGGAGTTCCGCGAGAGTGTTTTTCATATTGAGTTCGAGTGCGGCTAGCCACTCGTTGACTCGAGGAGTCTTGGCCAAAGAGATATCTTTTTTCAGCATGACCTGCTCTCCCTCTTTTGAGGTGAATCCAAGTATAGTTGAATTGTCATCGGTTACGAGGCCAGATATTCCAGCAAACATTTTCCTCAAATGCTTTGCAATCCGAAGAGTGTCATTGTTGTTGCCAATAATCTCAAGAAGATCCTCGTCACCGACAAAGTAGAATCGCGGAAAGGACACTCTTTCTCGCTCCAGGTATTCACCGAGTGCCTTTTGGATCTTGTTGAGCAGCTCGGCCAGACGTTCTAAGGATTTCTGAACGCCAGATATGGCAAGCACATCAAGGACAAATGGTGATCGAGAAACCTTCTTCATCACAGAGAGAAATTCAGAGTTGATATTCTGGAAACGGGAGGACTCCATTGGCAGGAGGTGTTTGATGTCAGCATTTCCGGTGAAAACGCCCTCGAGGTATACCCATTGACGCTGCACGTCTATCCAGACATCGAAGAGGACATGAACGCGGTTCAGCTTCTCCTCCCATGACGATGCGTCCTCCTCGAATTCTTTGTAGTACGGTGAGTGTCTCATTGCCTGAAGAGAATTCAGGTTCTCACTGCATTTGGCGAAGAGGTCGTCCCAGCCACGAATGAGTCGGCATTTGTTTTGATAGTTAACCAGATCCAGAGAGTAGTTTTGCCAGGTTTCACGCACTTGCTTGAGAAACTCTTCAAGAGCCATCTCACCCTGAGCTTGCGCAATTACATCGCGAATAACAACTTCACTTGGGCCTAGCTGAAGATCCCAAACATCTCCAAGTGTTAAGGAGAGCTGAGAATACCTCTTGGTGGGCTTCAGCTGCTTAAAAATCTTGACCCAATGTCGCTCCCTCACTGCCTCTGACCGCATCTCCCCTAGTAAAGGGTTTACTTTCAGCAGTTGACGTAAAACATTCTGAACATGCTCGAACGCAGCGTACTGGCGCATGCGGCTCGGCATCTCTTTTGTCATTTTGAGAAGATTGTCCAAAGATTGTCGTAACTTGCGAGGCTGTATGCTAGTCCAGAGAGTGTCTCGGAGATCATTAAGGCTGTTCCAGATTGTGGTTAAAGCGGCCCAGACTGACTTAAAGTCCTGCACTTCCTCAAGTAGGGCGGAGAGAACGTTTTCACCTGATGCAGGAAGATTGAGGGCTTCCTTAGCTTTTGACACCATCATGGACTCGTTTCGCAGTTGAGTAAGTTTAGTATCAAAAGATTGCAAAGTGAGCGACGCTTCCTCTGGAGGAATTGTCCCTGACACTGGCTTCTCTTCGGCCCACTGTGCTGTGATATCCGCAATTTTCTGATTGACAACCTTATCTTCTGCGACAATCTTTGCTCGAAGTGCGTCTGTTTGATCGTTGACAATCTTGCCCTTCCTCTCTAGAACTTCGTTAAGTGTTGTCCACTCATGATCGATTTGCTCCATGTGTAGCCAGTCGGCAGGAAACTGATAACGTTGACGAGTTAACGCTGTCTGTCCTTGTCGGAAGATTTCAACTTCTGGTCCCCACGCCTGAGCTTTGCGTTTACATTGCTGAACAGTGGTAATGAAGGTAACTGCCTGTGCAGTAGATGAAGCTTCCAGAGACTGAACCTCAAGGTCCTTGCGGGCCTTTTCGATTTCCACGAAGACCTCGGTCATACGATTTCCAAGCCTCCCAGCGAACTTGAGAAGGATCTCATGTTGCCATTGATCGTACTTAGCATTTACTTTCACTTGCACTTGCTCGTAGTCGATAGTCACATATCCAAACGAACGGCTCACTTCGGAGGTATCGAAAGTGGCTCGTGTTTTGCGAATTTCCTGCAAGAGTTGCAGCCACCTGGAAAGATCTTCGCCCAATACGTCGTAAACGTGCTCTGACTGGAGATCCCACAAAGACTGGAATTGGAGCCATTTATCGACGTACTCAGCTATACCACGAATCCTATCCTCTACAGCACCGTAGACTAAGATCAAGGAATCGGTACAGCGACTTGGGAGGTCGGAAAATCGAGAAGATGATGCGTCATTGGCAACTTCTAGTCGCATTTCATACCGGGAAGCCTTTACTTTTTGCAGGGTACAAATGATTCCAAGCCACTGATGTAGTTGCTCTAACCAGCTCGCTCTCGCAAATTCAAGCGGTGGGTCAAGGTAGATGACTTGGTTGCGCATAGTAATCTCATGGACGAGATGAGCTAGCTTGGGTAGTTGTTTCACTTGATCTGCGACGTCCGTAGACTTCGAAGTTGTGCGACGTTCTATGGTATCGGCATTGCTGAAAACGTCAATCCACTCCATGATTGCCTGGTTCAATCGCATTAAAAGAACCGATTCAATCCGGGAATTCATTTGAGAGACCCATTGGGAAAGATTGGCGTAGTTCTCCAAATTAAGTTGGTCCACAGCCCTCTGAATGGTCTCCAGGTTTTGACGAAAGGATTCCATTCCATACGGGCAGGCTTCAAGATCCCCTAGGGCTTTCTCGACCCTGGCGTTGATAGCAGCTAAGGTAGATGTTTTCGTTTGCAGCAAGGATGTAGCAGCTGCGAATTCGCGCACGAATTGTACATGCTTGCTCTCGCCTCGCCCAGCAGCCCCTGCTTGATTTGAAGGTATGAATGGCCCCTGCCTAATATGAAGATCGTAGGCATGGACGAAAGACTCCCATTTCAGTGGAACACCTTTGGTAATGAGGCCTTGCGCATCGTTCAGATAGCCATTCAATAACATCGAAACTTGGGCCATCTCTCCGATTGTTCGGATGGTTTGCGAATATGTCCGGACGCTCTCCATCAGACTGACTGCATAAGGGTAGACTCGTTTCGCTTCCTTGGAGATATTGTTGATGGCATGCGGAACTTGATAATTGCGCCACGTCAGATTTCGAACTTCTTTGAACAAGGCAATAATTTGAGCGTCAAAATTCACGCTCAGCTCCAAAGTGTTACCCGCTGCCCGGTTCCGCGAAATGAGGAAGAGTCGACCAGCGATGGAGAGTTTCCGTCTCGCGACTTCCTGAAGCCATGACTCGAAAATCGGTCTCGTATCAAGCTTTTTTCGGAACATGCTGCTTTCGCTTTGAAGTTTCTGTCCCTCGGCATGCAAGCCCCAGTCTTTCCCCAGGATATCTTCTACTTTCTTCATATAACCATCCAATTGTCGTTCAATTTGACGAGCCCAGATCACCGCACCCGAAACGGGAGCGAAGTCGCGGAGCTGTGCCATTGCATGGGCTTCAGAATTCCCATACTGTTGCTTGAATCGTTCATGAAGGGCCGATATGTCGCGCTTAACGTTGTCGATAAGCTGAGTCTGATATTCAGAAATAGCTCCCCGGATCTTCGGGCGCACGAATAGAGGGTTGAACTTCGAGAATACACGGAACATCTCATTGGCGGTCTTTGCAGTGCCAAGTCGGTCTCTCAATCGAGCAATAATCGAGTTCTCTACCCTTGAAGTGCGATCGTTGTAGACCTGTTCGGCTTGTACCCAGATTTTAGTACCTTCCTCGGAAACATTTAATACATCAACGTCCTTCAGGACAGCATAGGCTTGTGCAACTTCTTCAACCGCATCAACATCACCAATTTCTTCGACAATGACGGCTTCATAAGGTTGTGATCCGTCGGTAGGGTTTTTGGACGAAGCATTTGACCCGAGGACATTAACGATTGTTCGCTGAAGTTGTTCGTGATTTGTGCGAAAGGTGCTGATGTATTTCAAGCGCTCTTGGGTGTGGATATGCCGCGCCGCGATTTTAATGGGTATGAACTTCTCGTTTCTACGCCTGGTAACTTCGCGAGCAACATTTGTAAACTCCTTAACATTATCCTCCCAAGTGCGCCATATTCCATCTGCGGTCTTCATAATTGATTGGAACTCCGGATAGTCCAAGTGCATCAAAGATTTGCCATGGAGAAGGGCGTGCAGACGTGCATCGAGGTCAGCGGAAATTGCTTCCACTAACGGAAGTGCTCGACGGACAGGATACGGACAAATGCGTAATTTCTTGTTCATATGACTGAAGATTAACGTGATTGATTCCTGAACTTTCTGAAGCGACGTGGCAGAAAGCAGTTCATCTAAGGGGAAATCGCGCATCAACTGGTTGTATTTCTGAACCATGTCTGTCGTCTCCTTCAATCCGGTGTCGGCACTGAAACTCACAGTTGCTTGGAACCGTTTCGCATTCTTCAAGACATCCAGAGTGAGCCTTACGCCTTCACTTCGAAGCTGTGCTTCGATGGCTTCCAGCGCGGACTCCATTCCAAGCCAGAAATTAATCTCTTGCGCTGCCGTGCCACTACTTGGGTCTCGAGTCTTCTTAGTGACTTCCTGTATTGATTTAATCCAGCCATTAACTATCGATTGCAACCCATTCAGAAAAGTACTGTCCGAGAGAACTGCAGCTAGTATCAAGTCTGTGGTTGGTTTGACAGACCGCTGTTCAGCAGCATCGAGAGCCGACTGAATAACCGGATGTAGGGGTAGTATGAGTTCCGGTATCTCAACATTCTGTTGCAAGTGCAGCAAGCTCGTCTCAAGCTCAGCAAGCTTCTTTTTAGTTCCAGGAATACCAGTCCGCGCTTCATTATCTCCTTTACTCCAACTATTCGTTAGTTCCCGCTGGCTCTTTGTGTAAACATCAAAATAAGGCGCCAGCGCCAGGTGTACCACGGAGTGAAGGACTTCGAAGGGTGAGACAGCGGAGCCTTGAGCTGATGACGAGTTGTTCTGTGCTGCAGCTCCTGGTAGATTGATAATTTGGACCTGGGAGCTTATGGGCAAACCTGGATCAATAGGCTGAGCTTGCTTTAGAATGGCTATGCATGCAGCGCAGGTGGGTGAGAGGGAGAGTTCGGACGAAAGTGTATAGGTATATTGTAGAGGGGCATCTAATGAATATATTAGCTAAGGGCTAGAACTCGATTCTCACAACTTACCTTGAGAAGATTCCAAGCCACCTATCCTGCTGGTATCAAGAATATCCTTCTGCGCATATAAAGCAACCTGCGTTTCGAGAGCAAATCGAGTACATCGCTGAAGGGTGTCTTGTAGTTTCGATGGTGACAGTAAGCTGCCCGCCAGGCGGAGATCTTCTTCAGAGGCTCCTAATGTGACATTTAAGACTTTGACGAGATGGTCCACTATGACCTGAGGATCTATTGAGGGTGGGGCGGGATTCGAATTTTGTATGCCGTTAGGTGGCCCCTGGACCAGAGGTCCCTCCATCAGTCATAAGTTTAGGGGATGATGTAGGAAGGAGACATGTGGTTCGTCGTTTCTGTAAAGTGGACAGAGGAACGGCGAGTTCAGGAAGGTCGTCTGTAATAGAGGGTCGCTAGGATCCCGGTGTTGATGAATGTAGATGATGGCGGTTTGGGAAGCTACAAAATACCTAATCCAAGCCGGTCAACGCGACCGAGGACGCGCTACTTTACGGCAGACGACAACACGCCTAGCGCAAATCAGCCTTCACTCCGACCCTGGAATTTTTACATCTGCAGACAGAGTACTCATCAACAGCACAGCCAGAATGCCTCTACAATTCCTACGGCGGGTTTTGCGGCCACCAATTCTTTCCGTGGTTGTTCGACCGCAAACTCGACCCGTTTGCGCTCCAATTGCAACATTACTAAAGGCTTCTCCCTCTGCCTTATCCGCCCGGTCCTTCTCCGCCTCGGCCACACGCGACACTACATTAAATCAAATCGCCAGAGGATGCAGACACATGCAAAGAGAGCGAAAAAGGCGGTCGCCCGCATTGATTAATCGGCCGGAGATGAAAGGAGTTTGCGTTAAAGTTGGCACAACAAAACCTAAAAAGCCCAATTCGGGGGAGAGGAAGATTGCGAGGGTTAGGTTGAGCAATGGAAAGGTCGTTACAGCATATATTCCAGGCGAAGGTGTGTGACGCATCGCTCTGAGTATGGCTTTGGGTTCGGTTAGGATAACCAATACTTGAATTTGGTATTGAAAAACGGAGATCTTTTCGGGGCTAATGATACACTAACAGGTCACAACATACAACAGCATTCCGTCGTGCTTGTCAGAGGAGGCAGAGCACAGGATTGCCCAGGTGTGAAATATCACCTAGTGAGAGGGTCATTGGATTTAGTGAGCTTGCCAAGTCACATAATCTCCGTTCTTGAAATGCTAATACACAATCTCCAGGGTGGTGTAGGAAATCGACTTACTTCAAGGTCAAAGTATGGAACGAAGAAGCCTAAAGCTGCATGATTGATGCTATGTGTCTCAAATGAAAATGTATATTATACCTGGCATGGACGGCGTTGGGCTCACAAAGCTCGTCGGCAGAGAAGATTCTAGGGATTCACTGTATTAGCTCGAGACTATATACTCCATTTCCGCATCTCTCATACTTATTTAGAAAGCCGCAGCTAATTTCGCAGTTATCATATCCGCTTCGGTTAACCACATTTCAATCCAGTTAGGCATTCATCCAATTCAAAGTAGCTCATGGGAGCTACCTACTAGACAGCGCATCGAGGTTTCAACATTTCTTCTAAATGAACTCAGCACCTAAACCTATTTATAGCTCCTCATTTTTAAGTTCCCACGCTGAAACTCCCGAAGTACTTAAATTCGCTCATCTCTCAATCTTTTGTACCCCTCTAAATCACTAATACCCCCAACTCAACCTACAAGTCACTTTGACAATTCTATGAATGGTCTGACGGCCGCAGTACTAAAACGCAACACTCCTCTTACCCTACGAACTCTTGCAAATATCCGGTCGTTTACGGCGTTCCGATTCCATATAATTACAAAATCCCATGGGCTACGTAGACGACCCTCTTCTAAGCAATCTTCCCTAATAAATGAGTAAAATTTATTCCATGCAAACACATCGGTGTGCTTGCATTGTTTCCAGATCCATTCAATATATCTTAAAGGCTTTAGTTGAGCACTAAAGCGCAGCTATGTCCTAACTACATCCCATGGGTTTATACCTTTTTCTTTGCATATTTGCATTGCAGAGCGTCGTATTCATAGACACGTTGGGAAGCTCGGCTATTGCTGGCTAAGCTATGAGTGATCACAGGAGCTATCAACAACGTTTCCCATAGGTCCGTGTAACGCTTTTAATATATTTTGTATAGTATATTGATATAACCTAAAGATAGCACCGCGACTACAACGGTATGGTGGGCTTCTTGGCCTGGTCGTATCTCGCGATCGAGTTCGATGACCCGCTAAATTAATGCAAGGGTGGTTTTAGTCCCAGTATGACTTAGTCAAAAGCGTACAGAAAAGCCATAATTGAGATCAGCCAAGGAGAGACACGAGTTTTCTATGCCAGCCAACCTCGTCCACCCGCATAATTCGATATTGCAGTGATCTCGGCATGGCTTAATGAAACTATGCGACTGGCACGTTTTACGACAAGTCAAGAAAGCAATACGAACCCCCCAAACTAATAAATGTGAGCGACATCGCGATTGATAGAATTTCAACAATCATCCAAAGCCCTCAGACAGTATATTCAAGAGCAATGCACTTCACTAAGATCATTCCTCTAAGCCTCAGGCAAGTGCTACCCAATTCATTCAAGATCTTAACTAACTCATCTCAAGTGCTTTTGTTTCAGCTCACCCAGCAGAGGAGTATTCACGCCCTCCAAAAAGCCCTAGAACCAGCACCCTCACTTGTCCTGCCTCAACTCCTTTTACAACGATCTACGTCACTACTATTTCAACAGTCGTAACCACTTATGCCACTGTCACTTTACCTACAACCGCAACTCTCGCACGCAGCTGTCCAACCTATTACACAGAGGTCGGTACTCCGGCTCCATGGGCGTCCTGCACATTCAATACGAAGACTTGCACAACCCTCGATTGCTTGTATTTAAAGACGATCACGATGCCCTGTCAGATGACCATTGATCCATGTTGTACGAGAACAGCGACTGACACGCTATATCGGGACTGTCCGACCAAGTGTCCAAGTGGGTGTGGAACGAGCTGGACGATGGTGAGCGGGAGTTGTGGTACACCGACGGCAGTGCCAACGTTTACGGCAACTCCTCTGAAGCTCTAGGATTCTGTAGTGTACTTAGTTCACATATAACTATTTCACGAACCGTTAAAGCGTACGTTCGAATTTCGACATCCTATTCATGTCCTCGTGAATAGCTTCAGATAGTTAAGGAAACCGTACAAGCTCATTTTTATGGTCAATCTAGAGCACTTTAAATGCTCATCCAAAATTTGTACATTGTGGCGGGAACTAAACAGATGGCCTCGCTCAAATGGATGCTAGTTGTTCTCTTCGAATAGAATAATAAAACCTGGTTAATAAGACTGGTAAGCTAAGGCTTAGGGTTTCTAGCCATAACTATATTTTTGAATCTTTCTTGAGGTATTTTAGGAGCTCATTCGGAGGCCCTCGGACCATTTCATGCTTCGGCAAAGTATTCATGGCGTAGCATCAAATGACTGTTCGAGACATTCTCAGTAGCCTAGCCGGCAATAAGAATAATTCCAGACGGGAACCGTATTGATATTTGTCCCTTGAAATTACCGCTGGAACTAGCTCTATATATATTAGTTGCCGAACTGAAAAGGAGAAGCGGTGCCCAACCAAACGACGTTACTAGTCTGTCTGGAATTATGCATGGAGTCTGGTAAACGTCCTTTGACATGCTTCCAAAGAAATTTCTAGAGCAAGTAGTGCGTAGTTAGCAATGGATGATTTTTTTTCACGCTTCCTTTTCCTAGGGCAAACCCTTCGTATAATCGACTCTATGCTCATTTCGAGTTGCACTAGTTGTTTCCAACGTCCAATCAAAATTACGAGCAACAGAGTTCGGCTAGAGGACAAGCGATCAACGACGATCCAATCCTGGCAGATGTTACTATAAATACAATTTTATCTCACGCCTTGTAATTTCTGGCCTGAGAGAACCGGGAAGTTATTCAAGAGGCTTGCTGCTAAAAGCCAATTCAGCTCTCCAGTGTTATGAAGGTGTCACGCTGCCATGCCTAGTGTGCCATTATCCCAATGTCGCTCATGAAGAAGATTTCGTATCTTTTGACCGAATGCGAGGAACTGTTCTGGAGGACATCCTCGTGTTTCACGACTTCGTAACCGGCATAAAAGGATCAATTGGCTTGCGGCCCGAGAAGGCTATCGGTTGCACATGATGAGTAGTGGCGCTCGCATGGGAAGCTAATGAAAGACAGTCAGTCTCCTGAGCTGAACCAAGGTTCCACACGGGTAAGACTCCTATACGGTCAATTCATGAGTGGCAGGCGAAAAGTGAATTCATTTATATATAAGCCTTGCTTGCTTGGTAGGCGCCTTAGAATGCTCTTTCTCTTTTAGTATCAAAAATTGCGACCCTATCCACAACACTCAACCCTTTTAATTCCTTTTCATTAACGACACAATGTACAAGTTTATCAAAACTGCTCTTTTGACTGCTGCTTTATGCTTCAGGTATTGAAAAAAAATTTTATATCCCGGACCACCTTTCCTACCATACAATACTGACCATCTCTACAGCTCAATGTCTGTTGCCCACAAGGAGTGTCCTTGTTTTACAGCAACATCCTATGTCTCGAGCGAAGACTGCCCTGCTTTTACCAAGGCTTGCGTCATACCCGAATGCATCATTGAAAGGTTCGTCTTCAATTAAGTAATCGTACCCGCTCACTAATCCTCCATTAGCATAACGACCATTCCTGGTCCAGCCAAGGCTTGCCCGACGACTCCTACCATAACATCCCTCTTACCATGCAAAACTGCCTGCCAGATAGGCTGTGCTGTTTTTACCACAACAGCGACCGCATCCACCAGCTGTCTCTCTTCGAAAACCAGCTGCTACACTGAGACCCGTACACTGAGCGATTACTGTCCTATCGCTACGCTGCAATGCGTGGAACCTGCTTGTATTGTGCTGTCCACAAAAACTGTCCCACCAATCAATACCGCAGTGATCTTTTTGGACTGGGTTAATCTTGGATCTCCATGGTGGAGCCGTAGTTTGACTGGACTGGATCCTGTCGATTTGATTGGTTGGATGGAGTGGATTTGAAGCTGTGGAGCTCTTGGAGCTCCAATTCTCTAACTCGATTCGGGCAGGTTAATGCAAGGGTGAGCCAATCAGCAACTGAGGATGAGCTTTAATTTTAGAATTGGGTGTACGAATCATACAATCTGAAAACTCTGGTGTAGACAAGCGTCGTTCCTCTTGCCCCCGTCGTCGTCGTCGTCGTCGCTTTAATTGATTTATCCTCATCTTTTTTCTTACGCCACCATGGATCGATATTTATCAACCCAATTGTCTTCTGCATCCGATGATGCAACCCTTACGCCTAAGAGCTTTAACCCAAAAGCAGATGAGTCAAAAACAATTGATGAGTTTAAGCCTACACCAGTAGCTGCGCCGCCGCCAGCTACAAGAGAGAAGATATATGCCTCCGCCCGAGCTTATAAACGCCTTAAGACGACTCATCAGGAATGCACCGACCTATCGCCAATCGATCGCTTTGAGGAATATCTTGCTACTACGCGTACTTCTTGCCGAGAATTAACACTTTGACGTCTTATAATACTGACAGGATTGCTATGAGAGCCAGCCAGATCTTGCTCGATTTGCGCTTAATATATTAACCGTACTTCCTATGAGCGATAAATACGAGCGACCCTTTAGCAGCTGCAAGATCCTTCTTAGTAACCGGCGTTCCCGATTATAAATAAGTATAATTAAGGCAAATGAGGTTCTTCGGCATTCATATAGGCCACCGCTAAAAGGTACATTTAACAATAAGGAAGTAGATAAGTTGGTAGGAGAGCCTTGCGAAATGGTGCCGCTCAAGGAAGCAGCAAAGGCCCGACTTGATGCTGCCGTTGCCGCAGAGGTAGCTGCTTAGGTAGAGGACGACGTGACTGATGAGGAGAAAGAGAAGCTAGATAAGCAATATACGGCTATTAAGATTGACTACGAGAATAAGGTTATTGGTAAGGTATAATATAGGTAGCTTTAGTGAGTTATTCTACATCTACCCTTCATTTTATAACACCACGCTAACGCCAAGCCTTTCTATATTTAGTATATAAATGCACTGGAGCTCCATGGAGCTCCTGGAGTCAAACAATTTACTAGCTGGATGGAGTGGATTTGAGCGAGGATCCACTCCACTCCAGTCCAAAAAGATCACTGCAATACCGCGTGCCCTACGACTCCCACAGTCACATCGTACGTGCCGTGCCAGACAACCTGCAACGAAGCATGCAAGACAGCGTACACCACAGTCACCGCGGCAGCTTATAAGGCTTAGGGTTGCTCCGGTAAACTCGTCGAAGTTCATTTGCTCTTCGAATCAAGGACTCGCAAGAATCTATGAAATGCGCTCTTTGAAGTCTGTAGGAGTGTTAGCGAGTATGTCCCTTTTGTGGGATTAAAATTCCGCCAAGATATAATATGTTCAATACAAAAAATGAGATAATATTTTCCCATTGGCCTGTTGTCCCTGATTTGTGGCTATTTTTTTATCTTAATTTTTCTGTTCAATGGGCTTACGCTTCAACTAGAAGTCTTTTCCTAACGGCCACAGCAGCGTCGGTGTGTTCAGGACAACAGAATGCATCGTAAATGAAACGAGTCGCATTTACGGCCAATACATAACCCATTACGGAATAAGTAATCTGATCCAAACACAAAAACCTCTGAACAGCTATCATTGGATATTTTAAGACGTCTTATTTAACCCCGCAGAGTTGCTCCGAGACATGCTGAGTAAACAAGAGTCTGCATCTGCTAAATGCAATGTCTAGCCCTACAGGCATAGGATCGGCCACAGTAGCCCACAATTAGGGCTATTAGAGTCATAATTAGAGGGTCGAGATTGGCTCTCTACAGCCGATTTTATAGTGGTGGCTCTGATAGACCTTTCTTTGGTCTATGCGGAGATTTACCCCTCTTTTCCAGTGATCTATTTGGATCGGAGTGGAGCAGATTTGAAGCCAGATCCACTCCATCCACTAAATATTCAATTTGAAGCCAGGAGCGCCACGGAGCTCCAGTGTAGTTATATACTATTTATAGTAAGTCTTAGCACAAATTTGGTGTAGTATTCAAGAGATAGGCGCCCTTTAAACGTACTAAAAAACATCGTTAAATAGGTTTATTAGATTCCTTGTCTTCCCCTATAATATTATCGTCCTTAATAACTACTACCTTACCGTTAGACGTAGCCTTACTCTCAGCCTCTACCTTAACGCCTTTAATCGCATTAATCTCCTTATTAAAGCCGGAACCCTAAGTATCCTTAGAAGCAGTAGGCGGTTAAGGCAGCTCTATAGCTTTATAAGCCGTAGACAGGGATGCATATAATCAACGTAATCGTAATCAGCCCATTGATTTTGATTATTATAAAACCACCGCACCTGATTCTAATCGATTACATTGATTACATTGATTATATACTAATTTCCTAATTAGGTAAGTAGGTATAAATACAGGTAAATGGTGATTAAAATGGAACTCTAGATAATATACACGGTGACGCGAAGGCGCGTATATGTTAACATTTTTTTAGAAAGCCCGCATGGACGTTTTTTTAGCTGGTTTAGCGCTTTTTAGTTAGCGCCGACTACAGTACTACGTCAAAAGTCTGGGTCGCTTGGTCGGTGCGCTCGCGTATACGCGACCGCGACCACCAACCCCCTACCTTCTACCCACTACCACACAACGATAAGGCGCTCGTTCAGCCAGGAAATAAGTGGAAATCGCAGGCCGAAGGCCGAATTAACGTCTGCGGCGCGTACAGCCTTGTTGGCGAAGCATAAGGCTGGTATATTAAGGGCAGAGCTTACGCACGAATTCGACGTTTATCTAAGCTGCGTATACAAGACTATTAAGAGGTGGAGCAACTATAAAACCTTAAATCTCTATCGAGATCTGGTAGGCCTAAGAAGCTTAGCTAAAGGGAGAAGCGTGTAGCTATTTAAGCTGCTTATAGAGCGCCTAAAATCGAGTATAAACCTCTTATAATTAATACAGGGGTAGAGTACGTCAGTAGGGCTACTATCTATTAACTACTTAAGGAGAAGGGCCCCACGAACTACCGTTGCAAGAAAAGGCCTAAATTTAGTACAGGCTACGCAGCCTTAAGGCTTAGATTCTTATAAGAGTATTACCACTTTAATTAGGAGCGCCGTACGGTTTAATTCTCTAATAAGTACTCGGTGGAATAAGGTTTAGGTTAAAATACAAAGGAGTGCTTTTACTACCCTAATAAGAAGTAGAATAAAGAGATAATTAAAAAAAAAGGATATATTAAAGGGCCTCCGCTAGATAGTATAGGGTATAATCTAGCTTACTTAAATAGTAGGGTAGGGAGGAGCCTATTAATTATAGTAGAGAGAGACCCTAACGCTGCAAAGAATGGGTACTCTACTAGCTTATATATAGAGATTCTTACCTATAGCCTACTTCTTTAATATTATCTAGGCCAAAATTTTATATAAGATAACGCATCTATATAACGAAGCCTTGTAGCAAGAACTACGGTAGACTTATTAATAGGCTGGGTATATAGGTAAATAAGAAGTTAACAATATAATAATAACTGGTAGAGTGGTTGCCTAATAGATTAACTCTAATTATATTTTAAGATTTACTATAAAGAAGAGAAACTATTTATAGAGACCATATATCTTTAAATATATAACTCCTCCCTATTATTACGGACGCTTTAAGTATAATATTACGACTACTTAGAGAAGAGTTAAAAGAAGCTAGTTAGTTAATTTAGGTATAGTCTAGGATAGAGCTAATAGAGCTATATAACGAGGAATAGTAACTAAGGTCATATAACGTTATACGTAGTATACGCAGTATATAAAGGGAATATACGTATAATATATATAATACGTATCTTACGTATAAAGGGGATTTCTTAGGAGTACGGTTGTGTATTTAAAGGACTATAATCCCTACCTAGATAGTTCTCTCCTTTGTAGTAAATCTCAGAATATAATTAGAGTTAATCTATTAGGCAACCACTCTACCAGTTATTATTACGTTGTTAACTTCTTATTTACCTATATACCCAGCCTATTAATAAGTCCACCGTAGTTCCTACTATAAGGCTTTGTTATATATTTACTACTAAGGTTATAGTATTAATAAAGTTAAATAATATACTACTAAAAGCACTAGCTACAACGCTATTAACGGCGGCAACTACTTTAAGATTAGGTAACGATACTAGTATAGTAAATACTAACTTACAGCAACCTATAACGGTTGGATAACTATAAGAAATAGTTAACTAGTTAATAGAAAATAATATAACATTAGAAAATAGGATTAATGGAATAGGAGCGGCGAAGATTAAGTTACCCTTAATTAAAAGGTACTTAGGAGAAAGATTAAAACTAAAGGGATTTCTTATATAAATATACTTTAAGGTTACGTAAGAAGGGGTAAAGCTGCTAATATTTATAGATTAAATAGCATATACAGAACTATTCCTATTAGGAAGGGCACTTAAATAGTTTAAGTTTTACCTTATAGAAATACAAGCGAATGGTATAATAACCACTAATTAAGATATATGGTTTATATTCTTAAGCTAGAAAGGGTTTATAGAACAACTTATATAGATATTTAAAGACCTAGAATTAACAACTATAGTAGAAAAAAAACTCTAAGATATTATATAACGGACCTTAGCAATTAAGTATATAACGTAGTTCTAGACGTTAGTAATATAAGTAAAGTAAAATAATAGGGTGCTTATAGTATAGTATAAGTAAGGACTTAAGGCTAAAGTCTAGGATATAATTATTTTAATAGAAGATATAGATACCCTAAGGGAACTAATAGATTAAGTAATTAAGATTAATAATTAAATCTACTAAAGGAAATAGGCTAAGAGAGGCTAGAATAGAGTTCTATAGTTATATAAGGCGTAGAGCACGTAATAACTAAAGCTAAGTTAAAAACTATAGTATAGCGCAAAGCTAATAGACCTAAGTAGTACTAAAAAATCTAGAAAATAAAATAAGAAATTATAGAAACCTAAAGGATAAGGATTAAGTAATTAAAGGTTTAAGGAGCAGAGGCTAAACTAGGGATCTTAATAATAAAAAACGTTTAGGCGGACTCTATAGCAAAAAAAATAGTTTAAAAAAGGAGCTTATATAAATTATAGAAAATAGGGTTACTATATTAGAGACTATAGAAGTAATTAAAGTTACTATATAGTAAAAGGAATAAGACTAGTAGATAATATATACGTATAAAGGGATAATAATATACTGCAAGGAATAAAAGAATATTTAATTAAAAGTTTTACGTTTTATTATAATAACGCATACTAAATTTATAAAGACGCTAAGTATAGCGTAAGCTATTAGCTATAAAAGCTAGCATTTATAGAATATAGAGGAACTAATAAACCAGTTTATAGATTGGATATTAAGGATAATAAATTTAATATAGGTGAAATATTTTATAATAATAAGGCGATATAGGCCGCTTACTAGGAGCGAGTAAACCTTAAAGATATTATACTAAAGGTAGAGGATAATTCTACTATAGAATAGGGAATATTAGTAGGGATTAAGACCCTACTACATCGGCAAAATATGGTACCCTACCAATGGCCTCAATGGTTGGTGGTTGACGCAATTGGCGCGCAGTTGAGGGCATTTGGCAACTCGACCGACTAGCCTATGTCGTGTTTTTTTGACACGCAACCTGCGCGCAACCTGCCAGCAATCTGCGCATTTGGCAACCACAATTATATTTACCTCTTTTATACTAATAGCATATTTTAAATAAATAAAAGCTACTTTAAAGCTATTTATAAGGCTAGTAAAATAAATATTATTTTAGATAATTTAATATAATATAGCGATGGCTCTCTTCTACCTATCTACCTATTGACTTACCTACCTGCCTGCATCGCCTACCTGTCTGCATTGCCCACCTATCTGCATTGCCCACCTATCTGCATTGCCTGCCTGTCTGCATTGCCCACCTGTCTGCATTGACTACCTGTCTACATTGCCTACCTGTCTGCATTGCCTACCTGTCTGCATTGCCTACCTATTTGCATCTGCCTACCTGTCTATATCTGCCTACCCGTCAGCATCTGCCTACCTGTTTACATCTGCTTGCCTGTCTGCATCTGCTTACCTATCTGTATCTGCCTACCTGTCTGTATCTGCCTACCTATCGCATCTGCCTACCCGTCAGCATCTCCCTGTTTGTGCCTACCTATCTGTGCTATCTTGATTCAATCGATCGATCGAATCGTTTATAGTGTTCGCTGGCTAGTTGTTGTCGTCTGGCTCTGGCGACGGTCGTCTGGTTCTGGCAACGGTCGTCTGGTTCTGGCGACGGTCGTCTGGTTCTGGTAACGGTGGTCTAGTTCTGGCGACGGTCGTCCGGTTCTAGCGACGGTCCTCTCCTACCTGCCTGCCTACCTACCTACCTACCTACCTACCTACCTGCCTGCCTGTGTCAGTGTATGATTCAATTTGGGGGAGGGGTCGGCCCGATTGAAGGCCCTAATTACATTCAAACGGTGGTCGTCTAGAGTGCCTCCCTAGGAGGCCTTGATTTGATTCGGTGATAGGCCAATATTAAAGCTCTGGTTCAATTCGATCGATCGATTGATTGAATCATTCGTGGTGTTTGCTGGCTGGTCATTCAAACGGTCGTCGTCTGGTTCTGGCAACGGTCGTCTAGTTCTGGCGACAGTCGTCTAGTCCTGGCGACGGTCGTCTAGTCCTGGCGACGGTCGTCTAGTTCTGGCGACGGTCGTCTAGTTCTGGCGACGGTCCTCTACTGGCTGCTGTTCTGGTGCCTCCCTAGGTAGGGAGAATGTAAGGAAGGAAGGGTAAAAAATAAGGTGGCTACAGGGTAGAGGCACGTGTAGAGGCTATCGGTAATATAGCGGGGACCCGAGGCAGAGCTTCGTGTAGAGCTTCGTGCAGAGCCTCTGTACGCAGAGCTTCGTGTAGAGCCTCATGCAGAGCCTCGTGCAGAGCCTCGTGCAGAGCTTCGTGCAGAGCTTCGTGCAGAGCTTCGTGCAGAGCTTCGTGCAGAGCCTCTACATAGAGCTTCGTATAGAGCCTCGTGCAGAGCCTCTGTACGTAGAGCTTCGTGTAGAGCTTTGTGTAGAGCCTCTAAGTAATAAAACAATATAAGATTGTATAAGATTATATATATTTACGTAATTGGCATACAACTTTACCTTAATTGCATGTCAAGAAATATATAGTTACCTTTTAAAGTTGCCAAGTAGGTTAACTGCGTGTCAAGAAATATATAGTTAGCTTTTAAAGTTGTCAAATAGGTTAACTGCGTATTAAGTTGGCTAAATTGCATGTCAAGTAGGTCAACTGCGTGTCGAGTTAGTTAAATTGCATGTCAAGTTGGTCAATTGCGTGTCAAGTTAGTCAATTGCGTGTCGAGTTGGTTAAATTACATGTCAATTACGCGAAACGCGAAAACCAAAGTCTACTTAAATCTCATCCTGCGAATATTTTCCCGATGTAGATACGATATCTATCGCTTTATAAGACGTAAGAAAAGTAGGATAGTGAACTACTTTGGTACTTAATAAAGGCAAAAGTCTAAAAGCTTAAGATTCTTAAGATAAGATATAAGACGACTAAGATTCTTAAGATAAAATAAAGTAAGCTTAAGAACCTATAACGGACGATAACCGATAGAGTAGAGTAACGGCTTAGTTTAGTAATATATAAATAAGCTTAGGACAAAGTTTCCTAAAGGTATAAGACTCTTAAGATAAGATAAGTGAGATTTAAGACTCTTAAGACGAGATAAGAATACTAGTAAAGTCTAGTTAGACTAAGACTAGAGTAAAGCTTAAGAAAGAAGCAAGCTTAGGATTAAGAATTTAAAGAAGTTAAGAATTTAGAGTATAAATAAGGATACCTATAAATAAGACGTAAGAGGCTTCTTTATAGATTAGAGAATCTATAGCGTAAATAGTAACTAGACTAGGAGACAGATATATAGACCTAAAAGACTTACTAGGAGAATATAGTGTTTGGCCTAAGGATTAAAAAGTTAATACTAAGATTAAGAAGTAGGAGAACTTTAAGGATCTAAGCGTAAGACGTAAACTAAAAAAAACTATAGAAGAATTTAGATAAAGAATTATTATATAGTAAGAATAGAAACTAGATAAGAGATTTAGTATATTAGGACGTATAAGGGATAAAGCGCTAGTATAAAGAATTACTAATAGGCCTAGGGTAGGTATACTAAGAGCTAAGTAGCTTACTAAACTAGAAGATAAAGAGTATTTAGGGATCCCTACTAGGTTTAAAAAACGATATATAAAGGGCTATTATAATATAGTAATAAGAAGATACTTCCTTATAGATAAGCCGTATACACTCTAGTAGCTATATTAAAAGTGGTAACGTGTTCCACCACCGAGCGCATCACACCACCGAGCGCATCACTTCAAAGAACACCAAAAAGCCTAAATTTTAATCTTAAATATCTTAACCACTACTTAATAATATTTTCTAAAAATTTAAATATAAGCTTTTATATATATATTTTAGTGTATATTATAATATTAGAGTATATAACTTAATGGTTGTTATAATATAGAGTTTAGAGGCTTAAAATAGAGATATTTTGAAACATTTCAAAATATCTTAACAACTACTAGACTATATGCTTTTATATTATAATAAGCACTAGAATAGGTATATAAGAGCTTATATTTAAATTTTTAGAAAATATTATTAAGTAGTGGTTGAGATATTTAAGATTGAAATTTAGGCATTTTGGTGTTCCTTGAAGTGATGCGCCCGGTGGTGTGATACGCTTGGTGGTGAAACACGTTATAGGTAGAGGCATAATAATAAGTGGGAAGATTTCTATATATAGTTAGATAAAAGAGTTATCTAGAACTATCTAATTATAAAAAAGGCTATAACTTATATTAAAGGAGCCTTAATTATAATATTAAAGGATTTAGAGGAACAATTAGAGGACTAGAGGAGTAAGAGATATATTTTAGTACCTGCGAATAAAGTTATAATATTTAGATTAGCATAATAAAGGTTTAAACTTAAAGATAAAGATAAGTTAAGAGTTAACCTAAAGCACCTAGTACACTATACGCTATTATAGATTGTATACATGGACGATATATATAAAATATATAAGAATTTAAAGGAAAAGAATTGGAAATACCCTATAAGGATATATTAGATAATAGATAAGCGATAATATAGGAATGCTAAGTATATATATAGATAGCATCTAGCAGAAGTCTAAGAAGAAGGAAATTTAATACTTTAGCTAGGAAGATTTCTTACGGAAGAATGCTTAGATAGATAATAGTAGTAGGAATACCTAAAGAATACGTATTTATAGTATATTAAAGACAAAAAGTAAACTAGGTATTAGCTAAAAAACGAGCTAAGTATATAAGGATTAAGCAGCTAATAGTTAGGAAAAGTAGAGGCCTATAGAACTAAAGGGAGCTAGTAGTAGAGCCTTAAACCCTTAAAGGAATTTAAAGACAATACCTAAATTTACAAGTTAATTAGTAAGATTAGCAGTTTAAAGCGCTAATAGATAGTAGAGTAATACGGAACTATATCTTACTAATAGCAGTTAAGAGAATAGGATTACCTTATAGATAGAAAGAATAATCTTACCTATTAGTTATAATTTTAGGAGATCTAATAGCTTATAGAGGAGGGATTATTAATCTTAAAATAGGACCTATTTAAATAACTATTAAAGGGAGACAAATTAAGATATCTTTTAATATCCTACTATTAGGATAGGATAAGGTAGTATTAGGTATACCTTAGTTATATAAATATAATCTAAAGATTAATTAGGTTATAGGTTAGGTCGATATTAAAAATATTTAACGCTATAAGATATAATAGCAAACTAAGTTAGTATAGTACTAAGTTAAAGCAATATATAAAGAGACTAAGTAAGGCTTAAGTTATATATTAAAAAGATACTATAAGTATAGTAAGAAACTATAGAGCCTAGAAAGTAAAAAGCTAGTAGATTATATAGCATAAAACTATAAGATAGAGTTAAAACTAGAAATAAATTTAAGGTTCTTTCCAACCTATAAGCTTATTTAAGAGGAGTTAAACGCACTTAAAGAGTTTGTTTAGGAAAATTTATAAAAGGGATATATTAGACTATTATAGTTATTAGTAGGATATCTAGTACTATTCGTATTAAAGAAGAATAGAAAGCTTAGGCTATATATTAACTATAGATAGTTAAATAGTATTACTTAGAAGAATAAGTATCCTTTACCCTTAATTATCAAAATCTAAAACTAGATAGGTCATATATAAATCTTTATAAAGATAGATTTAAGATAGGCGTACTATTAGATTAGAATTAAGGAAGGCGATAATAGAAGGCAGCCTTTAGGTTATAAGGACTATATAAACCATTAGTTATATAATTTAGGTTAATAAATACACCTATAACATTTTAGAAACGAATTAATAGTATATTAGGAGAACACCTTAATGAGTTTATTATAGTATACCTTAACAACATTATTATCTACTTAATAACTAAGGAAGAGTATAGAAAATATATTAAATGGGTTTTAAAGAAACTATAGGAAGAATAGATATTAGTAGCAATTAAGAAATATAAGTTCTTTATAAGGAAGACTAATTTTATTAGATTTATTATTAAATTAGGTTATATTAGTATAGACCGAAAGAAGATTAAAGCTATAGTAAGTTAGTAAGAACTAGAGAATATAATATAGTTAAGGTTATTCTTAGGGTTTTGCAACTACTATAGAAGGTTTATAGTATAGTAGTTAAAGAATATTAAGCCATTTACTAAACTTATAAAGAAAGAGGAATTATAGGTATAGGGAGATAAGTAAAGAAAGTTATTTAAAGAACTTAAGGAGTTATTTACCTAGGAACTAATCCTTAAAATTTATTAACTAGGACTAGATATGGTTATAAAGACGGATATATTAAACTATATACTAGGAGTATATTTACTATAAAAGTATAAGGACGCATAGTATCTAGTAGTATACTATAGTAAAAAGATAATACTACTAGAGTTAAACTATAACGTTTATAATAAGGAGTTATTAGGGATAGTTATAGCACTTAAGGAATAGAAAGCGTTCTTATAAGGCGTAAAGAAACTATTTATAGTTAAGATAGATTATAAGAACCTAATGGGGTTTCTAATAATAAAAGAACTTAATTAAAGATAAGTTAGATAGGTAGAGATGCTTATAGAATACTATTTTAAGATTTAGTATACTAAAGGAATGGAGAATATAAGAGCAGATATACTTAGCAGAAAGGCTAAACTATAAAATAATAAGAAACTATTAGGAGCAATACTACGCAGAAATAAGGATAGATTAATTAAATATAATTACCCTAAGCTAGTAGCAACTTAAAGGATAATAAACTAGGAAAAGTTTATAAGATACTAGAGAGCTTTTAGGTATAAAGAATTCTAGAAGTATAGCTAAAAGATCTATAGATGGATATATACAAAAATTAAGAAGCAAAGTATATCCTAAGAAGTATAGCAGAGCATTTTATAGAAGATTTCTATAAGGGAATAACTTAAGGACATAATGGAGCAATAGGCTTAGTGTTAAGACTTTAAGAAAAATATATTATTAACGGAATTTAAAATATTATAAGAAAAGTAATAAAAGAGTGTTTAAATTATTAAAGGAATAAATTAATAAGGCATAAGCTATATAGAGGGCTATAACCTATTAAAATACTAGAAAGACTATAGGAGGTTATATTATAGGACTTTATTATTAAGTTATTAAAGTTAAAAGATCCTATTACCGGATAAGATTATAATATAATTTTAGTAATAGTAAATAAGCTTATAAAGTAGGGATACTTTATAGCATATATAAAAGAAATCTTAGCGGAAGATATTGCTAAAATTTATATTAAGGAAGTATTTATAAGATATAGAGTACTAAATAAGATTATATTGGATAGAGATCTAAGATTTATAGTAATATTTTAGAAGGTATTCTTAGCGGAGTAAGGAATTTAAGTAGTAACTTTTACCGTATATTATTTATAGACAGACGGTTAAACGGAAAGATTAAATTAGATGCTAGAGCAGTATTTAAGGTATTATATTAATTATATACAGAATAATTAGGTATCGCTATTACTAGTTATATAGTTTATATATAATATAACGCTATAAGAAGGAATAGGTATATTACTATTTAAGGCAAATTATAGATATAAGCTAAGAATATTGTTATTACTATAGTAAGTAAAAAAGATAAGTAGTATAGCTAAAGAAAGAATAAAGATATTAATAAATCTTTATATAGACCTTATAGAATTAATAAAGAAAGTATAAAAGAGAATAAAAAAGTACTATAATACTAAGAGATCTAAGGGACTAGATCTTAAGGAGGGAGATAAAGTATAGCTACTATATAAAAATTTTAAGAGCAGACAACTAAGTAAGAAGTTAAACTATATTAGACTAGGAGCTTTTAAAATTATATAAAGAATTTTACTAGTTATATTTAAGTTAAACCTACTAGCTAAGATAAAGATCTACCCTATATAGTATATTATAATACTAGAGCTAGTATACAGGAATATTAAGCTACTAGTTTATAAAGTAGATACGTATAAAGAATAAGAAGAAGACAAATAGTAAGTTTTAAAAATCATTAGTTATAAGGATATTAACAATAAAATATAATATAAGGTTAAGTAGATAGGCTATAATAAGACTACCTAGGAACTACTAAAGAATTTAAAAAACGCTATAAGAAAGATATAGGAGTATTAAAAGAGATTAGGTTAGGTAGTATTAATAAAAAAAATTTACTAAAAAAAAATTACCTAAGGGGGACCTAAGAAGAGTAGTTACTAAACTACTCAGATCTATTTCCTTTTTAGTTAGAAGAAAATCCGTTTTTTTATTGCCAAGTTTCTATAAACCTTATTTTACTAGTTTTTATTTCTTAAAACGGACCTTTTTATAAACCCTTTTAAGATAGAGTAATTAAGCGGATGCTATAATATGGGCCTTAAGAGCCTTCTACCCCATATTATAAGAATATTCTAACTTAGTAAGGGCTTAAAATAGTTTACTATCTAGCTATATAGTAGTAGATTAAATATAAAACCCTAAGATAAATTAATTAAGGAACTAGACGACTATTAAGAGTAATAAGTTATATATATTTAGTATTAAAGATAAAGCGAATATTATAGGATAAATAAATATTTGCTTTAATACACTCTAAGTAAAAGAACGGTTATTATAAAGATAGACTTACTAACGTAATATAGACTAACCTCTCTTTTAAATAATAGGAATATAGAGATAGTATAATCTCACTAAAAGATAATATTGTAGTAATAGTGCGAGTACAACGTTGTGCCTATAAGGAGAAAGGAGCCTTTAGTATAATAAGTAATAATATTAACTAAATTAATTAGATAGATATTATACCTCTAATAAATAACTTAAAGATATTTAGGATCTTTAAGAATAAAGATAAAGAGGAGGGAGATAGTATTATAGACGCTTTAAGTATAATATTATAACTACTTAAAGAAGAGTTAGAAAAAGCTAGTTAGTTAATTTAAATATAGTCTAAGATAGAGCTAATAGAGCTATATAATAAGAAATAGTAACTAAGGTTATATAACGTTATACGCAGTATACGTAGTATATAAAGGGAATATACGTATAATATATATAACATATATCTTATATATAAAGGGGATTTCTTAGGAGTATAGTTATATATTTAAAGGACTATAGTCCCTACCTAGATAGTTCTCTCCTTTATAATAAATCTTAGAATATAATTAGAGTTAATCTATTAAGCAACTACTCCACTAATTATTATTACGTTATTAACTTCTTATTTACCTATATACCTAGCCTATTAATAAGTCTACTGTAGTTCCTACTATAAGGCTTTGTTATATAAAAGCTTTCTAATATCTTATAGACTTTTTCTAGTTTATTATCCTTTTAAGTTACTACTAGTTTAGGGTAATTATATCTAATTAATCTATCCTTATCTCTACGTAGTATTACTCCTAATAGTTTTTTTATTATTCTATAGTTTAGCTTTTCTACTAAGTATATCTACTCTTACATTCTTAGTTCCTTTAGTATACTAAATCTTAAAATAGTATTTTATAAGTATCTCTACCTATCTAACCTATCTATAATTAAGTTCTTTTATTATTAGGAACCCCGTTAAGTTTTTATAATCTATTTTAACTATAAATAGTTTCTTTACGCCTTATAAGAATGCTTTCTATTCCTTAAGTGCTATAACTATACCTAATAACTCCTTATTATAAACGTTATAGTTTAACTTTAGTAGTATTATCTTCCTACTATAGTATGCTATTAGATGCTATATATTCTTATACTTTTATAGTAAATATACTTTTAGTACGTAGTCTAATATATCTATTTTTATAACTATATCTAGTCCTAGTTAATAAATTTTAAGGATTAGCTCCTAGGTAAACAATTCCTTAAGTTCTTTAAATAACTTTTTTTATTTGTTTTCCTATACCTATAGTTCCTCTTTCTTTATAAGCCTAGTAAATGGTTTAATATTCTTTAACTACTATACTATAAACCTTCTATAGTAGTTATAAAACCCTAAAAATAACCTTAATTACGTTATATTCTCTAGTTCTTACTAACTTACTATAGCTTCTATTTTCTTTAGGTCTATATTAATATAACTTAGTTTAATAATAAATTTAATAAAATTGGTCTTCCTTATAAAGAACTCGTATTTCTTAATTACTACTAGCATCTATTCTTCTTATAGTCTCTTTAAGACCTATTTAATATATTCCCCGTACTCTTTCTTAGTTATTAAGTAGATAATAATATTGTTAAGGTATACTATAACAAACTTATTAAGGTATTCTCTTAATATACTATTAATTCATTTCTAAAATATTATTAGTGTATTTGTTAATCTAAATTGTATAACTAATGGTTTATATAATCCTTTTCTTAACCTAAAAACTGCCTTTTATTTATTGCCTTCCTTAATTCTAATCTAATAGTACGCCTATCTTAGATCTATCTTTGTAAAGATTTACACATTACCTATCTAATCTTAAATTTCGCTAATTAAGGGTAAAGGATATCTGTCCCTCCGAGTAATGCTATTTAACTATTTATAGTTAATATATAACCTAAGCTTTCTATTTTCCTTTAGTATAAATAGTACTAGATAACCTGCTAATAACTATAATAGTCTAATATATCCCTTTTATAAGTTCTTTTAGATAAACTCTTTTAGTGCTCTAGACTCTTCTTCTATAAGCTTATAGGTTAAAAAAAACCTTAAACTTATTCTTAGTTCTAACTCTATCTTATAGTCCTATACTATATAATCTAACGTAGTTTATAAGCGAGCTGCGCACCCAAGCGAGCTGCGCACCTCAAAACTCACCAAAAAATAGAAAAATCGCACTTTAATATCTCGATAACCACTTAATAATAATTAATGTAAATTTAATAGCGGCCTATCAATGTAATAACTAACTTATATAGGAAGTATTGGAGATCTTATATAAGCGGAAGTATGTTAAATAGGAAAGTGGGGGCGGA
>Ga0307515_10001568_pt1 | contig 51053 bp, 43 predicted proteins | sample 17_EM_MG_FD_194513 | JGI IMG/M metagenome (GOLD analysis project Ga0307515, IMG submission 194513) | Populus trichocarpa ectomycorrhiza microbial communities from riparian zone in the Pacific Northwest, United States - 17_EM | ecosystem: Host-associated > Plants > Roots > Unclassified | place...
CCCCCCCCCCCAAACCCGTCGTTCACCGGATCTTAACGTTCTCAATTACAGCAAAATGTCCAAATAGCGGCCGACCAAAAACTTTTGAACACCTTGTATAAATTCTGCAGGACGCCCCAGAGGAAAACCCAGCTTTGTTTAAAAAAAAACACACTGGCCACAGTATTCCACCATCCAACCTCTCAGGTCTCTCGGTTCTTGTTCTCATCTAGGCTTCCGAAACATAAAATACACCTATTTCATACATACCTATCAGCAACTCTCACTTTAACTGCGCCGCCACAAACTCTGAACACAGCCGGGCCTATCAACACGAACCATCAACATCTCAGCTGGCATCTTTTCGCTCCCATACTAGTCAGCTAGTTCAACTAGGCTAGGGTAGTGTCTTTGACTTCCCGGACGATCTACCTTGACGAATCCTTGCTCCGCCGTTTCTCTAGCGCGCAAAGCAAAGTACGTATGACTGGGGGGGTGCAATCTTCTTGTATCTATAAAGCCGTTACATAGCTCTCTCTCTCTGCCTCTGGTTTTTTCTGTGCTAACATTGTTCAACCACACAGCACACACAGTTTCAACAAACCGCTTACAATTCAGCTTCCTCCTCATCCTCACCTTGTCCTCCCCCCAATATCAACGACACCTTCTAAAACCCCCCCAACCCCTACCCTCCGCACTTCAAGACACCAGAAACAGCCTCCATCATGTGCACAAGATTCACGCACCTATTCACCTGTGGGCACTACACGATCTCGACCGTGACGTGCGCGCAGGCGCGATCGAACGGGAAATGCGCCGTCTACAAGGAGAAAGAAGTGGACCACGAGTATGAATGCGATACCTGCGAGGATGCTGGCGGGAATTCGTGAAGGGCGGTTTTTTTTTGCACTCACGAGCCATCGGGGAGGGGGTCCGGGGGGTATTACGGGGGGGTTTAACGGCGTCTGGTGTTTTGGGTGAGGAGCTGTCTTCCTGGTTTCGCACGACGACGAACTAATGCAGAGATCCAGGGATTCTTTTTGTTTCGTTAACTCTACAAGTGTGGAATTGGCGTTTTCCTTTTGTGTCTTGGCGGTGCTTGCGGTTTTGGTTGATGTCGCCAAGCTTCGGGCGAAGTGTTCCTCGTTGTTTTTATTTCCTTTTGTTCATCTGATCCGAAGAGGGTACTATTATCAGGAGTTCCGGTGATGGCAGAAGAAGAAGTGTTATTCCAATGTTTATTGTTGCTTCATTTTATTTAATGTATTGGGCACGGATATTTATTCGTTCACTGGATCCATGGAAGATACACTGCGCTGGTTGGGATATAGATGCTGGTTATTGTCTGCACAATCTGCAGGAAGACACAAATAAAAACGGGCTATCATCAGCAGCACCTCAGAGCGTTTCTGTATCCCTGTTCTTGCTGTGGTGAAAAATGTTTGGCATGTCACTTGCAGCATATCGTTACAGAGTAAGTAACCTTTCGGCCACCACCATCACCATCACTATCCATGCCCGCCACGTGCAAAAAGGATCGAGATTGCTTAGCGGATGATCCTAAGGTGCTTAGTGTATCTAGGTATATCTGGTAGGCATATTATCCGCGACACACTGGCTAACGCGATTGGCAACTGACGCCATCTGGACAATTCTGAGGAGTGTGGGTGTTTGCAATCAGACCATATGGGGTGGTGGTTCCCGCTTAGATACCAGATTCGCAATTTGTGGAAGAAGTAAAACTGGACAGTGACGATACAAACTGGCGAGAACCGCCCGGCTTCAGGTCCATCCGCGTTACGTGCCAACTAGTACAGCAAACAGTACGGGGTTTCTCGAAACGGGTGACTGCTGCCACAACAAATCCTTTCGACACTGATAAAGTGCCGATGAGCTGCCGAGGAAAGCTTGCTTGCTTGCAACACCGGAACAATAATATGCAGAGGAGGATCAATGTGCGATGTGCGTGAAATTTTAGTACTGTTCTCTACATTAGACTGGGGTCTCGATTTCGGCTGCCGAGTTATAGAGTGCGGGTGTGACGAGACATACCATGGCGGTGTACTCTGCAGTACACATGCCCACGTGATTTGAATCAAAGATCTCAATTCCTTCACGTATCCGGATGATTCTAAATTCCGCTGAGCTCCGTCGCAAGCCTTAACTCAGCTCCTTGACGAAACGCGGGGGCGCCGGGAATAACATTTCGCCACTGCGGGGGGATAGTACACCAAGCCTCTGACCAATCACGCTTCATGAAACTGTACGGATTTCTGGACAGAACGCACCTCCAGGACGCACCACCCGATATGGGGTTTCTAGCTGTAGTCGAGCTGAGTTGCGTGAGCTCGTTTGCGGAGTGGAAAAATAGGTGTAGATCGATTTGGCGTGAGCTAGCTCTTCCTCCACTGACATCTAACAGCCCACCACCTCCAAGATCCCACCCTGCACAAAATCGATATAAAAAAAAAATACAGCCTGAGCCGAGGCGGTCACTCTAGACGAAAGACCTGCATGCATGATTCCAAAATCAGCTGATGATAACGATAGCCAATGTAAATTGTCACTCCGCACGCTTGTATTGACCAGGGATGTTGATGTGCAGCACCCAGTCAGGGTGCATCCACCACCGTGCAGCAATGCAGCACTCTGTGTCGTTGAATGGCCACTATCTGTGCCAAATCTGAACACCCCTGGCGCGATCCACGGGAGGGTTTCAGTGGCGAGTTGATCGAAGAAATACAGTTGCGAATTAGACTTTCGGATTGGATCCGTTACAGCTGAAGCGCAGCAGATATGCAGATATCTATCTATAAACCCCGGTTAAACAATGGCGGCGTTCTACTGGACGAATAGCGCCTGAAGTAGATACACAATCAGAGTGGTGCGTGTTAGACATCTATCAATTGCGTACATACAACCCATTCAGATGTGTACTATTAAACTCAACGTCCGTCTTTTCCCTTGTTGTTTGCGGCCGGCTTCGTACGGCGGCATGTACCGCATAGGCGCAAGCAAACACGACTAGTACGTAATTTTGTATGTAGTATGCTTTGCCATTCCGTGCGCCTGCGGCACAGAATCAGGAACAACCATCTTCCTTCCGCAGTTTATTTTTTTACCGTTGATAAACGTTTAAGCCTTGTGTGATACGATACGACAGACCTCGCCGAACATTTCACCAAGGTACACCTTTTCTCTGAGGAAGGTCAGGCGCAACTTCCGTTCGTCCATACGATGCCAATCAATGAGCTGCAGCTAGCTAGTGTATGCCATGAAACGGCGAAACAAAGATATCTAGACATTTCGTCCCAGTAACTTCACCACAGGTCGTAGATTAGGAACTCTCGGGCGAATGCAAAGATGCAAGGGCATGGGTATACGTCTGTAAACGTCAGACACCTTATAACAAAACATTTCAAATATCCCCAGGGCTTTGCGGCGAAACAAACTCTCAAGTCCCGAGCGGGCTGCAGGACGGGATATCACGGCTCTTTACTAGAATGGTGCAAAGAAGACCAAAGTTGTCCAGCCAAACAACTTAAACAAAGTGCGATTTACCAGCATCGCCGCCGTTAGATAGAATGATGGTGTGCAGCTCCAATGTGCTCGTGTTCCACAACAGATCAAAACTGTGGACCGCCTACGGCCTGCCTGCCTTTCCGCCATCGCCGTCTCCAGATTTCGATCCCTATTTTCTAGAGCGAGAGTACCGCGCGGCTAATATATAGCGAAAGCCTTGATATGCAACGTCTTCACTGAGTAAGGTACTAACTGCCATTGCATTTCAGATCCGTAGTCGCCGACTTATAGGGAAGGTGTTCCATCTGCAATTGCACTCTTCAGGTGCAGAGCTTCCAATGACTCAGAAAATGCGCGCTTCAACAATTCGAATAAACAAGGAACAACATTCACTAATCTGCAATGCAAGAACACGAAAGATGCGGGGTAAAGGTTTTAGGGAGCGTATGATCTCCCCAAATAAGCTGCACTTGTGAAGTAGCCGCACCCGGAGTACTGCCGTCAGAAAGAAGTTCCGGATGGTTCAATTGCAAAATGTGTTTGGTTCGGCAAATTTTTGTGTGTTGATCTTCATTGCTGCTGCGCTTGACGTGGACCCTGCGGCTTATTTAGGAGAGCATATGCACACGGCAGGGCAAATGGCAAACCACCTACTTGACATCGGTATGGGTTTGCTGAACTGGAACTCCTCCGCAAGTCTTGTGGTTTATCGCTGATAGACAATTCCAATCCGACGATTGGATATCGAGCTATTAAAGTCCGGTGTGAATTGGGCGACCCACTTCATTAACATCCAAGATATTATATAGAGTGCGCCATTTCCGCCCCATACCGCATAGATTCGATGCTGACGTCGACTGCTTCATATCTCCAGATCCTACTTGCGTGGGCTTTCGGCACGGCGATCAGATCGCGATTGGACATTTTTCAAAAGCCACATATCGACGCAGATCTAGTTAGATCCCGTTACTCGTCAATTTATCAAGTCTCCGGACACCCCATTATAAGCGCCCTTGGCGACGCATCAAAAATTTAATGACTGCTCATCTCAACCCAATTACTACCTACTATACTACTGAGGATCTAACATTTGCTGCCAGAATGCTATGAAAAATTTATGTATGGTATTTATTTCCCCCCCTAAGATCAATGCACCACTGCGTTATGGTGGGCAGCTGTACAATCTCCTGAGATGACTAATCAATCTAATTTAATCTAAGTCATGACAGGGTGTCCGGAGACTTGATAAATTGACGAGTAGTCTCGGTATTTCTCAGCACACTCCGTAGCCTCCGGGCTTCACGGGCCCGATGATGAGCATCACCACCAAACGAAGAAAGCAGAAGCGTTACCGCTCTGTTCACCAGAACCCGTCACGGTGGTTCTTTTGAGCTGATGTTGAGGCATTTAGGTAGACAGATACCTATCCGTATCTGAATCCGAGAACATATGGTTGCGGTGGTAGGGGGTATGCACGTTGTGGTTGTGGAGCCGATGGGTAGATTGCCAATCGGCTCTCTGGGAGGACAGCAGGAGACCCGTCGATAGCGAGCTAGTGGTGGCGGCAGCTGGAAGATTGAAGTGAAACGGTGGTATCGTGACCACACCGTTTTTCGGTTGATTGATGATGGCTGTATGTAGGTAACAGCGCACACTGCAACGTCATAAACTTTAGCAATGCTGTATTGATCTCTGTACACTGGGTATGTAGATGAAGAGACTGCACTCATGAAGCTTACCTTAGATGAAAATTCATTATCGATGGTATTCGCATTTGCTATGAAGACATTCGGCAGCGATTACCGTAAGTACTCGGTTTATGTCTAGGAAATAGTTGATACGCTGCCACAATATGCTATTGATGCAGTCGTGGTAAGAAACTACACACGCCAAGATGATCAACGCTCAAAAGAACCCTCAAGTATGTAGTTACTTTCTTACCGCGACTGTACCTAATCGCGAAGTCTGAAGAGAAGCGTATAGTCAATACTCCAAACGCTAGAAACAAGGAAAAAATATCTATACAGCCACAAAATAAGAAGTCATCATAAGCCGAATACAATACTATATTACGGACCTATAGTGCCATAAACCCGTTTCCTAAATTCCTGAAGTCCGCCTAGCGTAAATATATACTTCATAACCCATGAGCATGCTAGAATACATCCTCCACGGGCATATTTTTCAATTACGTCGAGCCGCACATGAGCAGTCTCCGGAAATCCAATCAATCTTTTCTGATGTTTGTATGATGTGAAATCCAAGGCGCCATCTTCGATGACACTGGCAGCAGACTACGAGGATGGAGATGATGCAAAATTTCAGAATCTTCACTGCTGATCGTGCACGTACGGACGGGGAGATAGCTGGTTTTAAGAAGAGTTTAGCAGCGAAAGATCCGCCAGTTACGAACATCGCATGAACGAGCTCCTCAAAAATCTACCCTGCTCCTGGCTTTTGTGTTGGATGAGAGGCCAGGGTTTTATATAGGCATATGATCATCCCTTTTTCAAACATGCTGGTCCTTCTGGAGATAAACAGTGCAATGTATTGTGTAATTAGCACTGCGGTTGCGTACCTTCGGTCTTCGGACGCATTCAGGAGTATTATATGATGAGATTCTGTCTCAGTGCAGATATCATCCTGACAGCATTCCCAAGTGATTAGATCGATCGTCTGGTGATCTATAGGCCGACCTGTCCCGGTTACCGCTGGCGAAGCTCCTCTTGGAATAGACCGGCCAGATCAACGGCCGAAAAATCCTGGATATCTATAGATATCTACAGATGTCTGGCGCGTAGTAGAAAAGCGGTGGATATTTATAATTATTTACGGATATCTGTGAAATGCGGGTCCTAAGCATAAAGTATAAGTGCAGGCTTCTAGCAGCGCTATTCTCAGGATTCATTTCCTTCTGCACACCAATTCCCATTAGCTAATTCTGCACCGCTGGCACGTACCATCTGTAAATATCTATAGACCATCCAGATAAAGGTCCGTAGATCTGACCGGGTTGACCGCTTGGGAACACTGACCATCCATAGAGAAAACATTTGATAGCTGATTGAGAAAATCAGGTATACAGCGACATACAGCGGCACCGCATGCTTGTACACGTGCGACGCAATCGGTTCGGGTCCAAGGGCTTGTAGACATGTCCTGGCGACGGCTCCAAAACACTGGTAAGGATTCCATGGACCATAGTTCACTCACTCAATTATCGTCATTGCCAATGGTACTGTGTGCCTCAACTTTATCGGATGTTGGTAAACTTGGAGTGAGCACTTGCGACGCTCGAAATACTGACTGATATGCTACCACCATCTCCTCCCATCGCTAGAGATTCATGAAAATTTCCGTAACATCATCCATGTTATCGAGATCCGTCTATTTCCTAGACTAGTTGTCTGCACAATAAACCAGCGATACCTAGCACTATCAAGTGCTGTTCTAACCGGCATATCGGCAAATACCCATGGGGTGGCTTCTTTTTGTATTTGTGGAGTATGTGTGATGTTGTGACTTCTTGACAGTCACCTTCGCCCATCAGGATCAGCATATCCTCTCGCGTCTTGAATACCGACGGGAGGCCATGAACCATTCAGTAAAAAGCTTTTGCCTGCAAAGATTAGTATAATATTGGGATAATTTGTGGTAACTAAATCTATACCAGGCTGGCCGTTTATAACCGCATCTTTCTCTAACACATAGTTTTCTATTGCGCCTAGCTGAGAAACGTACTTGTCTAATCTACTAGTCAACATGTTTTCAAAGGAAATATTCATCTCTAATCAAAATTTGGACGCACTGCACGGGAATAGGCACGGAGAAACACCCAAAACACTGCATGTGTAGTTGCTATCGGTAGTAGTTCCTAATTGGGCTGAAATGGACGGTTTGGTTGCGATGTGGAACCTATGTCACGGATGGAACAAGTACGAGTCGAAATCTCCGGCGAATTCACATTCTAGATCTGTTGGTATAGCCCACGGAAATCTCCGACAATTGGATGCTCCGAGTCTGCTAATTGTCAGCAACAACTCACCCTCAAGGTGCATTATTGACGATTGATACTACAATCCATTTTGTGCGGCATGTGATTTCCTGGGTACCAAGTACTCCAATCAGTGCTGCTGAATCTCCTAGATCATAGGGAGTAATACTAGGGTTTCTCTTTGCCGGCGCTGGGTAGGAGAAGTCTAGACACCTTGAGCACGGGATGAGGCTCGTACGAGGTGGGGTGCGATGGTCTTGAGAATTGGTTCAAGCGCTCACCGGAAACGAGTAGGGGAGTTAAAGTAGATCGCTGTATAGTAGGTGTCTCTGAATGGGATCGTGAGCCAGTTGGGCAGCAAAGATAGGCGTGATCGGATGGCAAGCCAGTTGTGGGCATAGCACCGGGAGTAGTTAGGCGCATGACGCTATCGGTCGCGTGGCATGAGCCGCACTATATAAGTTAGGCGAGGATTCGGACGAAGTTTAATGAGACACCTCTTACACAGCGCTCCACCTTCTTGATCATCCACTGCTCCCTGCGCTGCCCAAACTGCTGTTGCAGCTGCTGAAGTGTCCCAAACACTTATGCTCTCTCTATTGTCTGTGACATACCGCTAGAGATTTTGATGTAGGTGAACTTCGCTCTCAGCTTCAATCCGATATTGCCAGGTATTAGGTAGGTGGAGGTCTAGAATAGCCGGGTCAGACTGTAGATTCGTAGAGAGCGAATTTTCTCGCAGCGTCTTCATTTGCTTCCCCGCAGTAAGCGCTAACGACCCTGTGTGAATCAACTAACAGTCGAGATAACAGGGAGTTACGTACATGCTCAAACTTTACTTGGTGTCGAGCTTGACTTGTACTAGACTATCATATCTCTTTCTCTAGTTGTTTATGTGTCGATGTGACTGCTAGCTTAACTAGAGTACACACCTCCTCATTCTTCTTTGTGCAATATCATCAAAAAACCCACGATGATCTCGACTAACCACCACACACCCTCCCCGCCAAATCAGACACATCAGGCTGCTGATGCCATCGAGCCTCCCATGCCAACCACATTTACTGGCTCCTCGGCTTCCTACGAGATTAGTTTGGCTATTGAACAGGCCACAACCTCTCAGAACCACCGATATTCCGCCATACATGGGCATTTGTAAATCATGATCTGACGGTCTACAGATCCTCGGATCTTTATCTGGCCGGTCTATAGATAAATGCAGATCGAACGGGGCTGGAAGTCCCTCCAGCAGCTTGCCGAGAGAAGTTCTATCAGGTTCCACTACGACTTGTGGGTGGATAATTTCACCTGCACCAAACATATCTGCTGGTAACTGTAGATAGCAATAGATATTTACCGTTTTTGGTTAAGCGTCTGGCATCTGTAGACATTTATAGGTCTTCACAGACACCTGCACCGAGGCAGATATCTATGCATGTCTATAGATATCCAGGCATTTCTGAGCCTTGAATAGGCCGGTCTATGTCAAGGGCGGCTTCCCTAGTGGTGACCAAGCCTAGTCAGTCTATAGATCTTTAGATCGCAAACCAGTCAATTTGACCATTTAAAAACACTGGAGCCAGTCGGAAGGAGTCGATGGTTCCAATTTATCAGGCATGAGACGGGGGAGAACCTCCTCTGCCACAGTAAGTTTCCTCGCCTTACCCCCCGCCTATATATCGTCAGTGAGTCTCGTCCGAGTCCGCAAGACCTCGACCGCCCCTAGGCACCCTCGGTGAAGCACCATGCTCCTTACAATCCCGATAAGAAGCGTTATATAGACGGTAAGGATATCCATGTGGTTGTAAGTTCAAAATGCTGATTGTACTGCACACAGTTGCTAACGTATCGTTATAGGCTCCTGGCATTAGGGTAGAAACGAAGGAGTAGAAGGAGTAGTTAGAAGTTGCAGCTTGGCTTGCGTCGAACTGCCGCCGCCTTTGTACACTCCTTTTCTTCCAATAAACCCTTTATGGACGTCTAACTTCTTTCCTCGCCGCTTCCCATCGCATAAGCGTAAACATTCATTGAATATCACTCAACATCTTGGCGCTGATAAATATTTACAGCCAATCAAATCACGGAACGCTTTCTATATATACCCCTGTTCCAACCCCGCCGACTGCTGTTCAATATCCCGACCCACCGCCATAACAATGAGCGCCAACCTTTGCTCTGGCGTATACTTCATTCGCAGCGAGGCTTCCGGAACGGTGGTTCATGTCAATGGTTCTGGCTCCATTCTTGTTAGTTCCGCTCTGGATTACGATCGAGCCAGCACCCAGCTTTTTGAATTCAAGCGCTGGGGTGATCGTTTCGTCATCACCAATATTGGCACCAAACTCGTGATAGATATGTGCGGAGGAGACGCCTCACCGCGTACTGCTGTACTTTCTTGCACGTTCCATGGTGGACCCAACCAGCAGTGGTATATACGGCGCGAAGGGGATGAAAACAGGTCTTTCTACTTCTCTAGATGTTGGCGGACCGCTAACTCCTATTTGCCAGCCCATATCATTTGATCACCAACGTCCAATCCGGCACTGTCATGGACTTGGATGGCGGCCATCTTCGAAACGGTACTGGAATCTTCGGCTATGGTGCCCATCGGGGCTCAAATCAGAAGTGGGAATTCATAGGGGCAACAGAGTTTATGCTTGGGAGACAAATTCAGGTTCCAGGTCCAGAGCGTGTGGTAGAGAAGATAATACCTGGTCTAGAACGAGTGGTGGAAAAGATGGTTCTAGGGCCAGAAAGGGTGGTGGAAAAGGTGGTACCAGGGCCAGAGCGAGTAGTTGAAAGGATTGTTCCAGGCCCGGAGCGGGTGGTAGAAAAGATTGTCATCAAGTTTGAGGATAATCCTGAAATTCTGGAGGAGTTGCGGGAGCTGAGGGCCCAGATATCGCGAGCTATGGGAGGGCGGGAGATGGTGCCAAAAGTCACTGTATACAAAACGGCTGGGGGGTGTCAAAGCAGGGACGATGATGTTTAAAGGTGCTTGGGGGGTTGTACTTGGGGTTTCCCGCTCAATTGACCTTACCAGATTGCACTCTCAACAATAACGTCATCGTACATCACTTGGCATAAGTATATCGGCAAACAACGGCAGACGGCCCTTGAGGCGAATTAAAGCGAAAGTCTACATGCAATCAGATCAGATCGATTAGATAGATTGCTTGGCATATGTAGATAGCTTCGGACTGCTCGATCCAATTGAATACATCGTCGATCCTTAGTAACACATGTCAGCCCATACCCATCTATGTCTCAGTGATATTGGGTGAGCCCCCTGCCGCCACAACAACCAACCTGAGGTTCGCATTGCAGACGCCACAATTATTAGCCTTTAACAGTCATGGTATATGAACTCATGGCATTCTCCACTTATCTCCGTCCGATATACCGTTGTTTTCCACCTATGCACAGACTACAACTCCATTTGGGCCAGCGCTGACCGGGCGAATAACATCCGTCCTTTTGTCAGGTGCATAGTCTGTCTACTTGCCGCGAAATTTGAAAGCAATTGTACGGTTAGATGTTTTTGGAGGGACGAATCGTAGCATCAAACTTCTGAGTGACTGAGACTTGCTTGACATGGAGATTATTATCTACCTCAAGGATTATGGGCCCATCTGTATGTTTTAGTTCTACACATTGGCCCGAGTAGGCAGTGCTCTGGTCTATTCCGCGGTTGCCTGTGGCACCATCCCGACTCTGAAGCATCTACAGGACAGAATCCTTCCTGAGGCATTTAAGGCGTGTGCGGACGTCTGGACTAGGAACTGCCGACACCGGTATAACAGTGGATTTTAGTGCAATCGCGGCGGTTAGGCATACATGCGGGTTAATTAATCGGGTGGATAAAAAAGAGCCACCTCGCCTTCCACAGCGAATCACTGACCTCATGCAGTTGAGGGAGTTTGCCGCGCACACCTCGTGGGCCTAGGCACGGCTGAACACAGCTCAGACTAGTTGAACCTTTCGCATAAGTTGTTGCATCGATGCGATCTAGAATCCAGATTGCCACGTTGATATTCCTATATAAGTAGCCTTTATCAACTCGACCGAGACTAGTTATTTTCTTTTGGCGACATCTAACCCTGGCTTCTTCGTTTGTCTCGCATATTGCATACCTTAGATTTAAGATACAGGGCGGGAGTTAACGCAGCCGCGATTCCAGTTGTGGTTTGCATGCTCCCATTGTGATTTCCTTTGCATAGTCACCACCTACTATGGAGGTATGTCTCGGCGGCCAAAATCTGGCGGCGGGTTTCGATAGGTACCCTAAGTGATTCTCGAAGAGATATTGCACCGTTTACACGTATGGTGGAACGAGTACATGATGTGAGGGTCGCCCATGAATGATCTAGAGTAACTTTGATCAGCAGTGTTGAAATTAGTAAAGAATCTGGATGACAATAGGCACCGCCCACTACTCCAACGGACTTAAGCTGAAATTGATCTGCGGATGCTGTCAGTGTTCCTAAGCGGCCTGGCCGTCAGGCCATATATATAGATATCTGCGAACCAGCCAAATCCGACCGTCGTTTAGAAGGCCGCTTAGTATAGACCCGGCTTTTTCGAAAAGTCTGTGGTCCTGTATGTATCTGTGGCCCGTCATAGACCACGCCGGTCCGGCTGTAATTCCGAGACCTAGTTACCTTGGTGCAGCCCATACCAGGTTGAAGAAAAGCCCGGCCCGCGTAGCCGCCTGTGAACAATGAGTGCTGCTACCTTCCTGCACCTGGGGAATCGGGACCTCGTTGCATTTCCCTGGTTGAAAGTTGAAATAGCACCGTCATCCCAACAGGAAGAGCAAGACTACATAAGGAATGGAAGTACGGAAGAGGAATCGTGGCTAAACAGATGCTGTTATCAATGTAAACACCCGCTAGCAGTGCCACATCAATGTCGAAGAGCTGATATCCGTGATTACCATTTGAGCAGACGATACAATGAAATTAAACCTTCAAAATCCAAGTCCTTCTCCGAGTTCGAACCTCGGATCGTGAAATTCAACTCATTTCCTGAAGGAGAGGAACCTCTGATCATGGTGCGTCACTACCTCGCACTCGGGTCACCCGTTTAGCTCCCTCGGAGCGTATCAAGAAATCTTAGCCAAAACACTCACAAAACCGGGACGCCTTCGACGGTAGTGTTTCGAATCAGAACAGTGTACCATTTGATAACAGTGTTTCGTTTCGATTTCGAGAGCAGTTTATCATGTCGATAGTATATCTCATTTCAAGTTCGCCTAAAATCCATCTTAGTTTATCAAGTGGGTCTGGATGAATAGAGATCAGTTCAGTTTAGTATAGCTTTGTTGGTTAAAGCTTGTGTGTTTGTGTCCACATTAGGGCGGGAGGTTGTGAGTTGTCGAGGTGCACCGGTGGGAAGAAGCAGAGTTAGAGAATTAGAGCGGGTGCACAAAATAAGGTTGGTGACACAAGAAATCATTCGCTCAAGTTACGCAGCATTTGCAGAAGGTCGCTTTCTACACTAAAGTACTTTATTTATCGACCGTTTTCGAGCTGACGATCCATCACTTGATTTCCTAAGCTGTTAGACCAGTACGAGATCTTCCATAGCGACTTCGCCCCAGATTCCATCTTGCCCTAGACTTCGGTGGGCGCTGTGAAGGGTACCGAATACTCGTAGCTGTGAATGTCGCACAATCGGGTCTATTTCTCAGGGTCGTAGGCCAACAATCTTATGGACTGGCACTCGATTTCACATCTGGTTTCGGAGCCCCAGATCGATTTTAGATGTAATAGATAGAAGCAATTCCTATATGGTCTGAAGGTCCTCCAAATATCAGACCTTAAATCTAAGGAGGTCGCTAGCTACCTCCTGACCCAGAGTACCCTCCCAAAATCTCAGATCTTAAAAATTACTTTTTGCTGCGGTTGGCGTCGGACAATCTAGAGCTGGACCCAGATTCTTACAGGAACTACTTAATTGAGTGGCTGATTATTCTCTTTCACCCAGAATTTCCCCAAAGCAATGTCGTACACATGTAAGTCGAAGAAGATGAAGCATTATTGGGTAGAACCCAACCACGACACTAGGTCAAATCCTTCGCCGGATTCCCTTCTGAGATTGGAAGGACCCTCTATGCATTCCGTTGTCAGGGTGTGTGGCATTAACCTTGGGATGAGAACGTAGCAAATTAACAGGTCTGTTTTCTACCCTACAGTTTAGTAATATCAAGTTATTAATGCTAGGATAATGTCTCCCTGGTAATTCTGGACCTAGCTATTAAGAGCACCAAGTTCATGATCGCACCACAGCCACAATACTCTCCAAAGCTGTTGGCGTCCTGGGACTCTCATTTCGGTCTTCCCATGCGTCAGACACGGTTTTCTCACGCCCTATAATCTTCCTAACCGCAAGCTTTATATATTGAATTTAAAAGTAAGATTTTATCATCTCTGCCTGGGGCTGCATGTCGACTCCCAAAGCTTTGGTCTCCATTCTCTGATCTAAGGATCCATAAACTTCGCATCAGGATTGAACCGTGAGAACTTACTGCCTTGGGGTCACGAGATTGTTGTTGTTGTTGTTTATTCATACTGTATTCACTCTTGCTAGAGTATGACAGAGCCTAATAACCCCTCCGCCTCCGGGCGAGCCGGCTAGATGGCGGAGCTCCCACCCACTACCCTTCGTCCCCGCTGACAAATGAAAGATGAAAGATGAAAGATAGGAAGATATAAACCCGTTGCCCGCGCTTACAAGATAGAAGAAAAGAAAAGAAGAGAAGGAGAGAGAAGGAAGGAAAGACCGCCGCCCCCCGGGGTCACGAGATTTGATAAGTAGAGGGAGAGAAGGCGCTTGGAGTTGAGTAAGCGTGGGAAGCAACCTCATCCGTCATTATCCCATTCTGGAGGAAGGTTTTCACCATTTTGACAATGATGGGTATAAAGTGCATGAGGCTGTGCTAGAGGCCTATATGGTTTGCTTATATAGCATATACTATTGTTCTTTGAAGGAAGTGATAGCCTCCGAGTTGTATATGGCTTCCGGCAATGGCGAATGATTTCGAAGAGAACATCTATTGTGGAGCGGGTTGTTGACGGACCCAGAGTACTGCTATTAGTGAGGTGCTTATATATTCACTCTCCCCAATTGAAGTCGGGAGTCAAGCAGCTCAGGGAGATCATCGGTGATAAGGAACAGAGAGGATGATTCATATTGCGTGAGGTAGATTCCCCTACCCCAGTCATTACTACATTCGCTCTCTAGAAAGCCATTTATACTCATATCAGTTGCATTTATGGCTCGGAGCTGGCAAATATCGACTATGTTGTCAGATTAGTTTTCAACACAAGTATCTCTCTAGCATTCTGAATAATACTTTTCTAGATTCTAAGCTTCTTCTAGTCAGCAGTTTCACACCGATTGTATTCCATTTCGGGTTACTTGTCTTGTTCAGTAGATCACGAATAAACCCAGAACCCTCTTCTCATGCCTGTGCTTCGTCACTGTGGCTGTCGTGGGAGTTACTCTAAGGTAAAATTTATAGCATTCTCAATCTCATAGTCAGAGTACTCCATATCTTAGTCTGATAGATGCTTTGGCAAGCCAGCTACTTCCCATCCGTCTTGGTGTGTTCGGCGACCTGGTAATGAGCAACCTTATGCCTAGAGCCCTTCGACAGCCCACGCCATTTTAAGCAAAAATATGGAACGTCCCTAGGTAATCCGGCGGGTTGTTAAACCTCAACCCTCTATCCAGGGCACTCAGGCTCTCCACCTCATCTTCCGTCAGATCCCACCCAGTGACATCCAAGTTTTCGACCAAGCGGTGCTGGCTATTGCTTTTCGGAATGACCGCCAGACCCCTCTGCGTTGCCCAGCGCAGCAACACCTGCGCGGGCGTCTTTTCATGCTTTTCCGCAACACCTTTGACCACAGGCTGTTCAAACAGCCGCGGCGTGTCAACGGCTTTCTTCCACTCCAGCTCGATAAAACTCTGCGGGCCGAACGAAGAATACGCCGTCACAGCGATCCTCTCGCTCTTTGCCAGTACGAGCAGGTCGTTTTGGACTAAGTATGGGTTGTGCTCAATCTGTAGCACTGCTGGGGGGATGCGAGCATATCGTAGGAGATCGAGAAGTAGCGATCCCTGGAAACTAGGGTTTTAGCTATATGTGTGCGACGCGAACGGAATAAACGTACCTGGAAGTTGGAAACACCAATACTGCGGATCAGGCCCGCGTCCACGAGCTTCTCGAGCGCTTGCCAGGTTTCCTGGATCGGCACGCGGATCGATTTCACGGTGCCGTCGGTGTAGTTCCAACCGCTGGGGTAGCTTTCCTTCGGGTCGACGTAGGCCAGGGCGACAGGGAAGTGGATATGGAAGAGGTCGAAGTACCTGCTGCCGTTAATGCATGCGGAAGAGCGGGGAGCGGGGAGGTATACTCAAGACCCCACCACTCGAGCTGCTGCCGAACGATGGGTTCGACCTTGTCGGCTTCGTGGAAGGTGTTCCAGAGCTTGGAGACGATGAAGAGGTCTTCGCGCTTTACGACGCCCTCTTCAAGGGCACGCTTTACGCCCTGGCCACACTCCTTCTCGTTGCCGTAGTCTCCCAAGTCAGCGAGCGTGAAGAGGACGGAGGAGGGGAGGGGTACCAAAGGCACCGTCAAAGAGGCGGTAGCCCGACTTGATTGCGTTGTAGACAGTGTCGGCGGCGGAGTCGGTGGGAACCTTCCAGAGGCCGAAACTGCGCAATGTCAATGACCGTTCAAGAAAAAATAATGAGTTAGGAGGAACAAACCCGACTTGTGGCATCTTCTTGCCATTGTTGAGCTTAATGTTCGGGACGTTGACCATGTTTACGGCAGTGTGTGATGGATGGATGACCAAGTAAAAGTTAATTCCTAGCAGGTCGCGGGACCGTTTTATACCTCATCCCTCATCGCCATCAAAGGTGTGGCGGCATTGATTAGTTAGATGTTTGCCCCAGTGAGCTAGGAAAAACGTCATATTATCCGCACCAACTGTTTATCCGGTAGTTTATCCCTCCGCCGGATAGCAGTCCGCCTTCCGTCCGAACCTCAGTTCAAAGCACGACGTCGCGATTTCAGGAAAGCGTACGTATCAAGTATCATGACCGACTTTTGACGAAGCATATCGGTATATATGAGTAGGCATTTAGCCACAGCTTAGGGGTTTTGTGGGCCGAGAAACGGACATTTTAGTAAGGGGTTCCAGAAGCATCGATGGAAAACAAGAATTGAGGAATTGAAGAATTGCACTAACACAATGGCAGAATAACAAAGGCATAAGACAGCAGAAATGCACGCACATATCTATCCTCAGGTCCGCGAAAATAGTAGACCCAAATACAACTTCGCCTTTCCATTCATTACCTAGTAAAACAAACAACCAGTGGATGCATCGGTACTGCAGATGATATACACCGGATTATCCATCGGAAACCGCGCTTCTCATCCATGTCCTTGGATAAGAGCCACCCAAACTCATAACCTCCCACCATCACAAACACAGTATCCCTCAAACACCAGTGAGCCGCCATTTATGCCGAGAATTTGCGTGTAAGCTTAGCAATGACTGTAATAGACGAATTAGTCGATAATTGCTGATGTAGATGGGCGTATATAACGTACCATGCAGAGCAACGACGCTGAATATGAAACCCAAGCTGAGAACCAAGACAATGACGGGGTCAACTTTGAGTCCGGGAGACTCGTCGGTGTAGAGCTCTGAAAGTGATTCCATCAGCATTCGCTAATTCGCCACTTGCTCTTCAATCATGTATGCAATCTTGGAGGCATCTCCCAGAGCTTACAACGCAAATAACAGGGCATCGTAAAATCCATTCACTCCAATCGCCCCAAAACATAACTCTATGCCCTGCCGCGTAACTCTGGTATTTCAAATACCTCCTCTTCCACTAACTTCAAAGAATCGAGATGAACATACTCAACATAGTCGAACTCGAACCGCCCGCACCGGCAGCGCGTGTAGAACTCGGGCGAGTATTAGCCACCTTCTGAGCACGATCCTGAGCCGCTCTGCGGCGAATAGCAGTCTTGGGGCCTCCTGGCGGAGTAGGCGAGCTGGGACGAGCGGAAGAGCGAGCACCCTCAGAGCCTGAGGCAGCGCCGGCGGCGGGGGAATTAGGGCGAGGCGAGCCAGACTAGGAGCAAGAAGCGATGTGTCAGTTCGTTGATTTCGAGAGCGATTTCATATCTGCTGTAAAGGGGCAAACAGGCCACTCACCATATCGGATTAGTTGTGGAAAAAAACGCGGGAACTGAATAGGACGAATTGAGAAGCGGATGAAGCGAAGGACTTTGGGTAATTGTGATAGAGTTCGGTAGATGCTAAGTTGGTTGCTGTTAAGCTTGAGTCGATGGTCGGTGTCAGAAGGGTTAGGAAGATTTGGCTGGGCAGAGGCCACATCGCAACTCTTGCAAATCAAAAATAAGCCACAGCGCATGGCAGGGATTGTATCCTCAACGTAGTTTCAGCTTTCAGTCACGACTTTCGATACATTCTTCAAATTGAAGAGTACGGAAACAAGCTGTGGAAAATCTCAAGAGCTCCAGTATGATATTATTCCAAGCTCTGTTTCCGTACACAGCTTCCAGCTTGCCTGTGGTATATCTCTACATATGATCTTGCGTTCACCATATCGTACATAGCTTTGCCCGAGTTTGTACGTCTGCTAGTGCATACTTAGTACTTAGAAAATGTGCTGTATTCTTTGGTATCTGAAAAAGGTAGATGTCGGTGCGGCGGACAACACACGGTTTATCTCAAGGCACACCTTCAGCTACAGGCCATGAAATGCTTGTTTCACTGTATAACCTTGGAAAAATTTCGTACAGAGCTGCAGGACAAGAAAGATACAGTGCGGAAAAAACCCCATTTTCCCCCGAAATCCGTCCGTGCTTTTATTTGTTCAAACAAGACAACCCCGCGAACCAAACTCCCTGAGCCCACCGAAAACTCGAAAAACGTAACACATTTAAAAAGTGCTTGGTCGTCTTGCGGAGAAGATCTTCTTAGATGAGGGAACGCGGTGAGGGAGGGGGAACTTGAGGTCCTTGGTAAGCAGCTGCTTGATGTAAGGGCGACGGATGTCGGCGGTCTTCTCGACCTCGACAACCTTGAGGACCTGTTCATAGAAACTGTGGTTAGAAAATGCGCAGAACCATGTGTTTTGTGGCAGTGGTATCTTACGTGGATAGACCTGAATCGGGCACGGTGGCGGGCAGCCATGTCCTGGTAGAGGGAGTCGACAGCCTGGGCACGGGACATCTCACGGTACTCCTTGTACATGTTGTGGGTACCGGAGCGAGAGTCGTAACGGATCCAGATACCAAAGTTCTTGACCTTGGTGGGCCTCTTCTCGTGGATCTGTCACAACACCCATCAGTCTCAAGTTCTGCTCAAATGACCATTCTCAGATTCTACACACCTCATTAAGAGATACAATCTCTCCAGCGCTCTTCTTGACCTTTCGGAGCTTCTTCAAGAAGTACCAGAAGCGGGACTTTGCAACAACAGTGTTTGGTGCAAACAGACGCATCCGGTAGAGCTTGGGAGTAGCATCAGCCTCGGAAGGAAGCTTCCGGCCGATGACCTGGTACTCATGGAGGCGACCTATTGAGCAAGCTCCAATCAGCGGTTGTTCATGGGCGTGAGGCAGTGGAGCGTTTTCGATGGCAATAGCAGTTCTTCGCGGGCGGACTCCTTGCAATCTCGAAAGTCGTGACACTCAGAACGACAGCAGCAAATTCCTCCATCTTCCTCCCTCTTCTCCCTCCTCTTTGTTCCTTCCAATTCCTGCGCACCTCAATACATCCACCACTCCCAATTCAGACTGCTGCTGCCATTCTCGAGTACCGCACGTAGAGAACCACCACCGAATCGAAACCGCGGAAAAAGAGAACCGTCAAACATACCCATTCTGCCGGAGTATTAGCGATTTTCGTTCAACAAAATGTAGCGGCGCAACAGGAGAATAGACTCACGTTGATTATGCTGTCGTCGGTCGGTCGGTCGTGTGTTGTCGGAGATCGGATGTTGCTGGGCGTAGGCGTATTGGACCTTCACGAACTTCGCTTGGCTGGCGATGAATTTGTGTTGTGGGGCGAAAAGACTGTCCGCCGGCGCTAAGCAGCCATTAGGGCAAAGCCCACGCAGACATTTCACGTGACCCGTGGCAACGGCGAACATCATCTCTTTTGAGTTGCGCTTTCAAACTGTGCTTTCAACAGCTCTCAGGCGGTCGATGGAACCGTTTGCTCATTTCACTGAGGAATTCTCTAATGTGTCGAACTTAGCTTCTGCAAGCTAGAGCAAAGTACATCATTCAAACGCAGACAATGGTGGCCTAAGTCAAGTAAAGCAAGCAAGAATTCGATATTAGTCTATGGAGACTTTGACAGCTCTCACGAAACCACGTGCGCCAAGCCATTCCACTGCAACGCCCGCCAACTACCCAACTCTCCTCTGTGCCCCCGTTGTCAGTCCGTCCTATCATGTCACTCTTCTAGTAAGTAATTAAGCCCTTCTTATTCCCATCACGAACTCATCACTCTCTTCCAGCAACTCGTTCCGCAACTATCTCTCCGCGCAGGACAGCCGGGCTCTCGGCGGCCTATTGAACCCCACCAACCCGGACAACCATTCCTTCGCCTACTCATCGAATCACTCACAGATCCACTCCACGGTGCAGAATGAGCTGTACGGCATCTCATCCTTCCGTAATGGGATCACCGATAAAGGGCAAAAGGCGTGGGTAGATGTGGTAGTTGCGTATTGGGAGGTGGTTTATGAGCTTGAGCGGGGTGATACTGGCCGGCAGCTTGGGGAGGACGGAGACTTGGGGTATTGGGGCCGGGCGTACTCGAAACAGAGCAACTACACAACGTACGTGTCACTACGCGTACAGGGAATGAAATGCGGCTAATGGGATACAAAGGACGGTATCGCGAGGGTTTTCAAACAGCGGATGGCCCAATTGGTTTTTGCCAGTGTTGTATACAGCGGGTCGACAACTAAGAGACTTTGCAATCCTGGCGGATGAGGAAGATAAAAAGGAGGGAAAGGACGCAAATAAACTTGAGGACGCGGCGAGGCATTTGAACAAGATGTTTACATTGTGTTTGAGCGATCGGTGAGTTATTCTAATCTTCTACTAGACGAGATCTTACTAACGATTTCAGGGCACCGCTGGAGGAAAGTCGAAAATGGGGTACATACTATATTGTCAACCTGCTCTTCAAGACATATTTCAAGGTATATCCCCACTGTCCTGGACACAATGTATGGAATATTGCTAACACCCTCAGCTAAACGCCATTACACTGTGCAAAAATGTCATACGAGCTCTCACCGCCACAACCACAGACATGCCACCTCTTGATGCCTTCCCGAAGTCCCATATTGTGACCTTCAAATACTTCGTGGGGGTTATCAATTTCCTAGAAGAAGATTACGTGAATGCGGAATCCCACCTCCTCGCCGCGCTGCAACTCTGCAGAACCGACGCATCTCCAAACCAAGAGTTAATTCTGACCTACCTAATTCCGGCTCACCTGATGACAACCCACCAACTCCCCACCAGCACGCTCTTCACCAACTACCCGCGGCTAAAACACCTTTTCCAGAAGATCTGTGGCACAATCAAAACCGGGAACCTCGGCGCCTTCGACGCAGCGCTGGAAGCTAATGAAGATGAGTATGTGAAGCGGCGGATATACCTCACACTGGAACGCAGCAGGGATATCGCGCTGAGGAACCTCTTCCGCCGCGTATTCCTGATCAATGAGAAGAAAACAAGGATTCCGGTCGAGGAGTTTCGGAAGGCGATGGGGTTTGCGGTGGCGGGGAAGGACGGCGGAACTAGGAAAGAGGTTGAGCCTGAGGAGGTTGAATGCTTGCTGGCAGGAATGATTTATAAGGGCCTGATGAAGGGGTATATCTCCAGGGAGAAGGGTATGGTGGTGTTGAGCAATAAGGAGGCGTTCCCGGGAACCGGTGTATGATGGATATTAGTAGGTTAGGGGACCTTCGTGTTGATGGAATTGTTATTCTTATCGGGCTTCGCGATAATGATAGGTTCTTATACCAAGAGGGAATAGGAAAAAAAAATACCCATGGAGATTGGAGGGTGATGTATGGAGATGGCTTTTGCTCATTAGAATCTGCTTTACGGCCTATTTTCGATTTTTCCATCAAGCATCGAAGCGGAGCTCACAGGGTGATGGGGCTTCAGTATCATAGTAAAACATCTGCAGGTGAACCATCTTTGATCTCGGTGCAATTGATATTGGTACCTCTGTCGTCCCGTACCCCCTCCATAACCAACCATTTCCCTTCTCACTGATCTGTCAGCTAGCTACGGACAGTACATCTTTCCCAGATGACAGACCGCAAGCTTGGGGTCAGTGTTAGTGATGCTGGAACACGGGCAGTGTTGTAGGTTTATCGGCATACCTAATTCCGTAGATGTTCAGTGTTGAAAGTATACTAATTGCTCTTATCTCGAGGGCCAAAGACCGTATATGTACAATCTCCCATATGCGTACGCGTATGCTCTATCTGACATGAGACGCATCACCCTGGTCCTGATGCATATCCTCATACAGTCACCATCTTCATACAAGTCTTCATTCTCATACAAGACTTCACTCTCATACAAGACATCAGACGATGCTGAGACTCACGATCCAAGTACACATGCAACATTCAGCAGCGGATGCGGTCGCGAGTGAGAGTGTGTGCGCAAGAATTTAACGCAGAACGTGAAAATGGCTGCATTCAAATCTTCCTTTCGAGCCCACTTACGTCTGCATTATTTTCCTCCCCGTGGCTAGAGCCTGGGTACGTCTGGCCAGGTTGAGCAGAATTGAATCAAGCGTTGTTGTGACTAGTGGCAATACTAAGCTGAATGTTGTTTGACTCGAGAACATCCACTCATGACTCAATAGTGGTTCGCCGTTTCATCACGGAGGCATAATATAGCCCCGTGAATCGTAACAGGTGACAGCAGCTGAATTTCCCTCGCCCTGGCTCATTCACGGGTGAGCGAATGGAAGGTGATGTGTGGGTAGTCATAAGTATCTGGAAAACCCTCTTCAAGCAAAGTGCATTGGGGGGGGCTCATCCACCTGAAGGCCAATATCTGAATAGCTGATTGCATTTCGTACAACTCCCAACAGATAATTCGTCCCACATCTACATCTGTACACAGAAGGGATCCACCCATTATCCATTCATCTTCGGTGCCTAACAATCAAGTCTGCGTTCGCCTCCAAGATGAAAGTGGAAATGTACTTCTTTCGGCGGTGAGGGAGTGGTGTATGATTGTTTCTAAGAGAGAGTTTGCTGACCTGGGACGTTGAATCATACGCACTATAGAGCCGAAACCCGTAACCTCTGACCGGAATCAAATCGGATCTCGAAAACATACTTCGTTATCATTAATTATAATAGTGAGGAATTATGAAGGGTGTTTGCAAATAGAATGACTCCACCACTACGGTAAGCTGGATGAAGTCTAGGAAATAAGAAGGCGTAGAGTACAGGCTTTAAAATATCAGCACGATAACGTCCCAATATAAACATTGTACCATTGAGCAAACGGAATCCAGAATTGAACGAAAACCATTGTTGTAGTTCTCATTGGGTGAATCCAGGCACCAGAGGATTGGCTCTGTATCATGCATAGTGTGAGCTGGCGGCTGGTTACCAGCGAAGTGAATGGTAAGTGGTGGCATATGTTAACGCAGTGAGCGCAGCCACAGCACAGCCTCAGCTGAACAGAAAAACAAATTCCAACGTACGATTAAAAGACAATAAAGCCCGTGAAGTTGCTGTTCTAGCCTTCTTCTAAATGACCGTTTGACTTTCGAAGATCGACCCCAACGGTGAGACTGCCGCTTCCGATCGCGACTGCATTTCTCAAACATGGAGCTCGCTGGTGTCTTCCTGGCGACACCTGGAATCGTCGGACAACTGCTCAAAGTCTCACTGGAAGGATACCAGTTGTTTTCTCGAGCAAACGCCTTCGGCAAGGATCTCGTTCGGGTTCAGTACTTCATGGAAGTTGAGCGCGAACGACTTGAGGACTGGACTCGACGGCTTTCTAAACTCGGTGGGGACTTATCGAAGCTAGTCGGTCCAGATAAACGGCTATATTGCATTATCCTAGAAACTTTGGCACGCATTGCAACGGTGTTCGCAGAGCTCGGGCAACTGATTGAAGGATACAAAACACCCAAGGAATCAAGGAACCTGTTCCGCGGCCGCGCTTTCCTGCTACCTAAGCTTAGGACGAAGTCCAAAGTTGACAACGTCCGGTCTCAGCAGAAAAATCGCCAGCCGTTGAATAGGGACGGTTCTTGTACCTCTACGGAAGACATTATCAAAGAAATAGAAGCAAAGGTGAAAATGTGTGAAAAGTCCATCTCTGTCGCTAGACGCCTCCGGTGGTCATTTTCTGCTTTTGACGAGGTGGAAACAATGGTCCAAAACCTGAGAGGATATAACAACCGTCTGTTCGAACTAACTGTATCCTGCTTTCAAGGTTTGATCTCACGACACCGACTTTTCATACTAAGCAGCTAATGTTCGCAACCAGACCCTTACTACTTTAACGACAAATTGTTCCAGGAATTTGAAGTTGGCACAGACTTACCCTTCCCTAGAAATCGCAATTTTTGCGGGAGAGATGCGGTGCTGAGCGACCTGAAGCGGCTATTGTTGGGGCCTGAACAATCATTGGGCGAGAGTTCTACTTCCTCGCCACAACTAGCGGGCAATAGATCACTTCCTCGATCCCGAGAGGTGATGGTTTTGTATGGAATGGGCGGAATTGGAAAGTCTCAAATAATGTTAGAGTATGCATACCAGAACCTGGAAAACTACTCCTCCATATTTTGGATTGATGCCAGCAATAAGGAAACCCTTGCAACCAGTGGAAGGCGCATTCTCCAAAGGCTTATTGCCCACATCGCGACGAAACATCTCACTTCACCGGACTACTCGGTAATTTCTACAGCTCTTGGAGTACCTGGGCAGTTTGCAGCGGGACAGCTGGAGGAGTCGGGGGAGTTATCGCCTCAAACGGTTTGGACAGCTGTGCGATATTGGTTATCGAAGAAGGGAAACTCGAAGTGGCTGCTTCTTGTTGACAATTATGACGATCTGAAAGCCGTTAATATGAATGATTACCTTCCGACATGTAACACTGGCACAATTGTGGTGACAACCCGGGTTCGAGCGACTGTCGCCAATCTCAACGGGAGGTCAATCGAGATCGGAGACATCGGTAAAGAGGCAGGGGTCCGGCTGCTCTTAAGTTCCTGCAACATGACTATGGCCGGCCAGGCTGATTCGAGTCCGCCAAGTGAGTAATTTCCTCATTTTTGAGGTTCAGTGAGCCTGTGGTTATACCTAAATTAGGTTTCTAACCTATAAGCCTGTCTTCCTTGGGCTTGAAACGATCACTAGCTTCTCTAGTCTGTAGACGGCTTTTCGTCGTTGGCGCGTTAAAAAGCCGTCTAACAGACTATAGTAAACTCTCGTCCCGTGATTAAGTTTGCTGACTTGGCTCAGGTATTGTCGATGCGGAATCTATAGTCAGCCAACTGGGGAATTTACCTCTAGCGCTCGTACATGCTGGATCTTATATCTTGACCACTGGAACAAGCTTGCAGAAATATGCCCTCAAACTTTGCGAAGACAAAAAGCGTGTTCTGGTAAACCAGCATAACCTCGAACTCATGACTTATGAACTTCAGGGTGTATTCGCTTGTTGGAGCTTCTCTTTTGCAGCCCTAAGTGATAATGCCCAGGACATTTTGAAGCTTTGTTCTTCTTTGGGGGATGGCGATATACCAATGGAGCTGCTTTATCGCGGCATCCAAGGTGTATCATGCTTGAGCAACAATGGTATGTTCTGGCTCAAAATTATGGGGCATCCTCACTCCATGCTGTTAATTGAAAAGGATGATACTAATTACTTCAAGATCCTAACCAATTAAGCCTCACCATTGATATGCTGGTCAATTTTTCATTGATTGTGCGGAAAACCTTGATGTCCACGGAAGGCGAGAGCTTTTGGGTTCACCCTGTCTTACGAGTGTGGGTCCAAAGTCAAACCGGAGAGAATTTTAAACTTGGAGTTGTATACTTGGTTGGAACTGCTATAATGGTGGAGTATGCTGAACGGGAAACAACAGACTGGATGTTCGAAGCTAGTATTGCAACGCATATTAAATTGTGCAATGAAGTCATGATCGGTTATTACCACTTGCCTTTGAGACATTGCTACAACGACAAATTAGCGGAGAATGTCTACAAATTAGGCGTTGTGAATTACCACTGGGGAGACTATGAAACTGCGGTACGCTTGCTTGATTTCGCCATCGCGGTCTTTCAAGCTGGGCCCAACTTCGTCAGCGAGCTGCGAGCTGGTCAGAAACTGTCACTCGCTTTCAAAAAGCTAAAACGGATTGGAGATGCTTACGCCTCGATACGGAATGTTCTAGCGCATCAAGAAGTGCTACTCGGTCCGAGTCATGCGGAGACGTTATTCAGTGTCTGCGTAAAGGGCGAATGTTGTCGTGATTCGGGCGAGTTAGCGTCAGCGCTTGAGTTGTTTCGTAGGGCTTTGGATGGATACCAAAAACATTCTTGTGAGAACTCTCGGGATGTGCTCTCGGTCATGCACAACATTGGTTGGGTGTTTCGACTTCGCGGAGAGTTCGACGAAGCACTGAAATGGTACGACCAGGCATTGCAAGGGAAGGAGGCTTTATTAGGGGAATCCCATAGAACTACTCTAGCAACAGTACATGATATGGCCGTCCTCTTCGATGATCAAGGTGAGTATGAGGAGTCATTGAAATTATTCCAGCGGGCATTGGATGAGAAAGAAAAGCTTCTCGGCAAGAATCACCCATCGACGTTACTTTCTGTCTCTAGTATGATAACGACTTTACGGAATCAAGGCAAACCACATGATGCGTTGCCTCTGTGTGAGAGAATTGCTCGAACGAGAGAAGACCTCCTCGGAGTTCAGCATCAAGACACGTTAGAATCCGTTTATTGCCTGGCTCAAGTCCTTCAGGATCTTGGTCTACATGAACAAGCGGTTCCCGAGTATCTTCTAGTTTATCGTGTACGACTTGAAGAGCTTGGATTGACGCATAGGGATACCTTCTCATGTCTGAAGAAGTTAACGCGAGCACTTTTCAAGTCCGGTCACCATTGCGATGTCCCCCCGCTGGTTAGGCCGTATCTGCAGATGGGGGACGACATCCCAGTCCCATACAGTATTAGTTTGCAGAAGGAGATTGCTCGAAGCTACGATCACGCTGGAGAGTTTGAAAAAGCATACCGCGAATACAGCCGTCTCCTTGATGTGGAACAGACGCATTACGGCGAGCGACACCAGAAGACTCTCACGACGGTTGCGCGTTTGGCAAAGCTTCTAGAGATTCGAGGCGAGCTCGAGGAATCTGCTATATTTCACCGCCGTGCCTGGAAAGGCAGGCAAACGACTCTCGGTGCCAACGACCCTGCAACTAGGCGTTCTGTACGCGCAGCAACGCGACTCCGTAGACAATTGCAACAGCGAAAACTGCCATCAGGGATCATCTTCAACTCGGATAACGAGCCGGCAGACAGTAGCACGCCGACTGGTACCGCTCTAGTCTTATTCCCAGCCCCTCTGCGTAGGGCGCACGTTCAGGATGATGGCACTATACTAGACACGAACACCGCCTTCCAAGAGTTCCAAGACAACGCCTCCTGGCCCAGGCGTGCTTCACGACCTAGTAGCATTGCCTCGAGGCATTCGTCTGACAATGAGTAAAATGAGGCTGAGGCAAGATTAAAATGTCAAAGGGAGAGGGAGGGGAAGGGATTGTGACAAGGGCATAATGGTACAGTAATTTTACCCTCTGCTTTATTTGTTTGTTTTGGGGGATTTAAATGGTTTAGAAGGGTGAAGTCGAATTATGGTCTTGTCTTGAGTGGAAGATGTTTTGCAAGTGCGATACGAGGAGTTTGGAGTTCTGCATGGGAAGGCTATTAACCCTATGTTGTGATGAGTGCGCAACAGTCAGCACGGCGCAGTTTAGAGAAGTTTTAACCTGGGAGTAAAGATGAATTCTCTACAACCCTAACCCTTGGTGTTATAGAGCTGCACTGGTGATCATTGGTTTGTGTGATGGGTACCTACTCTTAGTTGTTAGTACGGTAGCTGTGGGGAGTAGCTGCGCCCCATAATTGCTATAGCTTTTGAATCAGAAGGAACGCGAGTCCAATATCACCATTACTACCGTGGCCAGTCGTAATTATTTACTCTACTCTTCGACCCTCTCTATCTACCTCTCGACCCCCCACCCCCCGAATCCTAACAAACGCGACACTATGCACCATGGCAGTCAGATAGATCCCTACGCGGCTCTTGGAGTCTCTCACGACGCATCTCCAGCAACCATAAGATCGTCGTACAAAAAACTCATGCTGCAATGCCACCCAGAAAAACTCCGCGACGAAGCGCAACGGGCGGAAAAGGCACAACAATTCCAGAATGTCTATGAGGCATACGAGATCCTAATCGACTCACAGAGACGACGGAAATACGACATGGAGCTGGCACGAAAAACCCACGGCGGAACTGCTGTATCTTTAGCTACTTCCTCGGCTACTGCCGAAAGCTTCAAAGCGATAGAGGGGGGAAAAGCGGCTAGAAATCGTTTGGAAGCGAGTCATGAACAGAAGGAGTGGAAGGAGCAGGTGATGCGGATGATACGGATGAGGCCAGAGCGGGAGGAGTGGGAGAGGCGGGAGGGGTGGGAAGAACAGATGATACAGATGATACAGATAGGAATAAGGCAGGAGCGGGAGATGTGGGAAGAGCGGAAGAGGCGAGAACGAAAGGCCCAAAAAGAAGCCGCCCAAGCTGCCGACTTGTTATCCGTGAAGATAGGGCGTCCTATCAAAATCCCAACTTTCCGAAACCAAACGCTTCCCGCCTCACCATCTAGTGGCGGTCACCATCGCGGATTCTCATCGCTTTCCAAAGGCGACGGAATCAGCACCATTCTTCCGTACTCAGCGAAACGTGACCGGAAATGGTTGGAAGGTGAAAAATTCCGCTTACATACCGAAGCTCCTGGTTGCCATACTAATACTGCTACACCATTAGACTGCGAAGTGGGGATGCCGAATCCAAGCCCCCTACCTCTATCTTCTCCTCCACATATCCACGGCCAAAACGTTCGTGCCGGACCCGGACTTCTTCATGTAGGTCACTATCTGTAGTTGATCGTTCTCTGCTCTGACTATCTCTATAGTAAGCACGCGAGTGTCCACTCCTCCGCTTGACCGTATTGTTTGTCCCATTAGGGATGCCATCGCGGGGAAAGTGGCAAGGGTTCAAGCGAAAAAACGGGATGATACTCCATGACGTCTTTTTGCCCCGTTTATGTTCTTCCCTTCTGTCCAGACAGAGAGCATAAATTCACCAGACCAGACATCAGATATTGTTCAGAGGTAACGGATGTGACACCACTTTGAACGCAAACAAGAATAAGGGCAACCCCAAGTTACGAGGTGTCCCCTCACAACGACCGATAGGCATCAGCAGAATTAATCCTAATAAAAAGCACACAGCTCGACTGCCAGGAAATTCAATTGATGTTTAGTAAAAGCCTGCATAGAAAGAGGAATCGCCGCAGCAAACACAGGTGGTTGGTCTGGATTTCGTACACCATTGCTCTACTCACCTTCTTTAAATTACTAGCGGACTTTTGGGATGAGCCAACGATCAGCCCATCTATAATTAAATATACCATTCTATCGTTGCTTGAATTGTGTGATATGCATACAGAGATATCTAGTCAGGACAATGCGGCAGAACCGCCAACGACCTCCTCTGCCCCATCCATGAATCCTTATGATAATGGCGATGATCAATTTGATTTCATCTTAAACTCGATGTGCTTCTGGATGATCCAATCGATTTCCGGCCAGTGATGTTTCGCATTCCAACGCGGGGTAGATGAAATCACTTATATATACGCCGATCTACCTAAGTATTACACAGCATAGTTCCTACTAATAGTAAACTCGACACAATAAAGATAAAATACAACCATTCATAAAAAATATCTGCACAACATCTTGACACATTACTGAGGATGTGATGCAGTAACACTATGAGTTGATCCCCGGACCCATGTGTAAGATTGTTTCAGGAGGATGATTATTCTCTCGGGATAGGTAACATCACGTGGGTACATAAAGTTGTCCATAACATATCCCACGTCTCTCATCACTTGTCACTTATCAAATACCATATATGGAAGTCTTCTACCTGCATGTAATTTTGTGCGCGTGTATGTTATGTATATACCTGATCTCAAAAATCAGGTGAAGCGGACACCAAGGTCTAGTTTACAGTTGGTGTCCTATATAAGCCGTTTATGGTGCGGTAAAGTGGTTAAAATACCATTTCAACAATGTTATGCATGAAATTAATGGAATTGGGTAACTTCATGCACACCAACACCCAATTTCAGTAGCTGTGTCAGTCGTGGAATGTAGGCGTGTTATTCAGGTATAGAGGATATTATAGCGCTCTGATGCCTCCCCACCGAGAAAAATAAGGACTATATTGAATATCTCCAACCCACAACCATTGAAAGATCCCTCCCATAAAAGGCATATACGTATATACAGACCTAGAATATATATAGCTGCAGACGTAGTGATTTATGTTCTGACTGTGCACTCCAACGCTGGACTTCCGGATCCCCGTGTATGTGTTCAGCCAAATTCTCGAAACCAATGGATCATCGTGTTTCCTATATTTATTTGTTGTTAATTTCGACGACTTAGGGCAGAGTAGAGGTGAGTGTACTCTACGTATTTCGCATAATAGCCAATTTCGTACCACATTGTTCCATCGCCGCCACAATTGGCGCTCCCATATATTCTATTTACATTAAGAAGCTGGGTTAGCTCGTTTGGAAAGTACACCATGTGCACCTTGGGTTGCAACCCAAAGGGCCACATCGCTGCCAAACACAAACTGACGAACTTGCCAATTTTCTCAGTGTAATCCGTCGGCATTGGACCGTGGATCGACGCCGTTTTCCAAGGCATTTTATTGGCTTCCTCGGACATAGGATGTTTGAGGGCAATGGGTGCCCGTTCGGAAAGCCCTTGAGGAATAGCTCCCACGAGGACACTAGCCATGAGGGTAGCGAATAGGGAAGTATTCAATAGCATGCCGGGTGAGCTTGATAGAGTAACAATGACAGTAGAAGGTAGTATATAGACATTGAAATAGCGGGATAATAGACGGTAATTATATCTATTTGCTGGGTCTGCGAAAACCGTGTTTGGTGGAGTTTAAGCCTTAATTCCGTTTCGCGGCCGTTGTGCATGAAGGATTTGTGGCTATTAGGCCCATTCACGATAGAGAATTGTATCTATTTTTCGGGTCTGCTAAAATCCCCTGGCCGTGTTTAATGGATTTTAAGCCTTAATTCCGCTCGTACACGCTAGGTTGGTGGTTAGTAGACCCATTCACGATAGAGAATTGTGAGTCTATTTCTTGCGGTATTTCTCTGATACCCAGGGCGTAGAATCAATAATAGTGTAAATAAGAGATAGTTAATAGTTACCCCACTGAATTTACCTAGGTTGTACTAATATCACTTCCCAAAGATGTTTTAATATCATTGTTGATAGCAAGACAAGTCGATCCATAACCGTGTACTCTACTTTATGTATATTAAGTATCTTATGGTAACGGTGCTAGTGAAAGATGAAGTTCAACCCCTATGCCACTAAAACATATCAGCAGTCAGTCATCTATACGCGGAATTTTTGGAATTTAGAATAATTACGACTCGCACATCTTCGCACGTTTCATGAGCAATAATTCGAAGTAAGGTACTAAAAATAAACAATACTTTAACTAGCAAACAAAGGGTGAAACGACATTCTGGAGTCCGAACGAGTACAACAGATATATTTTTACTAAACCATAGGTATTAGACTACCATAGATTACAACGGACACAGTGCTCAATAGCACATCAACTAGCTTAATTAGCGAGGTGCTATAAACACCCAGTGCTGCAAACACCTAGTACTCTAAACACCCGGTTCTTTAAAAACTAGTGCATCGGTTCGAAACCTGTAGAACTTGTCAAATGGTGGTGCTCAAAACACCTGATCGAAAGCTCGAAAGCTGCCTTGATCATTCTTTTTCGCTGGCTTTATCCTACAGTTCACTAGCAACAACAATCTCTGAAGGAAGGAACAGTACAAACGGTTGGCCAGAACACACCGAGCTCGCATTCTTCTATCGATCTATGGGGTGATAGAAGTGCACGTGTACGGGTTAACATCTGTGAGAACACGCCTGTGAGAAACCCGAAGATGCGAGGGGGAGCAAAAGAGTACTGAGGTCTCCAAATTTTGAACCTGTGCAATGGTATTTGTAGCACTGGGGTGTTTTGTAGCACCTTATCAGTTAGACCAGGCGGTCTGCACTTGTTTATATTGGTTTCGAACCTGCGCGCTGGTCTTTAGAGAACCGGATGGTGTTTGGAGCACCGGGTGTTTATAGCACCTTACCAGTTAAGCCGAGTGAACTGCTCTTGCTTATACCGGTCTAGGTATGAGGCAATTTATCGATCCCTGGGTACGGGCTGCAGATTTGCACTAAATCCAGCACAGACATCTATGTTTAGCGTGGGAGGGTTTTCAGAGGCAAGCCCCGGCCAGTAGAGTAAAGCCACCCAGTTGGGGATGACGATATGAAAGGCCCATGGAGAGCTGCGAATTCTGCCGCCACTCCGTCTGGAAATATCAAGACCCAGTTTCAGTTTACTACGACCAACAAGCACAGTCGAGGGCGAGTACCGCCGCCACAAGTCTATGAAATCATTCATTATCATGCCTCATCAAAGCCAAAGCTGTCAAAAGAAATGAATAGAGAATCTATCATACATCATCACAATCTCATAACCAAAAATTCATAAATCATACATCTTAGCTGCATTTTATATCAAAAAAACCACCCCCAGCTTCTCCTCTTAACCTTCACCAACGCCCTCTTACTCTCCTCCGTATCCCTATGCGCCTTACCTAGCACCTTCTCCCTCCCCTCCTTCGCCCTCTTCAACCCCGCCGTCGCCTCCTTAAACTTCTTCCGCTTCTTCCACGCCAGCGCAAGCCCATGCACCGCCGTTAGCGTCAACGGATGCTCCGCACCAAGCGTTTCCTCGCAGCCTCCCAGCGCATTTCTGTACATCGCCTCAGCCTCTACCAGGCGGCCCAACCTTATCAGCGCGAAAGCCTGCGACATCACAGCCCGAAGTGTCTCGGGGTGCTTATCGCCAAGCTTGTCTTTTAGCCCAGAGGCGGCGCGTTGGTAAAGGGAGTGGGCTTGTTCGTGCCGCTGCGAGAGGAGGTGGATATTCCCCATTCCTCGTGTGGCGAGGAGAACGCACGGGCGCTGGCCGGAGAGACCAGAGATGACTTGGTTGTAGCATTTGGACGCTTCTGTGAGCTGGCCTTTGTTTTCGTGGGCGAGGGCGAGGTGGTAGATTGCGAAGTGGGTTTCGGGGTGCAAGGTCCCGAGGGTGTTGGAGATAGCGGTGGCAACGCGTTCGTGGAGTTGTAAGGAGTGGTCGTATTTGCCAAGTTCGCCGAGGAGCACGGCGTGGCCTTGGATGGTGGAGAGGGTTTGCGGGTGGTTGGGTCCTAGGACTTTTTCTTGAGTTGGTTGGGTGGAGGTGTAGAGCTGTAATGCTTTTTGGAAGGCACCTTGTTTTGTGAGGATGTTGGCAATGGCAGATGTTGTTGCGAGAGTGTCGGGATGTTGAGGTCCGGAGAGCTTGGAGTAGAGTGTAAGGATTTGCTGATACCGTTTTAGTGCTTCCGTGTAGTTCCCTTGCAGATCCAAGACACTAGCAACGTTGAGAACTGCTGCGAGAGTGGAGGTGTGGTCTCTCCCCAGCTTCTTCTCAAGACCGTTTTCTGCCGTTCGACTCCAACTCAGGGCTTCTGTGTAGTGTCCCCTGTTACGGAGTACTATGCCAACCTTGGTAGCTGTCTCAAGCTCCTTGGTCTCCATGCTCAAATCTTTGAAGCCGGCATAAGCCTTCCTGTATCCCTTCTCCGCATCATCATATCTCCCTAAATGAAGATGGACATCTGCAATCCTAGTAAGGGTAGAAAATGTTCGAGGGTGCTTCACATTTCCAGCGCCAAAGAGCTTTGATAACCCGTCCAAAAGCTTGCTATTCCACTCCAAAGCCTCATTCCACATCTCCTGTCGTGCATACATACTAGCAATTCCATCAACAGTTTCAAGAGTTGAGTGGTGATTCTCTCCCAGAGATGAAACCTTTCTGTTCATTACCGAGTGGTGAACTTCGAGTGCTTCATAATATTTCCCTTGCTTTTCCAGGACTTTGGCGATGGATTCTAGAGTCTCCAGGGTTGAGGGGTGGCTGGTTCCTAGCGATGGACTCCGCTCCCTTACATCTCGAACCCTATACAATAACTTCAGAGCACCATCGTGATTCTCTTGGTGAATATATACCACAGCAAGTCGGTATCGTGTTCCAATTGTCTTCAGGTGGTCCTTTCCGTATTTCTTCTCCTGGACAAATAGAACCCGTTGATATTGTTCTGCGGCTTGGTCGTATTGCCCCTGCTCCATGAACACTATTGCAATGTGCTGGATAATATTCAAGACGAGAATATTTTCGATACCAACTGTACTCTCTGCTCCCTCCAGGGCTCGTGTATACCAACTGAGGGCCTCCTTGTATTTTCCTTGTAAGGCCAGGTTCAATCCAAATGCATCCATGGTTTTGAAGTCTTGGATAGAACATTCGTCTTTCTTCACATCCCTGAGAGCTAATTTGTAAAGAGAACTAGCCTTCTGGGGGTCCAAAAGCCGTTCGTGCGCCTTGGCAAGACTGCAGACCACTTCTTTCGACCGGTCATCCATGGATTTGCCGCCCCGATTCGATTGGGATTCCACAATTTCTGTGCATCTCATAACGTGCGGTAAGATCTGTCGCTCGTAACTCCATTCTGAGGAACTCTTGGTGTCGTCAAACACAAAGCTAGATGTGAGCATGTATGTAACCTGCTCGCGGTATTGCTGGAGAGTTTTTTCGTCCTGTTCAAGACGTTGCTGGACCCAGGTGTGAACGAGCGGTGGAATCGAAATGCTAGTATCATCCGGGGAGCTTGTAGCGAAAGAGAAGGAAAGAAGGCATCCAATAGTCTCCATGATAGTCTCATCATCTTCTTTTCATAAGTCAGCGTACCTTAGAATTGGGAGATATTCATACCAATCATCCAATCTATGTCTCTTTTCCCGCCTTGAAGCAATTTGAGGGGAATATCTTGGGCAGAAAGAAGTGAACATAGCTGAAGTAACCCCTTCGCCTTCTCGCTGAGTTTATTCCACGATATCTCCCAGATAGTATCCAGACGATTTGTATTCGTGATTTTCTCGTTTATTGAACGCTCGGGTTCGCACTTCAACAGCTTGGCATACTTCTGAAGGGAAATCTGCAAGCTGGATATGTATGCGCCGACTTGGTCGAGAGCAAGTGGGAGTTGTCCAATCGTTTTGACAATTGTGCTTGCCCACGCCATATCTTTATATCCGTCAGCAGTTATGCGATGAGTATAGAGGATTACGGAGATACGAACCATTTCTCGAGACTTTGAGACCCTTCCCAGAACTCCTAATCAACAAATCAACACTCTCAGCTTCTCCGATGCTATCTAGCATCGTTATCGAATGCGATCCCGGATAGGTATTATAGTTGCGAGTGGAAGTCAAGACGTGGCCCACGTCTGTAGCCGGCAGAATCGTGCAGAGGTCAACATCGGGGCTGTAATTGTCTAGTATGAGCAGCCATCTACTGTTAGACTCATGCGAGAGCCAGTCCCGAAGAATCTTGACGCTGGATGACTTGTTGACAGCTTCCATCAAGGCAGCACGTGTCGTAATAGGTGGCTCAAATATCTTTAGTGAATGAGCGATCCATTGATCACAGTCTGTCGCACCTCTCCACATTGCATCATAGTGACTAATTATACTTTCCAGAATGCCATACGCACTCGCTTCCAAACCCGCGACACAGTCGGCATTTAACCAAAAGATTGACGAATACCCCTTGTACGCATGGAATCTGTACATATGTTCCAGTAATACCTGCGTCTTTCCCGTTCCGCCGGCTCCCTGTAGCGTTATAGTTTTGCGACCTAGGGGATGCGATTGATCCTCTTGGAAGTGGTGGTTTGGCCAGAAGATTTTCTGAATCTCTTCGAGTATCCCTTCCCTTGCGCAAAAATGGACGTTGCGGGGAAATGGTAGTTTCATTGGAATAGCGTACTTCTCATCTAGTTCCAATCTTTGTGAGCCATCGCCTTGAATAGCAAGGGAGAGGCAATACCAGGCTTTACGACATCATTGGGATTAGTGCAAAGGCGCTTTATGCACGCAACTATGCATGTTAAACCAGGATCCGTTGGCGATTTGAACCGACACATTTCCAGGTGAGTGGTACTGAGTGCATGGGTTCTCTCCCCTCTTCCCATGGTAGCGGATGCTTCTTCGACAACCTGTTATCCTGGAATAAGATCTCAATCTCCGGTCCCAGAGGTAGTCAATCCAAACTTACCTGCGAGGCTGATGCCTCATAGAAACATTCAACCGGGACCCGAAACTTGTCCACGATATTCCCGAATGTACTGAGCTGATCCCACAAACTAGAGCGTCCATTCGACAATGAAGCCCGCCGTTGCTCTGCCGAAAACTGCTTGACAATACGAGTAAATCTAGCTTGTAGGGTGGCTTTGCTTCCCCTGTGCGGAGTTCCAAGGAAAATCACACCCCTCACGCAGTGTGCCAGAAAGCGTTGAGCATTCTTTGAATTACCAGACGTAATTATGGCCTACAAAAAGTCAGTATGTGAGGACATGAAAACCCTCCACCTTTGGCCTCGCAGTGGAGTGGGTAGCTGAGTTCCAATAATTTGCATACATTTTTGCATATCAAACCTCCTATCCCGTGACATATAAATATTACCGGGCGGCCCCGAATCTACGAACGCCAGTCAGTTAGAGCACAAGTGAGATCTGATTTCTGTAGACTCAGTACCTTACTCTTCTTCCTTTCCTCTTGTATACATCTCAAAAGATCTACCCCTTGCTGCGGTATGATATTCAAAGACCTTTTTGTAGGATATCCGTACATCATAACCCTGACATTGGGTACTTCATTTGGCAAGAAATCCTGCGGCCAGAAGAAGTCTCGCGTTGCCCATGTCCGTCGAACCCCATCGCCAAAGTCATGCACAAATATCAAACTATCTAGCACGTTTAGTTTGTGATATCTTTGAGTAGCGAAGGCGAAACAGCTGCACGCACTCAAATTCTGTCTGAACACCTGGATCCCAGACAACAGTGAGACCCTCGTCCTTAATGGTTACTGGATGCACTGTTAGATCCTACAAAGGTTTCAGCAAAAGTCTTGTGCTTATTTCGGGCAGCATTTGAGTCGACAGCGAGAGCATCCAGTTGGCAGCTATAAGAACTATTTTTGCATTACGCCTTGCGGGTACTCCCGATGTTGACACAAACACATCGCACAGAACTTCTGACCATCTTGAATAGAGGTTCGAATCACGGGCCGCAGTTGATGTAACGTTGCAGCGCACTTGGGTGGCGCTGGAGAGCTCTCCGTTTCAAGGTGTAGGTGTAGGTGCAAGAAGCCGTATATATCGCAACGGAGACAAGGAGGAGGCGTAGGCGGCGAGATTTAAGGTATGCTGACCGTCGTTGCGGTGTGGGTCAAGCTGAGCATTGTTTGTGCGGGGCAGCTCTGCGGAGATTGAACTTTCAAGGCTTCGGAGCTCAGGAGAATGAATGGTGTGTCTCGTGGAGAGCCGTAATTAGTTTCGGCCAATAGTTAACCTAAACTGCAGGGGACGTGTGCGCGGCGGCAGCACGGAATGCAGCTTTAGCCAACAACGGCTAGCAAGACATGTCATGTTTGTTTCGAAAACACCACCAGCGTCTCCGCCGTGAAACAGAGTGGCGATTGGCGATAACTGACAGTTGAGGTTGAAGATCGGCTCAGAAAGCGGCAGGCGGATTCGGAGGATGAGGAGAAAGTACTGAACTTTATGCACAGTGACGTCTCCGGCGCTTGAAGCCAACTGAACTGAGGGTTAGGTGTTTAAATGTCCGAACAGCTCTGTATTTAGGCGCCTCAAGCGAAACATCAACTCCCCATTCCAGGTCTCAGTTTGTATGTACACGCGCGATTAAGATTTCAAACGACTTGGACTCTGACCTTTTGCATTGATGTGCTGTTTTGCTAGCAAGGCGTGCCACCTTCTAACAGAAGCAAAGGAGTGCTCGAGCGCTCGTATCCGCAATCATACGATCGTTGCTTTGACCGTGAATGCAATCTGTCAGACGGCTTGGATACAACAGAGCCGTACAGTTGAAGAACCCTAATCCATCTCCACCTGCCAAATTAAAGCCGAGGCCATATATGGATAATTATTCCACTCCAAGCTCCGCTAATTGTTCGGATTCATGGTGACGTCGGCGATAATGAGCCCACAGCTTCCCGTCCTCTTTAAAGACCGTCGAACCTTAGAACTGCGCACAGCACCACAAACACCATGGCGCCGTCTCTCCTAACGCAAAAGCTCTTATGCTTCGATGTCTACGGCACCCTGATCGACTGGGAGACAGGCCTGTACAATGCCGCCTCCCCGCTTCTCTTGCAGCTCTCCCCCGCACCCTCTCGCGAAGCTTTCCTGCGAACCTACCTCGCGCTCGAACACGCGCAGCAAGCCGCAACCCCAAACCTGCAGTACTCCGCCATTCTCAGCAGTGTGTACACGCAGCTCGCAGCGCACTACAACCTTCCGGCCCCCTCACCCTCCGCAGCCGTATCCTTCGGGTCATCAATCGGTCTCTGGCCGGCGTTCGACGACTCTGCCGCAGCGCTGCAGCAGTTGAAGCAGCACTACAAGCTCGTCGTGCTATCCAATGTTGACCGGGCAAGTTTTGCAGGTACCTTGCTGAGGCTGAGCGGCGAGGGAACATTTGATCTCGTGCTCACGGCCGAGGATATTGGGAGCTACAAGCCCGACGTAGCGAATTTTGAGTACATGCTGCGTGAGGTGAAGGAGAAATTTGGTGTGGAGAGGGAGCAGGTGTGTGTTACGGCGAATAGTCTGTTTCATGACCACGTGCCAGCAAAGAAGCTTGGGTTGGTAAGCGCGTGGATTGAGAGGCCGGGTGCGGTGATAGGGGTGGGAGATGAGGTTGAGGGGGCCACGTATGAGTGGAGGTTCCACACTTTGGGGGAGATGGCGGATGCTGTGGGGAAGGAGGCTGGGGGAGATTGAAAAGGAACCGTGGGGGGCTCGTTAAGGGAGCATCATCTTGTAAGACAAATATGTAATGTTGGTTCGAGCCGTGTCTGATGACGCCACTCAATGATAAAGATGAGCCAATTGGTATGTAATTCATCTGAAGTAAGAAGCATAGCATCCACACACCCACCACTACGCAATCCCGTCGTCCCGAAGCCTCGCAAATTAAGCTCTGTATCGTTTTTCTGACAGGCGTTGAATAGCAGCTGAATGTTTCAGATCTCAGCTCGGCTCCTGCTTGTAAACTTGAGATAGTATGAGTGATACTAAGTGATAGAAGGGCTGAATTTTACGGTCCCATTCTCCAAAATCCATTGAATGTCAACGCTTTCCACAGCCTATCGGGCAATTAAGTACATCGTTGATATAGATATGCATTATCACGTCGTGACAGACGACTGGGAACTTCCACAAATCTTAGTAACAGAAATCTCTATTACAACGACCACAAACCGTCGTTTCATCCTTTACTCTACACAACACACACGTACACGTGGTCACACACAACAAATATATAGCTGGGGGGAAATAGTTAGATGGTAGGTTAGGTAGGTTAGGTACTGTAATATAAAGCACTCTTCGCCGCCACCTTCCGCCGCCTTCGCCGCCAGCATCAAAAAGAAAAACAAACAGAAAACAAAAGAGAGTTTAATAGTTGATATGAAGAAAGCTCAAGTCAAGTGTGGGGAGGAGGGGCGGGGGAATACACATTTACAAAGGAAAAGGAAAACAAAACGAGGAAGGGGGGGAGGAACGGCGAGGAACAAACAAAACGACAACGACACACAATCCCAAAACCAAACTCTGGCAGAAAAAACCCCATCATCTAGATAGATAATCCCTAATTCGAGCGTGCGGCTTCCAACCCTCCCCTCCCTACCGTTCTGCAATCGGCATCAGTGCCAAGAGGGATGAAACGAACAGAAAAAGAAACAAGAAACGAAACACTATCCAGATATTAGTAGAACAATATCCGCAAATCAATCAAGGAAAATAACAAAAATCGAAGTAACGTTTGCCCTGCCCATGCATGCATGCTCCACAAGCCTCTTTATGTGCTCCCTCCTTTTGTGCTCAGCAGATAGATATACGCTCCCCACTCCCAAACGACGCTCGAAAACAGAAAAAGTGCTCTGTTGCAAGAAGCATCTGTACAGTGCAATAATTACGACCGAGAAAGTAGAAAAGAGAGAACTCCATGAGAATGATGATTATACTGAAGAATTACCCGGGGTGTCGTCGAATATATGAATTGCCTGCCTATCCCAACCTGCCGCTTCTATGCATTACAGAGAAACATCCAACACAAGGCTGACATCTTGCACATCTTGCACAGATAGGTCTTCCAATACTGGTATTAAGTCCAAGAGCTCGTTGTCATGGGCATCTGAGAACCAGCTGCTAATCGGAACCGCATGTTGCGGGTGGAAGATGTAACTTGTGGGGGAATTGTCGATGATTATGGTGTCCTTGAGATCACGTCCCAATTGTGAGAGGTCCTGAGAAAGTGTTAGAACTTTTGTAACTAGACGATACAAGAGATGGGGCATACCTTCACATAATTGCCTTGGTGGTTGAAACAACTTTCCCGGAATAATCTATGGTGGACAACGTGGTGAATGTCTAGTTGATCGAGCAATGGATCACCGTACTAGTTGCGTCTTGATTAGCCCAATCAATTTGTAGGGAACACAAGCGAGAGACAAACCTTTGACACAGATGCAGTAAAGACCACAACCTCGTATAATTCACCCACTCTCTTCATAAACTGATCGACGCCAGGTCTCTTTATGACATAGACATTGTGAAAAGTTCCCTCAATCTCAACCGGGATTGTGAAGTCTGCTTGATGCAATAGCTAGAGTTCGGTCAGCACAAAAGGAATCATGTGGTAATTTTAGGAAAACAAAACTTACTTTGAAACTGCTGTGCACCAAGGTTTCATCCAAGTCCAATACTAGACACTTCTTACCCTCAAACTCCGGTCGCAGGGGAGGAAGAAGCCACTGCTGCCGATCTTTTCCTGCAGCATTCTCTACTGCAGTTCCGTCGATGGCTGCATGTCCTTCCGCTTCATCATTGGATGTCGTTGAATACATATCCGTATCTTCTTTCTCGCTGGAGGATGTTGATGGCAGAGCAACTTGGATCGCCTCATCTTTCCGGCGACCCGAAGGTTCCCCGGTTTTGTCATCGATAGTGTCTGTGTCAGTCATATCAGTTTCTTCACCCATCGTTGGTGCGGGTGGGAAAGGTGCTTCAGGCAAGGCACCGAAATCATCGCGATGGGATACCGTCGGTGTTGGTGACTGAATCGCGACAGTGATGGGTGCTGCCAGTACTGTGGAGGGCGTGGGTGCCTCCGGTCTCTTCTCAAGTGCCTTTCCATCTACGGCATCCTTGGAGACCGTATCCACACCATTCTCGACACCGCCCGCGGATACTGGAATTTTAGAGGATGCGGGAACAGCCTCATCCTTCGGCTTTTCTGAAAATTTCTCCGTCTCTACTGTTTCTAGGGACCTGCCAATACCGCTATCTAACGGAGAGGTCCCTCCAACCTGTTCATTACCGTGAAGCATCGTTCGCGTCGGTACGGCGGCTTGACGTTGTTGGTTCGCGGGTCGAGCTGGCTGCGCGTCATCGTCTGCTGTAGTACTGCTCCGACAGCAGAGGAAGACGGTGAACAAACGACCAATACCCCCAGGCTTCCGTGTCCGCCCACCAGATTTCACACTACTGCCTTCGCCTTCGCCTCGTCTCCGTTTTCGCTTACTTCCGGTCGACGCATTATCGCTCATTGCGGGCGCCTGAGTGCTGGCAGTGGATGTGGGAGATGGATCCTGCACTTTTGTGGATGAAGATCGTGCGGGAACTGCTAACAAAGAACCCTTCTGAGCGGCAGCTAAGGGTACGTCGGTCCCGCCGGTTGAAGCAGATGGGGGAGGGTTCGCAGTAATAGGGGAGAACTCTTCAACAGATACAGCATTAGTCGCTGAGGGTTGAATGGAAGACGATCGAGTTGGGGGGTTGGGTGCAGAGTTAGGAGCTGCAGAGGGCTGAGCTTTTGATTCTGTACAGACGGATATGTGATTAGCAAATGAAGTACCGAGAGGATGACTCGCATATTATGTAGCGTGTCTAGGTTTTCGCAAGCAACCCTGCTGTGCACAAAAGAGACGGGTGTAGATATGGATTTTGTGCTTCTCACCAGATTCGTTCGGTACGTTCGTCGCGCCTTCGGCAGACGAGGATGCTGGTAGAGGTACGCTCGTCGCGTTCGCACTCTTGGGTGAATGATCCTTCGAGTCCATCTAAACTCCTGCACAGATCCTCCTGATTTGTTCACTGAACTCAACACCTGACAAGAAACCCCTAAATAGATACGAAGAAACCCCAGATAAAACGGTGATTATAGAAATTATTTAAAAGAATGAAAACTGTACGATCCCGACAGTGATGAACGAGAATATTCCACTCTGAAGGAAAAAAAAGGGTAGCCGCCCGATCGTCGATCCCACAGAAGTAAGGGTTAAACTACCCCGGCGCAGTAGTAGAACACCGACTCGCGACCGCAAACTCCCTGCGAGCAAGTAACAGCTCAAGCAAGCTCCCAGATTGATCCGGAAGAAGATACTGAACGGGTCGACTGCAATTCGAAGAACGACGGACGACGCGGCGAAGGAATAGACAACTGTATCTATCTATCTCGCAGAGCGGAGGGTGGACGATGGAGTCGCGGTGATGAATTTCGGATGGTGGAGGAGAGGTGTGTGGTGGAAGTGGTGGTAGAGCAGTTAGTGTGGTAGGGAAGTTTAATGAGCGGTTGGCTCTACGAGCGCCAATGAACAGTCGGTGCCCGGACGGCTAAAACGATGGGAGGCTGGCTGGGATTGTGTACGAGTGAGCGAGAAGAGAGCGTTGTCAAAAGGAAGAGGGCGACAGAAAACAGATGCAGTTATGTTTAGAATCAATGGCTTTTCTTTTCAAGTCTGTTTTTGACAGATTTCGAGGAGTACTGGTATTTACAGGGCGAACAGTGCCAACAGCCTCAACATCTCCTTCTCTCGGTCTTCATTCGATAAGGTGCGATCTCCAACAGTAAGTAGGCACTCCGTCAACTCGAGAGTTTGTACTGATTGATTTCATTACTTCTTCTCTTCTATCTTTCCAGCAGCGGAGAAAGGAGCTTTCCTCGCTCACGCTCAGGTTCGCCCTTCTTCATTCGACTGGAGACTCGAGGCTCATTCTTTCTGGACGCGGGTTCGTGCAGCGATCTTCTTTCCACACTTTGGTACGAATTGCTATGAATCCCACGAAGCAGTCAGACCAGGTGGTAGAGTACAAAATCGCAAGTAATACTCACCGTCTGCATCGCCGTTGTGCTGATGAACAATCTGATGCACTCGACACACACAACTGCCGTGGGATCTTTATGCTTGACAAACGAAATGCCACCCACCTTGCTGCCTACCGATTTATCCTTGCCGGCGTGTTTGGCTCGTTATTTGGGTGGAGTAAAGTAAAGTACCATGCTGCTTTGAGCCTGTAGATCCCTGCACTTCATGCTGCAAGCGACGCCAAGCCCGCTGTACATCCGCCGGCTTATCCAGTGACTCTGTGGAACCACCCAACCACTTGAGCCCCTCTCCAACCAACTCTACAACAATACCAACCTCTCTCAACCAACAAGCCAATTATGATGGCGAGTTCACGATGGAGTATATATTTTCATCCCCCAACCGAGTCAGGACGGAACTTCTTGCTTTTAACTGCGTTGCTCATGTTGTGTGCTTGCGTATGATTGAGAGACTACCATCTTTTATAACTTTTATTAATAACGAAACTGATTATCGACAGAAGAGTAGAATGGTGCCTCGATTAATTTCAGTTCCGATCCAACTTCTAGTGTACCTAGTTTTGCTAAAACCAGATCCCCCTTTCAGTTTGCACAAGTTTCAAGACATCCGACAGCATAAAGGATTTCATTTAGGCTACGTTAGAGTTGCATCAATCGCTCACTGCCGAAGATAGCCTAAGTTCTGCGAACCACGATACTGCAAGACTATATCCCCATATATTATACTATTTCCAAGCATTTTCAAAATATGTATGACGAAAGAAAAAGATATTTATATGTCCGATGAGAGATCGTTGTAATCACATGAAAAAATAACCGTGAAGACACAGGAAAGGACGAACACAAATCCGACCCATCGCAACCGGACTACAGAACACGCAAACCCCACAATATACCCACGAAAACAATAACTCCTGTATCAACCAACAAAACTTTGACAATCAACCGGACCGAACATAACCGTCAAACCCCAAAATACCCCGCAAAGACTCCGTAATAACATGTTTTGTTGAAATGGATGGAATTAAACCTCGATGGCATAGTCGTTCTCGCCGGGGACGCCGCCCCAGAAGACGGGGCCGAGCTTCAGGAATCGATTCTTGTCACTGACAGAAGAGACACTGTTGGTCCTGTGGACAGGCACTGGCTTGAGTTCGGAGTCGGTGGGAGAGAGCGGAGGAGAGATTGGCGCAACTTCGAGGATGGCAGAAGGAACGGCCGATGGGACGAGCTCGGGAGACTTTGGAGGCGCCTTGGGGTAGCTGCTCGAATTAACGGGTGCCAGGCTGAGGAAAGTCGATGGGCGCCTGATGCCAGCAGCTTGTGCGGTGGTGGTAGTGAACTCGTAGTGGGCAGACATTTCGAAATGTGGATTGTTTGCTTGTGGGTTTTGCTTGTGAAAGAGCTAAGGAGTTTGCGTTGGGGAGTGTGTTTGCGGTGGGGAGAGAGTGAGCTGGTTGATGGAATAATGGGTTATGGGAGAGTTCTCTGTGGGGCTTCTTATACTTTCTTGGTCCCAACTCCAGGCTATGATTCATGCCATACCAGAGCTAGGGCCGGGGCACATGTGGTTGGGATAATGGTTTGAGCTGAGAAATCGGATTCCACCACCCCGCCGCCGCCGGAGATAGCAACACCACAAAAAAAGTGTAGCGTCATGTAGTGTAGGGCACCACGGCAATTGAACCAGTCACGCATATCTATTTTCCTTCCTTCTTTGTGAGCCGTCGCGTCCTACCTCTCTCCCACCGCCGAACGCATACTTCGATTCGAAAGCTTGATACACTGTTAACAGCACCAATGGTTGGCCGGATGGCAGGGTGCAGTGAAGTGCAACTTCCTGATTGGATACTCTTCTCCTTATCAAGGCACCATCATTGCATTGCATCCCACCCCACTTCCTAGGTGACGTTTTCAGTGTCCTGAGATGCGAAGTGAACTGGATAACCCTATTTCAACGTCTAAGCACAACCCACCACCCACCTTGTTCTCCCACACCATCGTCAGTAAACTCAACACCACACACCAAATGTGCACACTGTGCCCATTCTCTCAAGGAAAACGTTCTAGGCGGGGGCGTAAAACGGGAAAAATTATTTGGTGCAGATGGACCGGTAGTTAGACTGCAAACAAAATGCAAAGGAAGAGAATACTTTTACGTGTTACGTCTTCGTGGTGCATTATTTGGTGATGGATATCCCATGAAAACGGCCTATCGCCAGTGCTCTAGATTGTTAAACCAGGTGTATGCTCGTACTTGGCACCATGTGTGGTATGTACTGTAAGAAAAATAGAGACGGGACAGAGCTGCGGGGGTAGCCCAAGTGCTAGGTTTAGTCTACATGTCGGTGATTACTTGCTTGCTCCAGGGTCTCACGGCCTTCCATCCGACGAAAGGCAGAACCTTATTTTATGCTAGGTACGCTGCAGCCTCCCCCAAGCAAGATTGACTTCTAAGGTTCGCCCCTATCCCTTACAAGCCCAAGTCTCCTGGGTTTGAAGCGGGAAGAGATGATGGCGGCGGTGGCGGTGGCGGCAAGTAGCTGTTCGTTGCATTGGATTGTGCGAACAGCTCACTATCATCATTCATCATCACCAGATTTATCATGCTGCAACATCAGTTTTTTTTTCCTCCACTGCAGCCTAGAACGGGGACCGAAACAATAATAAAACAGTTGGTTGTTGCGGACTTGATGCTCCGTACCTCTGTTGCTACTACGCCATGGCACTCAAATATAAAATGCTATCTCTGTTAGTCCGCAACAAGGTGTGGTTGGATAGAGAGCCTTTAGTTGCGGGGGCTCGGGGCGGCTAGATCTCATAGTCTGTCGGCGTTTTAGGTGGATGAGATTTGGGAAATGGTAAAAGTGCACTATCAATGCACCACGTGAACAAGAAACGTCAGAGGTAGCAGCCATGGCGAAGGAAATTTCTCTGCTTCCTGAAAGGGTCTACCCTCCACACTATACTTTTTCCTAACACGCTGGCTTGGGGATGCCTCGGAGTTTGCACACATGATGCAGCCCGACACAATTGATTTGCCCGATCTTCCAACCGATGATGGGGACTGTAAACATTTCTTTTGTTGTATGGTGGAATCAACGGCGACCAAAAAGTGTTGAATCACCACCACTTCCTCTTCCACCTCCTCCGTCGCCCCGTCATCATAGCTGTAACCTTACCTACCATCCTTATTTCTTTCTTCGTTTGTTTCTTGCACGTTCCATTTGCGTCGCCTATCTGTGGATCATAAGATGATATTATTATCAACTATATAACCACATGCTTGTGTTCCCACACATCAACGTGCATTTTCATGTGGCCGCCCAGGGTTGGGGATCTTCATGCGCAGTGCAGCAACCTTCTCGATATATTGGATGCCAGCACCAAAAGTGCACTCGTGAAATGGGTAACAAGGTATCCCCCTCGGCTACGAGCACATTTTCGAACTTGGCAAAAATTATTGTTGTCGTGGTATAACTTGAACTATGGGCGATTGACAACCTTCAACCATATTCTAACATGGTGTCGCTGACACTCGACCCTATCTAATCTGACCACATCTGGTGTGTTCGATTCCTTGCCTTGCGATCGGGAAACAACACATCCACAGATTGGAGGGCTCGATAAGAAATAGGAAAGGACAACACATCAACGGTTATTCAAGAAGGCTCGACAAGGCAATGGTATAAGTACGCGAGGCTCGGCGCCTGACAGTTTTGTTGGGAGAAATTTCAGGAATTTCGAGCCAGTGTTTCTCGCATATCAGAATTTCGGTCTCTTGTCATGCTGACTTACTAGGCGGTCGAATGGAACACAGTAGAACCGAAGCTGTCGTCGTTTCTCGGTGGTAATGACGATGATTTCCAATCTCACATGGGCTGTGGGCGACTATAGCAGGTAACGGGTTACCGGCCACGAAAGCTTGTATGACGTCTCCAGCGTCCTGCTCTTCTGAGAAGCTTTGATCCTAGGGGTGTGAAATGCTAATTCATGGTTGGAATGTCTAGAATCACCCTCCCCTCTCTGTTATCTGAGACTTTGGACCCTTGACAACGACGTCGCCTAGTTTACTCTAGAAGTCATCCATCAAGCTTCTCCCGCGATAAGAACTTCATCAGTCACCTGCCCGCCCGCCGGTTAGAATTGATCAGCGCAATTCCAGAAAGTCCGTGAGCCGAAGCTCGCTCCTACCTGTTTATCTAGATTGAATATAACAGGAGTTGGTAAATTCCTCTGAGCTGGTGGATCGTCGCACGAGCGTCATCGTCCGTCATTTTGTTTTCTATTACTTGAATAGGACCGAGTTGTAGGACAAGGGAAATAATGGTGAATCTCCCTATCCACTCAAAAATCTGTTACTACTTTGTGCCAGGAACCTGAGGTTAGGGTTAAATTTTAAATTGAGGAACAAGATTTCGACCTTGCTTCTATCCCCGTATAAACAACACTATTCGCCGCAGTGGATGATGAGAAGTCTTCCCCTGGCACCTCTAGATAAGAGTGTCACAATACCTACCAGAACGTTGTACCGGCATTGAATGTTAAGCTGTATCTCTCGATTCTTGCCTTCTAGATCTGCGAGTTGTATGCAACTCTGGATACGTATACCCCACAGGTCTTCTCATACATACTCGCAACCTTGAAGAACTAAAATGATAAAGTTCAAGGAAAGGACCTCTTCTAGTCCTTCCAACCCTCATGCATATCAATTCCCCTCAGCAAACAGGTAGCCAGCGGCAGTGCAGCCGCGTCCCCGGAAGCAACGAATCCCGGAGCTATACACACACTTCCAAACCCGGGATTTTATATTTCACGGTCCGCTTTTTCATTAATTAGCGTGTTCTTTATCAACTGCAAGATCAACTAGATACGGTGGGAGATCGCCCTGGGCCTTACCCTTCTCTTCCCCCGCGCGTTTCTTTGCTCGATCGCCAGCCATAGTAGTGATTTGGGCGCCTTTCTAGAAGGATGAGGTGTTCGAATAGGATTTGATATTGTACTGCTGGAGTACGTAGACCATGTGACTGGGAGATTATATATTTCCGCGTGAGCCGTGGGCCGTAGACCTCATGTAACCAACGACAAAGACGTGGAGGTAGTTGTGACCTGCAAAAACGAAACGTGCTCTGGGAATAATAAATAAAACGTCACGGATAACAAACGCCCGCGCTGTCCCGGGATCCCTAGGGTAGAAGGTCATCCCGCAACACTGAGGCACACACTCATAGATCTCTTGGGTCTGCAGACCCCGTCACTTTGGGAAAAGCTTATCTGGAGCCTGAGACACAGCAGGCTGTTATCAGATATCTACGTCGTACGGATAGGATGGAACTGCCAGTTCGAATTTGAATTCGGAGAGTCAATGCGCCGCCCCGCGCGGGACGGATGTTGTGGTACCCTACCCTGTAGCCAGAACCGCTTGAGTAAAGTAGATTGAGATGATGGACGACAAGTTGACGACGACAATATGCCCGCCCCGCCTCCAGAATGGCAGATTCGGGTAAGTCGACGCATCATCCATGTGCTGCAAACCAACCACCTGAGGCACCCTCGACATGTCTTTGAAGCATGCTGCATGCAACCTTCAATAGTGTAGGCTAATAATACTTATTACTACACTTTCCCGTCGCCGGCCCACCACTGACCGGCACTTGTAGGTTTCTTTCTCCCCAAGATCTATCAGCCCACGATCCGGATCCACCAAAATACCCATCGTGTGATAAACGAGGATTTTTAGTAAATCTGTGGGGTTCCTCCTTGGTAAGATTCTCTACTTTCCCGCTAGATCAATCTACTACTGAGATACATTGGCAGTTTCTGTTATAGCGAATTCCTATCGCGGCTAGTTCCTTTCCGCTTCCGGCAGGATTTCCTGTTCAGAATTCCCTTGTCGACCTACCTAAGTGCTTTATCATTTTCCCATTCCCCACGCACAAGGTAACCGGAACGAGTTCTACATGAGTCGTGCAGCAGACGAGATTTCAGGCAGGGGTACAAACAAACTGAAAGACTTCCCCGACACGTATCTGGACGATATGGAGATTGCTGGACACATTAATAGCGGCGAGTGTGCAGGCACTCAAGGTTTCCGGTCGAATACCGCAATTTCAAACTAGAGAGTATCACAAAGTGTGTCATTGAATTTAAAAAACCTACTAATAGGAAATGCTTCCCGCTAAAGAGCTCTACTCTAAGTAGAGTTTAACTTGGCGACTGAGGCCGGGTAACCAGTTACGCGAAATAGGTTGAAGTAAATGAGACGCTTCGCTCTCCAGGGTGCTTTCTGAGGGTTGCCTTACGGCCCGCCAATCTGATTTATGGCACTGTGAGCTGAATGCGCGATGTACGGAAGGGTGGATGGATGAAAGGGCACTTTTGAGATTTGCAAGACCACGCCTGGGTACCGGGATCTAAGTAACTGCGCCACTGCGCGACAGTTTTCGCGAGGTTTTCGGCTCGGTATCGCAGCTGAGGGCTATTCCGAACTCAAAAAGTGAGCAGAGCCGCATCGAGTTTCGGCCAGATTTTAGACTAGATTTTAGGTGTGTTCCAAGCAAGATTCTCCTTTCTCACACTCATACATCCACATACTGCAACGAAACAGTTCTCTCTCCAACCAGTTGAAACGAAACGAAACGGGTGAAACCAATCGACCAAACAAGCGGCCGACGGAAACGAAACGAAACATGATGTCCAATGCTACTCCATCCGATAAAGCCCTGGTGGCTCAGACAGAAGGAGAGATACCAAGTTGCTCAACCCGTGAAGGGGATGCAGACCGGACCTTCTCTCTTGACTGCTCTGATGTCACTGGCGGTGATGTCTGTTAGGGGTTCTCTCTTAACAGAGTATACATAACCTGAGATAACCAATGATGGGTACTTGTCAGGTAAACCTGACAAGCAAAACGACTACCCTAGGCATCCTCAGAACTTTCGGTCACGATTACCTTTAGCGGGGTATGAGTGGTATTGGTCTCGATTGATTAAGTCTCGGCTTATCGGATTCATTGAAAGCATATGCTGCGGCAGCTGATTTGATGATGCAATTACACTGCCAGATCGAAAGGGCTACAACCCTGCCAAGCATGTAATTATCAACCAGATTCATCTTCCGACTTTGGAGTGATTATGTCTGATTGGAGTAGAGCAAAGGAGTTCGTATCCGCAGACACGGCAGTTGTTAGCCTAAGCTATTACCTGGGATCTTAAGACCAATCTCTTATGCGAGGTTGGAGCACTGGGCAATCCCCGGTCAAAGAGAACAGTCTCGGCCTAAGCTGGGTGTAACTGAGAGATTATGGCATGACTGTTGATATGAGGTCGAAGCATCCCCGCACATTGGCGTGTGCGGATCGGCAACTGCAAGAGCCTTTCGTTCAGAGACGAAAGAGCACGTGTCATTTAATCTACATCGGCATAGTAGTGGTTGTCCGCCACATAAACCTATGATGCAATCATACTACAGTATTGATTAGCTCAAAGACGTCTGTACAACTATGTTGGCAGCGTTCCCGATTACCGAACCATATGAGTGTGAGATGTCCAAGTTGAAGTTATGACCTGATATATGATATCATGCGGGTGTGGGCTGATTCTTATCAGTAGCGTAACACATTAATGCCGCACACACATGTACACGATAACCTTGGGGATTCGTGGCAATCTCTACCATGCGCATTCATTT
>Ga0307515_10001569_pt1 | contig 51052 bp, 6 predicted proteins | sample 17_EM_MG_FD_194513 | JGI IMG/M metagenome (GOLD analysis project Ga0307515, IMG submission 194513) | Populus trichocarpa ectomycorrhiza microbial communities from riparian zone in the Pacific Northwest, United States - 17_EM | ecosystem: Host-associated > Plants > Roots > Unclassified | place...
GGTCACTATTAAGCAAGTTATAGTTTATTTTACAGCCGATTCCTTTAGGCCGTCTTTATACTATAACTAATATAAATAACAAACGCTAGATATTATAAACATTTCCATTGCCTAAGTATATCGAGTCGTACTACAGTAATTGACCGCCAATTATCGCATAAGCTTAGCCGTGGCGGAAATATAGAAACTACTACACCGCTTAATATTCTCTAAGGGCTAAGGGCCCTAGATAATTTCTTTATTAAACTAGTACGCAGTATATAATAACAATACTAATTACTGCTTCGCTAAACAGTTAATAGTTAATAAAAGACGTTAAATTATCCATTTATAACGAACATCGAAGAAAGCTTATCCAATTAGTCCTTTACTCTAGAGAAGATGCCTTACTAAATAACGAGGCGTTAAGTCGGAAATTAGAGGGTATTTAGGAGTTTAATAACTTACCACTTCAACTTCTAGCTACTGCCGTTTTATATTACTGCTATTTTTATAAATCTAACGCTTATTACGCCCTAATGCCGACGACTCAATATACGTTAATACCAGAGGCAATAGTTATTACGCTATGCGATATTAATAAGGGCGAGGTCCTAAATAATATGCGCGGCCTTTTAGTGCTAATTTCAACTATAGAAGCAAATTATTTAGAAACCCACTATATAACTAACTCTATAATCCTTTAGAAAGGGCAAGAATATCTACTTACTGGCCCTACGTTAAAACTTAATTATAAATGCAAAAACTTTACAGCTAAATATATTTCCTATCCTCGCATTAGCAACTTTACAAGTACCTATATCCAGACTACCCGTTATATTCTTAAAGGCGAGGATATAACCGTTTTATATAGTCCAAACTATTTCGGATAAGGAAATTAAGACTGCCGCCGCTTAATGTATAAAGAAGAAGGATTAAATAGATAGGTAAGAACACTAAGCATTGCTAGGGAAAGCGTATATAGTAGGATAAGTAAAAGGATAAAGGCTGAATCTCTACGGAGATTAAAGGCAAGGGTATTCGCATATAAAAGTATTACACTAACTCCGGTAAGGGTAAGACTTAATTACTATACTTTAATCCCCCCTAACGCCACTTTTATATGCGAAGGATGCGGTTTTACAATTCACAAAAGGGTTAGTAATATATTATAGTGCCTAAGTTATCTTAAGAAGAGGTCATTAACCTAGGCCCTTAAATTGCGAAACTTTAGCTCTATTTTAGATATAGCAATTTAGTTTTATAACGCTATCTAATTATATCCCTAAACTTTCCCCTTATATAAAATATGCTGCCAGTTATATCCTAATCGCTGCCATTAAGCTAAGTAACCTATAAGGTACTAATCTTTAACCACCTCCTTAAAATACTAATAGAGTCGCCGTTAGGGATAAGGAAAATCCGCTAGTGCTAAAGGGATAGCTGTAACTAAAATTCTTTATTAAGGTGGACGAGATATTTAAATAAGAAGAGTAATTTTGTTTGCTAATAATATTCGAAATTAAGGGGTTATAAGTACTCTGCGCTACACTTATAGGGAATCTAGTAATTACTCTAGGTTTTACTATACTAGTAAGGCTAATTACTCCTAAGCCTATTAAGCTGCCAAATTTAAGCTAAATTATGCTTTAGGTTAACTGGAAGAACTACTTTTAAGAGTAGACGTACTAGAAGCGGCCAGGGCCAAAGTTTTTTTATAATACTGTACAGTCCCTAATAGAAGTGAATCTATTATGGCACCTATAGTTACTAAAAGAATAAAGAATGGGATAACGGAGAAAAACATATTAGGTATAAGTGGGTAGTGCTTCCTATAGGGTTAGCCGGCTCTCTATTAAAGAAGATAAGGTAAAACTAACGCTAGCCAATTTTATCCTTCTAGTAGGTTGGAAAAGGCCGCTAATAGCAACTAAAAGAGATATAACGATGGTAAATCACATTTTAGTACTAACCGGTAGAAACATTATAGACGCTTAAGAACTGCGGTAGGTATTTAAGAGGTCCTTAATCTAATGGTTAATCTAACTTAATTATACCCTTGGCAAAACCGTAGTCTAAAGTACAAGAAGTTTACTAAGATAGCTATAATAGGAGTAGGTGGTTATTTAACCCCTAAGCCTAATAAAGGGCAAGTTGAAGCAGATAAGCAGCGGTAAGCATCTATAGAAGATACCCCTACTTAGCCTATACTAAACCTACTACCTTTTGAACCTCCTGCTTAGTCCTCTCCCCCTACTTAACCTAAACCCCCTGCTTAACCTAAACCCCTTACTTAACTTAAATCCCCTACTTAACCTAAATCCCTTACTTAACCTAAATCCCCTACTTAACCTAAACCCCCTACTTAACCTAAATCCCCTACTTAACCTAAATCCCCTACTTAACCTAAACCCCCTATTTAACCTAAATCCCCTACTTAACCTAAATCCCCTATTTAACCTAAATCCCCTACTTAACCTAAATCCCCTACTTAACCTAAACCCCCTGTTTAACCTAAATCCCCTACTTAACCTAAATCCCCTACTTAACCTATATAAAATAATTCTAGTATAGATTTGGATATACAAATAGAGAGTGATAATGATGATTTGCCTAATCCTATAGATAAATAGAGGGCTAAGATAGATGAGATCCTTAATATAGACAATAAGAAACCTAAAACGATACTCGAAATATAAAAGAAAAGGCCTAATATAAGTGCTATTTATAGGGCAGCATTCCGCTAACTTGTTTTTATTTATAATCTTAACTTTAAACTAATAGATAATATATCTAAGAAGGCTAGGAACGCTGTTAATAGTAAATAGGCTAATGATTTAATAATATATAACTAAACTAGTTTTCTTTTCCAAAAGTTATAAAAGCTGCTAGTAACCTAGGTATAGATAAAGAAACCCTAAATATAATGGAGACTTATATAAGGGATACTATAGAAGAACTACTTACTATATAGGGAAAGCGTAAAAGTTATAAAGCGGATAAACTGCACCGTCCGCCTAATTGGGTTATTAAACAATATTATCTAGCTATACCCTATATAGAGACTCTTTCCCAAAACCCCGCAGACGAAAACGCTATAGTAACTATATAATATATTAACAAATATATTAATAAGAGAATCCTCCAAGAACGTAATAAGTCGTGTAATAACGGTGTAAGACTATCTACCTATGAGATAAAGGTTAAGACAATTATAAATTATTTAAAAATAGGTAAAGATTTTATGGAATGTATATAACGAAACAACCAAGATTAAGTTATGATTGTTAGTTTAAAGTAAGTTAATAAAACTCTAAAACAGCTAAATAAAAAGTATTATTATCCTAAAGACTGGAACTTTAATAGCGCGGTAGAGTAAGTAGAAAATCTAAACTCTTTATAAGGCCCAGATAAAGACCTTAATAGTATAAAAAAGGAAGCGGAAAATATAAATACTTTATAAGCACCTAGAGGCCTAAAAAAAGAGATACTAGCCACTAATTAAAATCCAAAAGCTTCCCTTCTAGGATTCTATAATTATTCTCTATAGCCCGGCCACGTACTCTATAAGAAAATAAATAGAACTATCCGTAGTATCTTTAAATACAGGGAAAACAAATATGGAACAACCCACCAGTTTATAATAGAAAGATACTTAAAGAATAATAGATATATTTATAATTTAATTGCAGCCAGCTTATTTAGTAAGGGAGCCGCATCTAAATACAAGACTAAGCCTAACGTAGTTGTGTATAAGAAAGGCAACTTAGGTAACTTAAAAGGTAAGAATATATTAAATATAGATATTAGTTAGGTTGGCTATATTTTAAAGGATTTAAAGAAGAGACCTAAAGGGGGATAGACCTATCCTCCGCGGACGGTGGTAGTAGTTACCTTTAGCTTAGATTTTAGCATAATAAGAGCATACACTAAATTGACACTGTGGGCGAAATTTGGTAAAGAAGAGGTCAATAGATAGATTAAAGAATACTTATAAGCAGCGGGTAAAAAGGTATTATAGATTAGAAGGGGACGAAGGCTCTAATATATTAATTTAGATAATAGCAAGGATAAAGACAAAGACAAAGATAAAGGGTACTAATCTCTGGGGTCTTAAGATACCTCCAATAAAGAGGAGGAGGAGGACGATAATATTAAGGAAATTCCGCTTGCTAAGGGTATGAAGAAAATTCCACGCGCTAAGGGTGTAAAGGAAACTCCAGCTCATTAGAGCAGAGCAGATAAAATTAAACGTCTATTAGCTGAAGCTAAAATTCTATAACAGATAGAGGTTAAACGTAAAACTGCCTCATAGCCCTATTAGCGACAAGAAAGACTATATAAGCAAAGTAAAAGGTTTTAGGAACGTGAATGAGGAGCCTTTTTTGGAGTTAGAGCGTATTAACCGAACCAAAATCAGACTGGCTAACAGTTATTTATTTATTTATCTTATTTTAAATCCTATTATTTATTACTTAAAGCTCTCACTTTAAGCCATTCTTTTATTGCGCTAAGGCTGGCCCTTCTCTTTTATCATCACTCGCTTAGTATACGTTTTAATTTTCTAGCTCCTAGACAGGTTACCCTAACTATTAATACTCCTATCCGAATACAACACTCTTTTTTTCTGCTATTAGTGTCTTAAATAAATTTTGCTTAATTCTAGATAGCTAAAAAGACCTTTTAAATTCCCTAGTAACACGAGTAAAGACTATAGTACTATAGTTTAATTATAGGAGCTCTTAATAATTACGTAATTACACTACATCTAGATTCTCTAGATTCGTTACTTATATCTTATAGATTTTACTAAGACTATATAAAGTAACTGTAGTCTAGGCTCGCCTGCTAAGAAGCTCTTAATTTATAGTAATCTTTAAATTATAGCGGCGGACCTTATAAGATTGCGCGCGAGTAGGTAAAGCGATATAGCGCAGATAGCTAATCATTTATAAATGTAATAGGGCGAACTTAGACTTATTTATTAGGGCTAACTTTAGGGGTTTGCCAAGACTAGGCTAACCTATCTTAAGTCTAGTAGAAAGTATCCTAAGAACTATTTGCTCTTAGGATGTCCTATTCCCCTTAAGTATTATACTAACCCTATGCGGTAAAACCCAGAGGAAAGCACTGACGTCCGTATACTTAGAGTAATGCTTAATCTACTATAATTCGGGGGCTTCACTTACTTCTTTTAGGCAGCTATATTTATGCTAAAGAAAAATAGGTAGAGCCAGTCTTAAGAAAGGTTGCTAAATTTAAGCATTATATTAGTATTGCTGTAGCCGCCGGAAACAACTTTATACTGCTACTTTATAAATAAAAGTTCCGAGATAGAGCGGAAGTTAGATAGTACCTTAGCCGTCTTCTACTACGGTCTAGTAGGGGTTACTGGCTTAATCGCAACCTTGTCTTTACTATTTTAAGTAAGTTGTTACCTAGCTAAGCTAGCGTTCTAAGTAAAGTAAGTAAGCTTATTATAAAAACCAATTAATAAGAGTAATGCGCCCACTTTTAAAATAAGGTTAAAATGTATAATTAGTTAAAGGTAGACGGGATAGAGAAGTGTAAAAAAGAAAAGGTATAGTTTTAGTCCCTAGGAAATATAGTCCCTAGGTCCTTAAAAGTATCCCGCTAATTAGCTTATACTTTACGGATTAATAAGGGTGTCTTAATTATGCAACTTAGCTACCCTAAGAAACGACACCTTTTTAGACGCCTAGCTCCTATAAATTCTTAAAACACCTCTTAATAACACGTTAGAACCTCAAATCTGTTAACTATACGTCCCTTTAGTCCTCTGTTCTGGGTCTTATTATCTATCTTAGTAGGCATTACAGCCGCTACTAACCCCACTATCTCGGTTACTGGTATTTAAGAACATCGCGTAACCAGCGATCAATATATTCCAAATATTAGTACAGAAGTTTACGATCTAATTACTAGACTTACTTTAGTAGATACATTTCTATAAAGGATAAAACTGGGTGGATTGTTCTATATCAGTGACTTCCCCCTTTTAATGCGCTATAGTAGATAATATAGATAAGTTAGAACCCTATAGCATCTCTCTTTTTTCTCTTTTTCTACTAAGAATTTAACTAACCGCTTCTTTTCAGCGTCGCTTCTTATACCCTAGATCTTAACCTATGTTATCGCTTCTATACGTAAGCCTCTTACTTGTTAGAATTTGGTTAACTACGGTAACTAACTACTTAACCTTAGTAACGAAAAATGTAGCGTTGCCTGGGATAGTTTAGAGGGTAACTAAGAGATTTAGTACCCCGGTAACTTACAAACTAGTAATAACTTTAAAGCGGTCGTTAGCAGCTATTAGTGCCTTATTAGTAATACTACTTATCTACTACAGGCATCCTTAACGTCTTACTATTTAATAACGTCCACTTCTCTAAACCTAGCTTCGACGCTTACTTCTTTAAATCCAACTTCCTTAGCTTATTAGACATTATATAGGCCGTGTATCTTATATAGACTTTAAATATACTTAACTTAGCTAGCACTGTCTATAAAAACATCTCTATTTTTTATTAAAACTAGTAAAAATGATTTATATCTTTAGTAATTTAATTTAAAATATTACCTATAGCTATCTATCTTTTATTATAGCTTTTACGTTATTGCCGGACTCCAATTTAAAAGGAATCTTAAACATTATTTTGCCCTTACTAATGCTTTTTATCTTCGTAGCTAAAGCCTGCTGCCTTTTAGCGGTAGCAACTATCCGGTTGCTACTCGTTATTATAATATATGGCAGCAACCCTACGGGTTTACTAATCAGCTTAACCCTATTAATTTCCTCTAACGCTATAGTCATCCTTATATAGTTCTCCATTATTTATACTAGTATTACCGTATTCTATCCTAGGCAGAATACAGTCTTAATAAAGATACAAACTTGACTGCTTTACTCTTAAACATCTATAGATGTCTATATATACTCTTAACAGTTAGTGTAGTTTTTTCTTCTACCGTAGGAAACCTTCTAGCCTTTTAATATAGGGACGTATATAAAAGGGTTAATCTTAGATTTTCGAAAATAGAATAGAGATATATGCATATATTTAGGGAGGGGGGGAATAATTGGTTTAGAGGCAATAACGTAGAGAATAGTTAACCTTTTTAGAACTAAGTATCGATAGAATAATAGGTCTATAACCGCTCTCTGTATAAGCTGCAGGTCCTTACCTATAAGAATGGGTATATAGCTAATAGCCTTTATTCTCTTACACTACTAATTGTCTGGGAAAATGAAACAGGTTACTTGTATGTACTTAGTATATTATACCTTGCTAAGTGTTGCTCCAATAGCGTAAAGTAGTAAAATAATGTTAAATATGTTTAAATAACCGAGTAGGTTTTTTTTAAAGTCGCGATCGACTTAATAGAATAGACTTTTAATTAGATTATTAGTAACTGTCCACATTCTAAATTGATTTTTTTACTTAACTACTTAGGTTATCGCTCTGTAAAGGTGTTAGTTTACTAGCAGTCAAGAAACGGACCTATTATCTAAATTCTAGCTACTAAAAAATAGACCTACTATAACAAATAAGGGACTTACTATCTGAGCCCCAATTAAGTGAAATTTCGTGGTATGCCGATATTAACTCACGCGAGGTTAAAAGTGGCCCTTTTCTTTATAAAATTAGCTACGGACATAGCGCTGCCTTATGCGCGCGCTGTGGCCTACGAAGTATAAAGTAATAACACTTTACTAGTGTAGTAAGAGATATTGTAAATTAACAGATTAATTAGTCTCCGCGGTAGCTTTGCGTAAATATTAACTAGAAAGACCAGTTTAATATATTAAGGAACTAATCTAGATATACAATTAAATATAGCTACTAGCTCTTTAGCAGCATTAATAGCCAATAATCGGCAACTAGAGATTCTTTATAAAATAATAACTCTATCTATTAAGTACTATCTAATTTATTACATCGCCCTAATATCCTTTCTTTTACTTAAATATGGCTTCTATAAAGCTAATCCCCTACTCTGCTTTTTCCTCCTATAAGTAAGCCGTTAAACCTTCTAACTATTTCTAGACGCTCTACCTTGGTAGTATTTAGATGGGTAAGGCTATTAACTAGTAGGTAGATATTATGAGCCGCCTAGCGACTATAGGAAACCCTTATAGGATATCTTAAAGGGGTTAATACAAAAACCACCTTAGTTTGTTCATTTATTTTAATATCTACGTCCTATAAATAGAATCCACCTTCTACCGATTAAGGCTTAATAGCTTTATATAGTGTAACGTCAATCTAGCTTAGTATAACGAAATTGGCGTTACACTATATAAATCTATTAAGCCTTAATTAGTAGAAGGTGGATTCTGTTTATAGAATGTAGATATTAAAATAAATAAACAAACTTAGGTGGTTTTGGTATTAACTAAATAGAGCGCCAATTTCTCTAGTAGAGTTAGGGATGTATGCAAAAAGTAGGCGGTTGGTAAAGATTAGGGAGAAGAATAAAAAGGAGGAGGTTTAAGGATCTGATTTTCTTTTACTGCTTTTAAAGATAGATTTAATTTAGTGCGCTATGTTAATAATTTGTTTTTTAAGCCTGTTTAAAGACTATCTAGAAAGGTAATATTTATTAAGCGACCTGAATCGGGTCTAGTGGTCTAATAGGTGTCTATATTTTAGTCGCAAGGCCTATATAGTTATAATATTATTTAGAGCTAGGCCCCAATAACAATAATAAGAAACTTTGGATTAAGACTAAATATAGGCGATTAAGGAAGATAAGAAGATATTTAAAGACTTAAGCGCTAATTTTCGAGGGACAATACGCGTCTAAGTGGAGCATCTTTAATTCAATTGTGGTGATGAAAGCAGTAACTACAACCCTCTATATCTAAGGGGCGAGAAAGAAGAAAAGGAAGCTATAGATATTTTAGCGCACAATTTTAAGATAGGAGGCTGTTTTCGTTTATAACCTCTTCACTATATATCTGCTATCGTAAATTAGGACATTCTTACGTTTATCCTTAATAGCCTAAAGTTATCTGCTAAGGAACTGGTAAAATACCCTAAAGAGCCCCTAGAACTAAAGCTACCTTAAAACTTCTAGCTTTAGTACGTTTATGGCTATAGCCGAATTAAAGTATATAAAAAAGTTCTTCCCGCTTTTAATAGATGGTGGAATGTAAAGTTACGCCTAGATAGCGGACCGGAATTAAGGAGTGCTTTAGTTAAGAAATACTTAGGTTCTATTAGACATTTAAATAGCGACATATATAAGATAATATGCTATTTTAAGAGATAAGGAATAGGGAGAGATAAGTTTATAGAATAAAGGTAGTGGTTATAGCTAATATTAAATAAAATGCGCGACCTTAAGCTATTTATAAAGCACGACATAGGAAAAGCCTTTAAGGCTTTACTATAAGCTATTCCTAGTCTCTTTACGGGAAACTAGATTGGCATACTCCACTATATATTGGCATTAAGATGCGATAAGGTAATAAAATTTAATCCATTATTAGACCTCTGTTAATTACCTCTTAGAGAGTATTATTTTATCTAGATAAAATTTTAAATACTTAGAAGGGTATTATTGGGGAAGACAAAAAATTAATAAAGTTAATAGATGGTGAAACTATAGAGGTATTAGAATTACGTGCCCCTAGTATATCTCGCAATAGGTTATATCTAAGAGGTTTATTTAAGAAAGGCATGCTTTTTAAAGCCATTACTAATAGAGAATTAAGAGAAGGTATTTGGAAGAACTTAATAACCATTTAAGGTCTTATACTAACATTATATACTTTCTTTAAAGATATTAAATTTCTAGGACCCTCTGTTAAGGCAATAAAGGGGCTCCTTAAAAGGAGTTTTAAGGGTATAATTAACAGCGCCCTATATAACTATTTCTCTTATACCAATTAACTTAAAGGGCTATTTCGGCTGTAGTAATTAAAGACTAAACTGTTATTAATATAGGGAAGTATTACCAACTAAGTCCAATTTGGAAACTTTACACTGTAGCTCTTCGCTATGCGATATTGTTTTAAGATAACTGGAGATTATCCTAAAAAGGATAAAGGCGGGAATACGCCGGTGGTAAAAGAGCCGAACGATGCCGTTTGGTATAGCTTTACGGTCTTAGCCCTTAAACTAGGATATAGTTCCAATAGAATTCGGGAACTAGCTAGCGTCTATCTAAGTAAGAGATTTATTCCAGCTAGGGTTAAGATTAATTTAGAAATATAACCACCTCTTATATCTAATAAATCTAATAAAAGCCTCTAGCGTTAATGCAGGAGAGTCTTTAACTCTACTTATACGGCGGACCGTTCTTTTCTCTACCTAGAAATGCTGTACGAACCCAAGCAAGGTGACGGTAAGGGAATTACTTCCTTATATATTAGGCAATCCGTAATTTTCGCATTCTTTAATAGGCCTATTTTTAGCCAATATTATAAACTAGAGCAGACTGTATCCGATAATTTAACTAACCTATTCCGAGTACTAATCGATTAAGGTAATCTGGGCTCCGTATATAAACTTAGTAAAATTGCTGCGTTAAGTAAAATTAAAGTAGATTTAGCCGCTACTAAAATAAAGCAGGACGCAATTGTATAAGAAATTAGAAACTTAAATAGTAAGCTTAAAGATGCTATATAGGCAAAGCTACTTACGTAAAAAGAGAATTCTAATCTATAAGAGGACAATAATCGCTTATAGGCATTAGAATATAAGTGTGGTATACTACATAACCAGCTTCAGCAATTAATGGCTAATTACTCGAGATTTTAAGCTAAGACTTTTAATCTTCAGAATAAGCAAGTTAAGGTAAAGGCAGAGATTTCTAGTCTATAAGCGCAGAACCACAATTTAAATGTCTAAGCTGAGGAAGTTTTAAGTTAAGAGAGAGGAAAACTCTCCGTTTAATAGGATAAGTTTAATAAGAAGAGGAGTAAATTAATAGAACAAGGAAATAGTCTATGGGATCAATTATCTTAGGCATAATAGCAGCTTACTAATTAAATACAATCTAGATTTAATACGGAATCCGAGGAGTTAAACAATATCCGGATGGAGCGAGATAATCTTAAAAGTAAACTACAAGATCACAAAGCCTAGGCAAAGGAAGAAAATGAGAATTTAAAGAAACAGCTGACTACTCTATAGAATGAGTTATCTTAGTTAAAGCTGGAAATATAAGAAAAAGATATAGTGGCTTTAAATGTCTCTAAGATTAAAGCTTAGGAATTAAGCAATATCTAAATAGAGTGAGATAATCTCGAAAGTAAGCTACAGGATTAGGAAAACTTGGTAGAGAAAGCAATTTATTTAAAGACCCGGGAAGAAAATGAGAATTTAAAGAAACAGCTTACCAATCTACAGAATAAGTTGTCTTAGTTAAAGCTAGAAATATAAGAAAAAGAGATAGCAGCTTTAAATAAGCCTAAGAGTAAAGCTTAGGAAGAATTAAGATACGAGCAGTTACAGTCTAGCCATAATTTAGTGTCCGAATAGTTAAAGAATAAACAATTAGAACGAGATAACCTTATCTTAAAACAACAAGAACTGGAAAAGTAGGTAAAGGACTTAAAAACAGAACAGTAAAAGACTAATAAGAAAAATGCGACTCTAAAAGAAGAGTTTAACGCTACATCTAGTGCAGTATAGGCATAGTTATAAGTAAAAAGAGTAGAATGCAACAATATAGAGAAACTGCTAACTGTAGAAAGAGCGAGAAAAACAGAACTTAAAGGGTTAAATAGCAGACAAGATGTCTAACCGGGCAATTACTAACCATACTATCCCTCACCTAAAGAAGAATATAATGAAGGTGCAGAGCCGGGCACAGTTGGTAGTATAAAGGAAGCGCCCACTTATCTAAATCTATTGCTACTAGCATCCGCACCTCCAGATATATTATTACCATTTGCACCTACTAATCCAGTTTTATCGTTATTGAAACCTGAATTTACTGGTCCGTATACATAGGAACCTACGCTTACTAATATATAATTATCATTATCAGCACCTACTCTAGACTAACTATAAGCTGCAGTACCCCTAATTATGTCACCTGCTAATCCTAATCTATCGTCGTTGTTGTTAGGGCCTGTATCTACCAGTCAGCTCACGCAATTATAGGAATTTACGCCTAGTATATAAATATTATTAGGGCCTATTTATCTAGACGTGACTACAGCTACTAGTCCAGGCTAATTATTATCGATACCTATATCTATTAGTCAGCACACGTAATTATAAAAGCCTGCACCTAATAATATACAATTACCGCTACTAGCGCCTATACTCTCTACTCTAGGAACGAGGGAGAAGCGTAAGCGAGAACGTTATAAGGAGGTTGAAATTAATAAGGGAAAGGGTAATATAGATTGGGCACCTAATCCAAAGAGGGCAAGGCTAGAAGGCGAATTAAACTAGGAAAACCTAATGGATAGAGGTTAAGCTAGTGAGGAGTGCAAATTAAAAGAGAGTAAGGATGTTAATATTAATAAATAACGTAGATTAAGCATCTAAGTAAGGCTAAATAGAAATAAATATATTAACTTAACAAATAAAGATTTAGTGTAAGTAGTAGTTATTAATAGAGTTAAGATTCGTCACCCGAAGTTAAAGATATTAACTATAATTTTATAAAGCCGTAGCGCAGTAACTAGGAGAGAAACGATCCTAGAAGAACTGCTCTGGAGAATAGATAGACTTATATAGTAAAAGTTAGTTAGTGGTTTAGGATTAGGGGATCGGGATTAGGGATATAGAGCTTTTAGGAGAGCTTTAATGTCTAAGAGAGTTAATCTTAGAAGGCCCCTTAGTTTAGGAGAGTTAATCCTAGGAGGGTTACGATCCCAGAAGAAATATTTGTTCCGTCTTACGGCGCTGCAAAACTCCTATATATATGTTTGGAGCAGGACGAATGCTCGTAGGAGAGAGGCTTTTAGGAGCTGTGTTCCCCTAGGACGTATAGGGGTCTAGGAGTAAACTCCTCCTAGAAGCTTAGAAATCCTAGGATACTTGCTATACCGCCCTCGTTATATAACCGGTTTTCCTAGGATTATATATCTCCTAAAACTGGCTCTCCTTAAAAGTGTGTTCTCCTAGGAGCTCTGAGCCTAATATAAAATGCTATAACACGTATACGGATGCTACGTCTTAGTGCTATATATAGTTCGGCCCGCTAGATTATCGGAATATCTAGTTATCTCTCCTAGGCGGTAAACTCTCCTAAAAGTTCTGCTGGAGCGGAGCCCTCGCTAAATCTCTATTAACATTAACATTTACTATATTTAACTAGGCATTTATAAAAACATCTATTACCTTACTCTCTTTAGCATGGCTAACCGCTACCTTAGTTTAAAGCCTCTAATATAGCTAACCGCTTATAAGTACCTAAGCTTTTATACAAGTATAGCCTTTTTCGCCTTGTACGGTATTATAGTAAAATCTAGGAATTAGATGGAAATAATAAGGAGACGCGTTAGTAAGGCAAGATCTTAAAGCGTAAAAGAATTTCTCCGCAACCCTACTACTGCGGATAGTGCTAAGCAGAAATAAAGGTATGCAATTAATACGGCGCTGCTTATACGATAGACATTTAGATAAATTAAGGCTTAGTATATAAGTGGCTCAATCTAGCTATTAAGTCATTAGGAAACGCCAACCTCACTATTAAACCGCACCGCGACTATAGTGCCTTAGTAACACGACCCCCTTCCCAGCCGCCTTCTTAATAGGAACCTTAAAGCGACTACCAACGGAGCTCCTTCTAAGCTATTTTGTGTATCTTTTACACTAGGATCTACGTTCCGTCTCCTTGACCTATAAATTCCTCCGCGATCTTACGAAGCCCTCCCTATTTCGCGTTCTGTATTTTAGCGGCGATAGCTTATTCCTAATATCTAAGAATAGGGCCTCTATCCCACGACGACTTAGAGAGTCGCGGCGAAGTAGGAAAGTCGAGTTTCTAGATATAGATTAAGCTATTAAGGAGGTCCTACCCGTAGCCTCCTATATTAAAGTCTTTATTTATAAACCAGCCTTTTATATCCCTAGTTTGTACACTTACCTTTTTCTTTTACTATTTATAAACGCGGGTTCTTTCTAACGAGTCCCTATAGGCTTTATTAATAATCTCCGCGGCTACTTATATAACAGACTCCGCTATTAAAATGAATATAAAGAAATTAAATCCCTTAATAAACGAGTGCAAAAAATCGTGGGAAAGGATAACTAGCTCTAGGAGGAGATAATTAGTAAGCAAAAAAGCAAGACGGATAAAGTAAAGGAGGCGTTAGTGCGGCTGTTTAAGGAGATGTAGGCTCTAAAAGAGGTTAACGTAAATAGCTGGAAATTGCCGTCTAAAAAGGTAATTAAGTGGGTGGATGGCGAGCTGGTAGATTAGGAAAGGGATTATAATAAGTAAGTATCTATCTAACCGCGTGGTTGCAAAGAGCTAATAAGTATATGGTAAGGATTAGTAAACAATTTTCTTCCACTACTATTACCTGGATGAACTGTAAGCATTTAGCTGAGGCGCTTTAGACTGTAAATCGTCCTGTTAAATTTCTCTCCATTAATAAACTAGATCCGTCCCTAGTAACTAATTATACCTTGGTAACCTACGCATTTATTAAATCAACGTACTTGGACCTAAACTTCCTTTAATTAGCCAGACTAAATATAAAACTTATTAGCCTTATCTAATACACAGCTGTAATATTGCAACGGCTAGACCTCTTTAGTAAGATAGACTATGGCTTCTTCTTCTCTAACTCTAAGGGGGAGCCTATAATATTTCCCTGCCTAAAGAAGTTCCATCTTACGGGCTCCCTTATATGCATTAGTTTATTAATTCGGCTCCTTTCTTATTAGCCTAATCTTACTTATATATATATTAAGTATATTGCGCTTAAGGAACTAGATGTTAACTAGGCCATAAACATTTCTTCCGCGCTTCCGCTGTCTTGCACGTTATAGTCTATTTACCAAGTTTTCTGTCCTAATAAATATATATTCCCTACCGGTGACTACCAGGACGGCGATATACCGGGCAATGTACCGCAAATTAAAGGATAGCGAAAGAAGTACCATGTGGTTATTACGAAGAGATATCCCCTGGATATAAGTGTTTAATTTTATAGGGTTAATAAGGAGTAATGGTGCGCAGAAATTCTGATCTAGAAAAGTTTTTCCTGTATTGCTCTAGTTAAACGAATATTCCCGGGCCGATTGCCTAAAAAACTGCCTCTATTAATGCCTCTATTTTCGGTAAGCCTCCTTACTGCGTTTTCTGGCATCTAAAATATTTTTGCTCTATTTATTTAACGGAGCTATGGCAAATGATAGTATAAAAGATCCCCTGACTTTGTATGTAACTATATAGGCACATCTTTAAAAAAACCGCGCTAGCTTAAAGTAGTGTTGATCGGTAGTCTGTGCACTAATTAGTAAGTAAAGAATAAGGACTCTATCTATTTAAACTATAAAGAAAAGAAGCTATTTATATATGAGGTAGGTGTCTAGAATAGGAAAGGTAGGGGGGGTATATAACTAAAATGGGGGTAGTAGTATACCCGGAATAAGAACAAGGATAGGGTAATAGGCTAAATCTAACCTAAATCGATAAGTAGCTCTTAAGTTCGACACATCCTGTCCTTTTTGGACCTTATTTAAGTTCCTACTATAACTTAATAGTTCTGCTGCTTGACCGCATAGACCTTATATAATGCTCATTGCTAGGGATAATGGCGGAGACCTTTAATACAAGCAGAGCTTTATTTTGAAATGTTTGCAGCTTTATAAGGATAAAACAGATATAGAAATACTTTTTAAGTTAGGAATTATTTTAGATTTTTAAGATATTTCATTTTCTTGTCTAAAATATAGCCTAAGGAACACCGAAGGACTCTTTATATTCGAGAAGAAGAAGCTATAGCTGTTTTACTCTCTCTGGCAGGCTTTGGATTTTAGAATAGGAAGCTCTTTAATCTTTGGATTTAATCGGCATAGAAGGCCTAATTACAGACCTTAGTAAAGGGCCTAGTGCTCCGCTTAATTTGGGAAACTTAGGAAATATAATTGCTTTAAATCAAAATGCATAGTTTACTAAAAAATTCCGTCCCCGACTTTACTAGTCTTTAATATACTCTACCTTATAAAGTAAATATTTAAAAGCTAACACGCCGCTATATGGTTAGTCGCCGTAAAAGATATATTTTGTCGATCTAGATCGGGTTTTCTTACTACCGTCTTACTACTGTCTTTAATGCCTAGTACCCTAGGTCTTACCACCCATTTCTATTACCTATTTTATCTTAGTTGTTTATGGTATTTAACTTAGTTGCCTGGACCTACCTTATATATAAATAGCTTCTTTTCTTTATAGTTTGAATAGACAAAGTCCTTATTCTTTACTTACTTATTAGTGTACGGACTACCGATTAATACATTCTAATATGTGCCGTGTAGTTACGTCCTTAAGCGAAGCGCATATGTGGTGACGCTATAGTCAGCGGCGAAATATCGTAAACTCGGGCCGGAGTAAGTCCGCGCACTATTAAAACAATACCCCCTTATAGCCCCACTAATATAGCTCTATATTTTATAAATAGAGGCTTATTTTATAGCCCTATTCTAAGGCTATAAAATAAGTCCTTATTTGTGTAAATTGGACTAATATTAGTGGAATTATATAGGGTGCTTTATTACGGCTATAAAACTTAAATTAAGGCTCTGCGCTGACTAATCTAACCCACTACTCCTAAAATAAGTACCCCTTATAACTCTACTAAAATAGCCCCGAACTATATAAATAAGGGCTTATTTTATAGCCTTAAGATAGAGCTATAAAATAGGCCTCTATTTATAAAATATAGAGCTATATTAGTGGGGCTATAGGGGGGTATTGTTTTGATAGTGCGCGGACTTACTCCGGCCCGAGTTTATAATATTTCGCCGCTAACTATAACCTAGATTGGCGCATACCTTTACTTATCTTCTCTCCCTAACAAGGGCTTCTATGTTAAAGACTTCGCCTCTTTAATTAAGACGCGGTTATTAGATTATTACGCAATAGGTATCCTTACCGATAGTTATATCTTTTTATAACACCTCTTAAGCCGCATTATTACGTTATCCTTTAAAGATTTTCTGGAAACTCTCCGCGTTTATAAGAGTCTCCTTACCCAACACTTACCGTTCTTTAAAAAAGGCTTAAAGGAAAACTAGCTTAAAAATAAAGGGTTTAAGTTCCCTAGTTCGAGCATCTACAAACGCGACACCGTTTATATATTTATCCGGTAACTCTATATATAAACCAGCTAAGGCTTCTCTACCCTTTAATAGCTGTAGTTAAGCAAGCTATAGGTTTTCGCGGATTATGTTAGTGCTTAATCGCTCTAGAATTAAATCATTAACTAAATGGTCTTTAAGCTCAATAATAATAGGAATATTAGGAATATATCTAAAGAAACGCTATTATAGACTTAGGAAAACATAATGTCGCCATTAAAGCTTAGGAATATCTTTATCGATATTTACGCTATAAAAATTAGCACGCGCTGTCTTTACGACCAATTTACTAATATAAACTGCGAATTTCTTCACCAACTAAGCGTCTTACTTAAAAGTGATCTATACCTTACGCAGCATATATATGCGCCACACTATTATAAACCTCTGTAATAAAATAAGCGTAGCTCTTCTAATCTAGACGATAATATCCCCAATCTAGGCAATAACAATTCCAACGAGAATAATATAATAATTGCTTTATATTTTGAGATTTAATAAGGGAAGGCGATCGGGGATATAAACCTGTAAGTTAGTAGAACTAAGTCACTATCTAATTAAATTATAGAGCATTGCTCGCTGTATTCTTACTTATCTAGCGGCGTAAATATTAAGTATCTAATATTTAGAAGCTGGTATAAAGATTAGTTAGAGGATAATTCTAGAAAGATGCGGATCTATATAGATGAAGAAGTTAAGCTAAGGCGTATGGTATCTAAAATTATACGCGAAAATTTGAATCCTGGTCCCATATATATTGTTTACGTTGTTTTATAATATCTATAATATCTCTCAAATACTACTACGGGCGTCTTTATAGAAATAGTATACGGTATTATCTCTCTTTATTTATATGTAAAGAATTATTTATATTATCGGCTTAGCTGCTTAGTTTCTAGAATTCTACTTACGCGAAAAATTTCCTTATACTGTGCCTACTAAGATAACAACTTAAATATTATACGGACACTGCCTTACAAGATTCATGGTAAACTTCAGCATAGTTAACTACTAGTCACGCCGCATTTCCTCGCATATAGGACTAAAATTAGAAGAATGTCTCTATTTTTCTGCCTTAAAGCTATTATAGGCATTAAATTATTTCCTAGGCCCCCGTTTATTTTCTTTAATACTTATACTAGAGCTTCCTAGTCTGCCTATATCTAAAATCGATTTAAGGAAACCGAGAACCTCTGTAAATCTATAAGTCTAAATATAGCCTATAAGCGTATAGGTCTAAGCATAATATAAGTTAGTTATAGCCTTCCTTGGGGATCCTTATACGCTTATACCTTTAGCGATTAGTTCGCCTGCGAAATGTTTTATTATAGTAAGAGCACTAATGGAGATATTCTTAATAGGGATTGTATAATTTATAATAAGAATTAAAATTACGTTTAAGAGTTGTCTTCTAATACTTGTAGCAGCAGATAGAAATAGATCCTATCTCTTTTATTATTTAACTTAGTGTTTCTAAAGAGTTAAATGTAGACTGTTACCGAAGTAGGACATATTAAGGAGAACAGTGATTATACTTCTTATCGTGCTGTGCTATATCGTAATTAATACTCTTAGAAAACTCTTTGTTTCTATACCTTATAAGCTATTACTTTAAAGGTCATTTAGGACCCTTACCGTCTGTACTATATATAAGAAAAGGTAGTTTAAGTTGGGAATAGCTTTAGTATAATAATGGCAGACTAGGAACAAATAAGTAAGCCTATAAAATTAGTAAGTAGCTAAGCGGCTTTTAAGCTAACTTAAAGCTAAATAAGCTAAGCGTATGGTTTATGCAAGCTAAGATTAGGGTCTTAGCTTAGCTTACTTGCCTATTCCTAAGCCTAAATAGTAGAAAAACTCTTTACTCTAACTAGGTATCCTGGCTCCTTTATTACGCCTTTTAGTAGCAAAAATCGCGATCCCTAAGGTTCTACTCGTTTGGATATCGCCATACTAAGTAGGCCGCAGAGCTATAGCCAATTAATTGGCCTAGCTATTTGTCTCTATTCTTTCGGAGTTAATATAACGGTCCCAACGAAGCCTATTTACTAATCTTAAAGCTATTACCCGAAGTGTAATTCTGGGGTAGAACGCGAACTTTCCTTCGCTATTCTGCAAGGGCTAGTGCCAGTATAATTAATCGCTTGACTTAAGGCAGCGGCACTTCTTACCACTAATTATATTGGACTTAAAACTACTAAACTAAACTATATCCTAAATAGGATTAGTTAAGGCATTTTAAGCTGAAAATAAGGTTGGGATGCCCTTACCGAATTTTTTTATAGAACTCTACTTTTTAAGGCATTGCACGAAAAGCACTATAGATTTTTTATTAATTGATTTACAATAGATAGCAGATAATTATATATAGGATTAAGAAACGGAGTTAAAATTTTAAATTAAGAACACCTAAGCAACGTAATAAAGAGGCAAATATTAGGCGCGTCGTCGTAATTAATAAGAAGTTTACGTGTCCTTCCATAAAGTCACCCCTTAGTTATATTTCCTTCTCTTATTTCCCTTATAAGACAGTTAGCTAGCTATAAGAGCATCTTTAGCTTCCTGAAGCTGTTTCTATAAGGCTTCCTTTTCCACTTTTAAGGCTTCCTTCTCCGCTTTAAGATTTGTGACCTTAGTTTAAAGTATTGGGGAGCAAACAGATATAACTTTTTGTGCTTTACTCTAACCTATAATATCTATATTGTCCTTATCTACCTTTCCTAGCTCCTTCTGGAGTTAATTAATTATAACCCTTATTACTTAATTGTCTTTCTCTATAGCGTCTGTTAAATTATACAATTCATTATTAATTCTTTTATGCTTATTTATACCTTTACGCAATTTCTCGTTCGTTCCCTTTAAATTCTTATTAACTACTCGCTCCTTATCTAGCTTATGCCTTAGTAGCTCCAATTCTATACGTATATATTGGTGGCCTTCCCGCTCCCAAGCAATAGCATTTTAAATTTCTTAGTTAAAGTTTTAAGCTTTGTTAAGGACAGATTATGTCTTGTAATAGCTTTAATACTCGCCGCAGTACGCCGCATAGTATTTATTATACCTTGCCTTCTGCTTAGCAATGTATTTGGAGACCGCTATCTAAGACCTAGTATTTAGTTGTTAATGGGATTTAAGCCTCTAACTAAGACCACGCTATACGATTAAAGCATCGGTGATGGCCTCATTTATACGCGTAATATCTTACGGTATATTATCTCCCGGCTAAAAATGTTTTAGCGTAAATGGATTAGAATCTAGAGCTATACTTATATTCCCCTAAGTAGATAAATTCCCCTAAGCGGACGTATTCCCCTAAGTAGACTAAGTAAATACATTTTCCTAAGAAGACATATTTACTTAAGAAGATGTATTTAATAGGGCCGGTCTTCTACGGGCTAGTTATTGGGCCATATTGTTAGAGGGGTTGTTAAGAAATTAATTATATGCTTGCTGGGTATTTTAAAGAGGGTTTATTTGGCTTTGGCAATCTTAGGGGGAATTGCGCTAATTTAAATAACTTCGCCCTTAGAAGGTAAAATATATACCTATAATAAAGCCACTGAGTATAGGTTACGAATACCGCTTAAGGCTGTATAATTGCGGCTAAGCTACTTTTAATTATATTAATGAGCATAAGACTGCCAGCCGCGCGATAGATTAATGCTATTTTATCCAGGTAATAAACTAGGGGCTTAGCTGGATTAATGGCCGCAAGCTTTCTTTAATTGGGCCCGTACTACCACCTTGCTTATAAGCAAAGTTCTTGCCTATATGTATTTAGTATCGGCTGCCCAGTTTATAAAATAAGCCCCTTTTTTAGTAACCGTTAACTATGCCTCTTTAGCGGCTGTAACTTATAAGCAGGGATTAGTATAGTAAGCGTATTTCCTAAGCCTTGAAGATCTACGAGCTAGTGATTATAAGCGGTTCGATATTTTATGTTTGTTTTTAGGATACCTTTTTAACTTTTTAAAAACGAACGCAAAAGAGCTATAGAGCACACCGTGTAGACCTTACGAAACCGCCCCCCCTTCTGTATAGCATTAATGTCGTTCCTGTATTATAGAAACTATAGTGGCTATGCGCAATTTCCTCCTACTTATATTACGTAGGCGGATATTAATATAATCCAGCTAACTTACTATATAACGGCTGGATACGAATTAGATCCTAATATTATAATAGTAGACTGGTTTAACAGCAATTCGGCAATAGGATTTCCTAACTAAGGAGAACCTCTTAATACAACGCTATCTTCTAGGCGTGTTAGCGAGGTAACCTTAGTCGGGTCTTTAGAGATTATATTGCTGCTTTAAGATATAAAGAACTCCGTTAATGACAATAAGAAATCTATTAACAAGCTTAATAAAAGAGTTAGTAAAACCTAGATAGAACTTTATTTGTTATAAGAGACCTTTGCTATACTTTAGAATAAGTAAGTATATAAGAGCCATATTTTTATAGAAAAACGCTTATTTTAGCCCACAGAATCCGCCTAAACTTAAGGTACGCCGTAGATTTAGCGTGGAAAGAAGGAAAGTCTAACTAGTCTATAGTGCCCTCTTTAAAGTTAAGGAGTATATCAAAGGCCATAAGGAGTAGACGTTGGATTTTAGGAAGGGCGTTAAGGAGAAGCTGTAGAAGATTACGGATTCTTTAAGGTCTAGGAAGTGACGAAGTCTTAGCTATATATATAGAAACTGCGTTAGAGCTAAGCTACGCAATAATTAATAGTTGTATTTTACCTTTAATCTATAACTATCCTATAAGTTAGTACTTTATGTTTTGTAAAGGCTTAGCGGATATTCCCTAAGACTTTAACCACTCCTAATTAGTATGCCTTTCTTATTTGTTGAAATCCTTAAGCGCTGTTTAAATTATAAGAACGTTATTAAATCCTATATATAGTAGAGTAATCGTTATAAACCAATTTTTCCTGCAATGTTTAATCTCGCGCTCTAACGATTTCATTTCCCGTTTAAGCCTCTCTATAGATTTTTCCTGTTCCCTCCTTTGAAAATCATCCAGCGCTTTAAAAAGAGAAATGATAGTAGGGTCATTGTAAGCTAATAATGTATTTTCTGCTATTTTTTCTATATTTAGGATGACCTGACCTAATCTATAGCTTTATTATGGCATGCCCTGTAGATAATATCTTAGCTGGATATATTAATTTGTAACCCTTAAAGATAGGGGAGCCCCGTTTTAGTCCCCCTCCGTTAAAAGAGCGGAAAGCATAGCCGTAGGATAATTAGTAGTTAGTAGGCGCTTTCTCCCGTTTATAAATATATAGGTATATAAGTATAAATAACTACTAATTATGCTTACTTTATAGCTTAGCGAGTCCCCTTAATTTTGGAAAACGTATAGTTTTTAGGAAAGCTTCTCGTTTAAAATAGAGCTACTTATAATAATACTACGTATAATTTCTTGGCGTAGGTAGTGTGGGTCTTAAGTGGTTTTTATAAGGTTATTAGTTATAGAACCTTATTGTGCTATACCGTGGAACCTTATTATGCTATACCGCGCAAATCGGCCGATAAGGGTAAAGTTTTCCGTGTTCCACCTGCGCGCTAGAACTTTTACGTAAATTCTTACTATAGTACGATTTAGGCATTGATACTACGACTGGAGTAAGCGATGCTGGCAATAATTACTAGTTTAGGGAGGTTGTAAGGTATTCTACGAACTATTAGGTGCAAACGTTAAGATAAAGTTACTGTCTATGCGGGACCTTATATTACTAATGTCGCATAGCTAGGGTTTTAATAACGAAAGTCTAATAGGCGGGGATTTCTATATTTAGAAATTATATAATCCTTATATAATGCAGCCTAGCTATACTACACGCCAGATATAAGGGTACTACAATAACCAACTAATCTTTTTGCGGAAGAGCTTTAAGCTTTAAAGTGCGATACGTAACTTTAGAGAATCCGAAGCTAAGAAAATCCTTATCGCTAACCCGCCCCTATAGATTGGTAGAAGGCTAAACATCCTAATTCTCCCTTAGCTTGGAAACGCTGAATAGCTACTAATAAACTTGTATAAATTAAGTTGTAATCTAAGCTAATAAAGCTCTGAAAATTATACTATAAGGGTATACTATTAAACCGTGGCTTCCGCTTTGCGTTTATAATGCTGCTTTAAAGTTAGCTAGTATATACCCTATAGGGATCTACGCCTATTAGTACAGCTGTATATAATTCCCTTCTTAAAAGACTCTCCTACTCCTAAACTTAGCTAAATAGTATATATAGGAGAATGACCTAGCCCTCCCTATATCCGAACGCTAATTTTAGGCTAGATACTCTAAGCATATCTACCTATAGAATGCTCTGTAATAAGCTTATTAGTACTTTAACTATATTACCCTTATTTATGTATACATCCCGGTGAGTTTCTAATTCCATCTTAAATTCTGTTCCTCTAACATCGTCGGTATAGCGAATGGCTAGAGTAGATAAAGAAGTGGCGGAAAACACATTAAAAACTCTGTTGGGTTTATTCCCTCTTTATAGATTATATAGGCTAGATTTATAGGAATTACAAGTTATAAATAAGACTTTAAATGCTTATTTTATTAAGTGAAAACATATGTAATACCGAATACTCGCTAAGTGGGATAGCAAAACCCTTAGTAAACTGTGCCATATTTACTAAGTCGATTACAAATTTAGTAGCGGCGAAGCTGTAGTACCCTTTTTGTTTTTAAGAGAAATAAGCGCCCTTGTTTACTAAAACCCTAGCTAAATCTAAGCCTGGCCATTTAAGTATAAAGTATATAGGCAACCTAGCCATCCAAAAGACCAAGTTAATAGTAACGCTTCTTACCACCCTGATAACTACTCTAGGCCCTAGTTAAACCTACCTTTAGCTATATATAATAGAACGGTCCACGTATTAAACCCTAAACCCCTACAATATTATCCTGGGAACTTAACTTTGTCCTTATAAACTCTACCTAGGATAAAGCTAAAGTCCTAACTAAAACGTGGACTATTATAGCAGTTTTGGACATGGATACAGCGTAAGATAGATAAAAGGTTAAAGAAGTATAAGGAATTGAAGGAACGGGTAAACTGGGACTTTATTAGACCACCAAACGTAAAATATTAGAGTGATTATTTACTAAATCCAGCTTGGTATAAATAGTAAGTAGTATACTGCCTACTTTTTGTCCTTAACTAATTCCTATAGATATGGAAAACACTTAATACTCTTTTCTAAAGTCATTTAGGGGCCTAAGGAACGGAATTACATTTATTAAATGGAATTGCTTTTATCTTTACCTTAAAACTAGCCCCCTTAATTTAAGTTATATCGTTTATAACGGAGACATATTATTCTTTAGAAATGAAGTTGTATTATATAGTTGCTTAACTTAATCCTATATAATATAAGCTTTATACCTCTAACGGACTAAACTATATATAATCTAAATTTAATATTATTAAATAAAAATAGAATAAAAAGATACGGAAGCTTTACCGCTAACGATTTTAGCATAAGTATAAGAATATAGCCGGCTTTTAGCGCTTTATAGGCGCTTTGTCAATATTCGTGGGTAGGTATTAAAAATAACATGCTAAAAGTAATAGGACCTATAAGGAGATCTCAGCAATGTGTTTAAATAACCTAGATAGAAAACCCTCCTTACTACGCACAGCTCCCTCTTTATCTACTTACGTTTGCGGCTAACTTACTATATCGCCTACTGATTTTAATACCTATATAAAAGAGCGCTATATAAACCGCGAGGGTTACTCTGCAGAATTAAAGATAACTTAAATCTTAAGCCAATTTTCTAAGACTTTTAATCCACGAGCAGGCTTAGAACCTTAATATAAAAAATCAGCGCCGGCATTTACTACCACTAATGCTTTAAAAGGCAAATACGATAACATTTAACCCGCAGCGCCTGCACCTTTAAAAACTATAAAGACCCATATTACGCACAACTAGATGATTAAGTTCCTCTAGCGCAAAAAACGTTAACTTTAGGACGAGTGCGCGTATTATATACAAATGCTAGGGGCTAGCGCTCGGCTACTAGGGGTGGTAAATCGCTGTTTAGAGGAGCTAAAAAATGGAGTTTTGGAGTTTAAGGAAACCCAGAATTAACTTAATAAGGAGTACTACTCCGTTATACAGCGGAGGGAACGTTAAGGCCCAAAATTCTCGCTCTATTGGATTGTTAGGAAGTACTGCCTAAGTTTCTTATAGATTACTAAGTTTTTATAAATATATTAAAGCACGGCCAATTTAACCACTTTCGTATATATAGTCGCTCTAAGGTAGAACTATAGCACTACTAATTTATTAGGGCGAGTCTTATACTCTCGCAAAATATTTTGCTTGCTTTAATTAATAGGTCTAAATTATCTATTTTATAGAAGAGAGATACGCCGTAATATAATTTTGTTCCTATTGCTACCTAAATTTATATATAAAGCGGCTTACGATTTTTTTTTTAAGCCTAGTAATTTCCTAGTATAGATAGAAACAAGTCACGCGAATCTGGCTAGGTAGGTTCTAAGCATAATTATATACCAATGCCAAGTTCTAAAATAATAGTAAATACTTATATATTTAGCCTAAAATATAGATATAAGCAGGTTTACTCCACTAGAATAGTGAATTGTTAATTAAGATGGAAATTAAAGGCTCTATAGGTAGATGAAGCTAAAAATAGATGCAACGTCTAATTGCTAAGACTATTATAGCAGGTACGGCGCTTATTGAAGTACTAAAACGGTCCGTTTATTTCTGGCAAACCTAAAAGAAGCTCCTAAGGCGTTAAATTCTTAGACACTATGATGTTGAATATAAGAATAGGTTTAAGGTACTCTATTATGCCCCTATGGCGTAAAATAAAGTAAGGAGAAGCTTTATAACTATAAGAAGGAGAAGGGGAAGAAATGCCTGCTATAAAATATATTAAATAGAGACCAAATGTAAGATATAAGTCGCCCTATTTATATAAAACCGGGAAAATAAGCAAGGCTTTATATACGTACCCTTAAATAGTAAAATCTAGATTCCGTTTATAGATGAAATTATAAGTTCTAAAATCGCTGCTTTAAGTCTTAGCTAACGTCATCTAAAGTCATAGTTGCGACAAATGCATGCTTAAGAATTTGAGATAAAGGCGAGGAACGCATAGCTACGGCTAAATCCCCGCCAAGCTTTAGGAGAAAACAAGCCCAAAAACAGAGAAATTATTAATTTAACACCTCGCCTACCTAAACCCCTAACATTTGTACTAACTTAAAGGGGAATTAAGGAAGAGGCAGAAGTCTATATTAAGGAAGAAGAGAAAGATAAAGAAGGACAGTATTAGGAACGGGGCTATCTATTTTATATAGTTATGTATTTTTACGTAATACTTATATTAAATACATCTATAAAGAGTGATCCAATAGCCAGAAAGTGTTTTACTGGGTAAACTTATATAATCTATATAGGGCGCAGATAAAGTCACGCTAAGTCCTCTTTAAGAGTCCCCAGCGCTCGCTTTCAATTCTCTAAATATACTTCTTTACTTTCTTCCTCCCTGCTGTCCTTGGGCACTTATAGGTAAGTAATATTAGCGTTTATATCGCTGCTAAGGTTGAAATATAATAGGTCGATATGTTGCAAGAAGTAGATGCTATTAGGAACTTTAAGGGTGCAATAAAATTTTCGCGAAATTATAGTTAGTTCTAATTATAATCCGCACTACTTTTTACTTATTATCTTACAGCTGGCCATTTTGATAGACTATATATATATAAAATTAAGAATATATTAATAGATATACCTTTTTATAGAATATATTAGTAAGGGCGCTTCTAAGCTAGTGGCCATCCTTAATTACGGGCTTCCCTAGGCTCTTTAGTATCTGGCTTATATTTGGAGAATAGCTATATCTCCGCTCTAATCAACTTACGATCTAGTACTGGATTAATATTTTAGTACGGCTTAGGTCTAATTATAAACAGCTCTATAGAGGATAGAAATATAAATGCTACCTTTATTAAAGTTACTGGCTGGGTAAGGGACTATAATTCACCTATACGTAAGCATGCTCTTTATTTGCATATAATTTATAACTTTAACTATTTTAGTCCTTTCTAGTACTCTTTTTGATGATAGGCTATATGGAAATCATTCTAGTCCTTCTTTTAGAACCTGCTATAGCTCATTTTAGATACCTATAAACGCTTAAATTAGAAGTATTTGGACAATATTTTAGCTGTGGGATTTTATAGGAAAGCTAGAACCGATTTACCTACCGCATATAGAAGTATTCGCTCCTTAATTATGCGCTATTATAACTAATAGTTTCTAGTTCTATACCTTATATATGGATATAGAGATATGCGCATAGTTTTTTTTTAGGTTTAGATAGTTAAATAGAATTAAATCCATCAAAGTTTGCTCCTAATAATATTTTGGAAAGCATTGCAAAAAGAACTTCATTTATTTAACATAAATGGTTTGGTTTATAGTGGCACTAAAGGAGGTTTATCCCTATATATAGAGGTTAGTATAAGTAAGCGTGGATTACCGGGCAGTTTTAGGACCGTAAGTAGCGCTACGGGTGATATATTTAAGGCGCTGTCGCTCTTATTAGGCCCTGGAATTACTAGGTAATAGTGGTAATATAAGTAGTGTATAATAAGGGTTAGTTGTTCTGTTAAGCTAGGAGCGCATTTTAACCTTAAGCAGATGCTAGGGATTAGGATCTTGCTTACGTGCTAAGATCGGTACCTAGAGGACTAACGCCTACCGCAGCGAATATATATAGGCTTAAACTGTAAGGATTCCCGTTATTTGGATATCTAAGTGTCTTTACAACTACTATTAAGGGGCTTATAACTAATAGCGAGCTTTATTATCTATCTCATTCCATTTAAAGGATAAATATTTACTCTATTAGGATCGTTTAATATAAGAGCTTAATAAATCCTATAGTTTTAAGGAGATTAACTAACTATTCTAAAGCAGTATGGCACTCTATATGTGCTTAGTATTTTCTAAGGTGGCCTAAAACAGTAATAGGTTTAGAACCTTATTAATATAGCTACCTAGTAAAAGCTTAATTTCGGTTATAGAGGCCAAATCTGTGCCCACTATAAGCATTACGGTTTAAGTATATATTCGGTTTGCTTGGAACTATTCTATATAATAATCTAAAGATATAAAGTCTTATAAATATAGTTATTGGCTTAGCATCCAGAGCCGGAAATATAAAACGATCTTATTTAAAACCTCGGTCCTCTAAGGTTTTATAAATCTTCTATTAAATCCGGACAGGCAGTATCCAATTCTCTTTATATTTATTGGAAGTATAGTAAAGATAAAAGCTCTTAAAGAGCTCGCCTTAGGAGTTAGACTATAAAAGTTAAAAAGTAGTAAGCCTTATGGTGATTTACACCTTTATTATAACTCCTTATCTATTAACTTAGAGTTACTGGTGTTTGTTATAGATAGAGCTCTTCCTTTCTGAGCAAGAGGCGGGAAGTTATTAACTAGCAAGACATGCTACAGTCTTACCACTTAAGTATTGCAGCATAATAAAGTAGTGCAATTAGATAACCTAGCGAATTGTCTATATTTACGCCTTATGGCACCTTTTGCCAACGTCTTTTATATCTTCGCGGCTAATTATAGAGGCATTAAACCTCTAACCTAATGGTTAGCTATATAGTTTTAAAGGAGTCAGTCCTTATTAGTTCCGAGCTATATTCTACCACAACTTCTTATTATAGTAGAGTTGGAAACCGTCATAAACCGGGCAGAGATAATTATAAGAAATATTATTCTATATCTACTAAAAGAGCAAACCGCTAACTACTTATTACTGCAATTTTAGAATATAGAAGTAATGTTAAATTATTTTAGGGGTTTTAACTCTTATAGAAGATTAAAAAAACGTCTTATAACTTTATCTAAATAGTTTTAGCGGAAAAAGCTAAGTATACGGACACTTTTTTTCGCTAAACACCTCGCGACTTTCTTTACCCAAGCCTGTACCTATTTCGCTAAAGCTAGTAGTAAGCTATTTAACTTTATCAGCGCTATAAGGCTCTAAAACCCTATATTAACTAATTTAGCTAAACACCTTGCAAATTTTCTAGACTAAATTAAATCGGCCTAGGATTTTACTAACTTTACTACACTGACGATTACATTAAGCTTTCTTCTTAATAATTATCCTCTAGATACTTATAGTAGGTAATATTTAGTTTTAGCTTTAATACTACTAACAATAGACAGCCTTTAACCCCCGTTAAGTTTTTAGAATTCTATATAAAGATACCTACTTTAAAGTGAGCCTTTCTTAGAATAGGAAGACCCGGCCTAGTAGTTTTGTTTAATTAGTTAAAGATAACCTAGTTAATTGCTTCTTAGAGTTTATATAAATAGAGAACTTTACAGCGGCAGATTTTCACAGAGCATAAATTAGGAAATTTAAAACTATCTGGCGTATAGTGTATAGTGATCGGACTTATTTAATGTGCCTCTATAGAATACCTAAGTTAATACTACCTTATGGACACTTGTTCTATAAGATATGTATAAAAATATTTAGGGAGGAAAGTTTAGACAACCGCTAGATCTACTACGTACGGTCTTATTTCCTCTATAGTGTAGAGATAAAGGATATTAAGTTTAAGATAAAGCTAGATATAGCTGGCGTAGTAGTTCTTAGTATTAATGGTGGCGGAATTTAAGGCAGGGGTGCTTTAGAGATGCTATAGCTATTATAAGATAGAGTTACTTATCCACTTTAAGATAACGTGGACATGGTATATGGGACTAGTTTAGGTAAGTTATTATATATATAGAAATAAGTATTTACTAACTATTTTAGGTGCTTTTACGGCCTTAGGTATGTCTAAGGGTTAGCCTATTAAATACTATGTAAAGACCTTTAAGGAACTAGCTAAGGAAGCTTTTACGCCTTAGCCTTTATATTATATCCCTATAATTTTATAGCTTAGTAATCTTATCTTATTATATCTATACGGGGTATATCCAGCGTTATATATTGAAGGCGCTCTTAAGAGAGCATTTGGTCCGGAAATGAATATTTTAGAGCATTCCCATACTTTATCTTAAGGCGTTAAGCTCAGTTTTCCTATAATTACGTTCCCTAAAATATCGCTATGCATATTTACAAACTATATAGGTAGAGGGACACAAGCTAAAGACTATAGTAAGTAATCTAGTCGAAGTGATATGCTTTAATATTATAATAAGAAACTAGGATATCGCGCTATAAGACCCAATAATAAGAAGATCCCTATATGGGAAATATATAGTTACTCTTTCGCTTATTAAGTTCTTTACTAATATTTTTAGCTAGGGCAAGAGGTGTAACAGCAGCCCTATAGTAGGGTGGGAATACAATTTCTTATAAAATGCGGCTAATAGCTTATAGGTTTTTCCGTCCGTTTTAGATATAAGGCGTAGGCCTTGCTAAAGACGGTAGATAGTGGCTTAATAATCTAGTCGGGCTTGTACTTTAGGAGATAGCTATAATATAGCCATTAATTAAGGAGCCTAATCTTATAATATCTCTTGGTATAGGTTTATTAAAGGCCTAGACTAATATGGTAGGACTTATAAGTCTAAGATAGACCTAGAGGTGGGGCGTCATTCCCCGCCTGTATAATATATTTATGTGGTTAATAAGCGGAAAGAAGATCTAGTAAGAATTTTGTAACCGCTATTAGGTAAATCGAAGAGGGTAATATTTCTAATTTAACGTAGAGTTTAAAGGAGCCGAGCTAGCACTAGATAACGTATTGAAGATAAAAGAGATTACGGAAAAAGTACGTATGCAACTCGGTAACTCGCTAGAAATTAAGGCGGCAGTATAGTGTCTTATAGTAATACGATTTTACTTTAAATTGGAATTAATACCTACTAAGTGTAGTGAATATCACTAAGGCGCTGGGTATATCTACTGTCGCTTACTATATAAGAGCGCATTACGCTAGGAGCTTATGCAGCAACTAAAAGACAGCTCTGCGAGATTTCTATTAGACAGCCGGCCTGCCACTAAAAGGCTTAACTGGTTAGATGTAGACGGTGTGTTTTGAAATAAAATTAAATTTAAGGTTAAGACTAGGATGGCTATAACTCTAAAATGGGAAGGATTCCAAGCCCGCTATATTAGCGGTTCTCCATTTTCAGTTAAAGCACTTATCAATTCTTAAGGGTTAAACGCGCATTTTGGCCGTGCTAACTATAAGAAGCGTAAGAAAGGAGAAGATATAGAAGAAAGGCCGCAAAAAAGGCGTTGGGTAAAGTTATAGGTATTATATATAATTTTAATAAATATTTAGTATATAAGTCGTAGTAGGAGAAAAATGGTTAATTGTAATGTAAGCCTATTTAACGCTTAGACTTTTATAGCGTAGTTAAAATGCACTGTTAGCTAGTGATGTTAACGGTTAGGTTATATTTTAATCTAAAATACAATTTTAATGCTTAAACCGGTTACAGAACTGTTTTAAAAGTGTTTATTTATATATTTTAGCGTGTTTTTTTACCTTAGTAGAGGCTAGCCCTATATAAGTTATGGCGCTTATCCCTATAGGGTAAGGCTTAGTAGGGGCAGAGGCTTATATAGAGGCTCGTTTTTATATTATAGCCGGAACTATCTAGTTTTATTAGATAACCGATTTATTAAAATATCTAATAACTGATTTAAATTAAGCTAATAAAATCGACAAACCGGTTACTCTTAAGATTTTAGTTAAACTAAACCAATCTAAAGAGTAACCTAATGTTGAACGGACGATTAGGAATAAGAACTCTGTTTATTAAAGAGGGCTTTAGAAGCTCTCTATATACCTAAAATAGGTAGTAAAATAGACAGATAATGTAGTCGTCTGTTAGGTAATAGAAATAGGTAATAAGATATTTAATAAGACATTTGATGAGATATTTAGCCATAAGTTAATAGATACCTAAGACGGCCAGGATCCGGGCAGTAACACTTAGTAGTAACTTTACTACCCAAATCTTTTGATCGGCGGCGGCTTAGTAGGCGGTTAGGGTAGCCAAGGCACTATTTAGGCACCTATTTTACTAGTAAAAGCTATATAAATGCAATGTTTACCAATACCCCCTCACCCCGGCATACCCTATAGGCTACTGCACAGTTAAACGGACGTGTATATTACCGCTAAGATTCTTAACACTACTTAATCGCCACCTAAGCTTTATATAAATACGTGGTAATGGCTCCCTACGCTCTAGACCGAGACCCTTATCTAAAATAGACGCCTCTACCTCTGTTACCGCCGTCGCCGCGCCCTAAAAAACCCAGCTAGCTAAATAAAAGGCCTATAAGAAGCTAAGAAACAAGGACACAATCGCGGAAACATAGGCAGCTATTTAACTAATCCCTTCTAAACACTTACTTGAGCTAGAAGCTAGTAAGCACTCTAGCGTTCTAAATGGGTGTAGTTATTTTATTGCTTTAAAGAAAGAATAGGAAAGGAATAAGTTGCCGCAGTGGATTTAACGACCTCCCCTCCCTTAGCCCCTCTCCCGACAGTATAGATAATATAGCATTTTTTAGCACGTCTAAGTTACAAATTAGTATTATGGGACCTACTAAATATAATAATATAACCGTGCGGTAGCGTGTTTTGGAGTACTTTAGTGTCAAAGCATTTGGGATATTTATTTACTATCTACTTACTCTTCTCCTAAGGTGACCCTCCCTCTTAAGTTCTTGTTTAAATCACCTTTATAACTTTTAAATAAATTGCTTTTATACGTCGATTTGCCTCTAGCTTCTATATTTGCACGGATATAATTGCGATTAAAAATCTAAATTTATAAATATAGGGCGTCTCTATCACTGTAGTAGCCACTACAGTAACGGAGATACCCTATATTTTAGTAAGTAGTTAGTCTACTGCAGTCCAAAATCTTAATCGTTAGAAATTTGGGGCGTCTCTACCACTACAGTAGCAGAGGCACCCCAAATTCAACACCACGCTAAGTATTACGACTTTCCTTTAGTGACTGAGCAACCCCAAATCTTGTTAGGCTAGCTCCAAATTAATACAACTATAGAATATACTATACCACTACGCCGCAAGGACTTTTAGTTGTAATCTTGTAAATTTAATTAAAATATAAACCCCTTATAATTAAATATTTCTACATATAATACCATGCTAAGGATCACGATATAGATTACTTAGATATAGCTTTACTGCGATATAACGGCTCTACGCCGATCGATTAATCTACGGCTCTAAAATCTAGATCTATAACACTAAAAATAAGCTCTAAGCCACTGATTTTACACTAGTAGAACGAAACTTGGCAAGAGATTCGGGCAGTAAAGTTACTGCTAAGTGTTACTGCCCGGATCCTGGCCGCACCTAAGATATAGTTCGTATAGACGATCTAGGTCGAGAGATAGTAGTAGAATAGTAGTAAGGAACTTCGATTTAGGTCGACACCTAACTATTAATATCACCACTGTTAGCCCCTTGGTTATTGCTATCTATTTAACCGCTAGTTTTATTTAATGTCTTCTAGCTTTAGCCACGTAGGCAGCTAGTACTTACAGTAAATGTCCGACGATTTCTTATTTAACTAAAAGGATCTTGTTTTAAACGGAGGCTTGGCCTTAAAGGTTCCTAATCTCCTTAGCATTTAAGGAGGAGTCCGGTAGTATCTCCGGAATTATTAAAGTGTTTCCTTATAGGACAACAAGAAGGCGGTAGTGGGTAAAGCACAAGATAATCTCTGGATTTTAAACAGAATGTAAACTCTTATTTCTACCAAAAAAACGGAGTAAGTAAATTACCTACGCTATATGCAAGTGAAATGAAAATTCTATATAAGTTTATACTACTAGATATATTATTAAGGCAGGATCTTCTACTAGCTAGAATTGCCGGATGGATAGACTACTAACTCTTTCCTAGTCACTCCCGCTGCTGGTATAAAAAAGTACCCCAGCTACGCTTTATATGCCTTCCTATTATCACTATTATTAGACTAGATAAGTAAATTTATAAAGGGCCTTCTAAAGTTTAGGAATTTATATATAATGGAGACAGAGTCACCGGAAAGTCTTCTAAATTCAGGTCGTAGTTCCCTTACAACGCTCCCAAGCTAATATATTATGGTTAAATTAAACTTACAAAACCTATAAGATTGTTAGAGTTGTCTTATTAAGCTTTATATTACCTACTCTTTAGCATATATTAGTTTGCTAAGGCTCCTATACTCTAGGAACGCATTAGCGAGATCCAATTAAGGTGGTAAAAGTTAATCTAAAGGAAAGAGTAGTAATAGGAATAGATCGAGCTTCTTATATCCGTTAAAGAATTATGCAATTTTCTTTCCGTTAAGTAGATTTTCGGTTAGGAGTTTTTTACTAAGAATATAATTAAAATCCTTAACAAGATCCGTTTTATTCCCCATAGCACTATTCTAAGGTTACCCACCTATTATATTATATATACCTTTAAAGATCCATTACCTAATAATATGTTCTATAGTCTAATAACTATTATTTAGGCTTACTTTATATCTTTTATGTTTACTAAGCGCTTTCCTTTTCCTTTACTTCCTCTCTTACTCCGTTGCTACGGAGTTTATAAATTTTTGGTAAAGATAGTAAAGTTCCCACCTTCTCCTAGTGAGTTCGACGTGATTATTATTTTTTTTCTAGATAAGATTAAAATAAAGAAAGACTATTATAAGGTCATTGAGCTGTAGCTCTAGCAGGCAGGTACTCTTTCCTATTAAAACTTCCTTTAGTATCTAGAAAACTTCCACGGATCTAATTTAGCAAGCGTACTGGATTACCCTTAAGCACTTTTTAACAGAGAGGTCCGGTGGCCTTTTAAGAAGAATCCCCGGAATAAGAGATCTATCTAATCCTGCCTTATTTGTAGAATTACTTATCTTAATTACAATTTCCCTATTCTCTATAATCCCTATTTACACCAGCCTTTTAAGTAGTTATGGTCTACTTATATTTAAGTATCGTGAGTAATAAACCATTAGTTCTCCTTCTCGTTTTCTTTTCTAAGAGGGTAAAAAGCCAAGCTGGGAGAGAAAAGCGTAGCTCCGCGGTTTAACCTCGTAGCATTGTACGATTAGTCGAAGGTAGCGAAATCGTAGCTCCCTAAAAGGAATATCTTCTACTAGTATGCCCAAAACTTCAGCTTCTACGTTATAACACAGCATCGTCCTATAATTAGTACTGTTACCATTTCCATAAGGATAGAGTGGTTTAGCTGCCTATTGCTAAACCCTATTTCTTAGCCTGCCTAGCTTTATATTAATAGCTTATTCTAAATACTTCGCCTATATTTTCCCGTCAGTCGCGTTAATAGTAGTAATAGTCCGTCTCTAGATATCGACCACAGCTACGCACTAATGAAGTTTAAGCGCATATAGTACAACTAAAAATCTTATCCTATTATTAAATTTATAACTACTAATTATATTTTAAATGACAAGCTCGCTTAGTATACTCTCCTAGCTTAAAACGCTAGCTTTACTAGATAATAACTTACTTAGAATAGCGAAGACAAGATTACAGTTAAGCTAGTAGCTCAAACCGAACTCCGGTAAAAGACGTATAAGGCACTTTCTAACATCTATTTTATTTCGGAATTTTTCTTACTAAGGTAGTAGTACGAAATTTTTTTCGGCGACAGCAGCAATACTAATATAATGCTTAAATTCAGTAAACTCGCTAGATAAACTTTAGGGTTAAGAGGCTGTGGGTACCGGCAATAAGATAGTGTTATTATTATCGTCATCGTTACCGTCACTGTTAATAATCACTATAGCTGATTGTTTGCTGCTTAATAGAGAATCTCCTACTCCGTCCTTTAGTTTCTGCTTTAGAGGCTCCTCTTTTAAGCTTATAATAGGTAGTATCTTCTCTTCCGCAGTCGCGACGGAAGGTATCTCCTACTCTTTTAGATTGGGTATAGATAGTTCCTCCTTCTAGCTTACAGTAGGTGGTATTTGGTCCTTTTTTTAATTTATTATAGGTAGTATCTCTTCTATAATCGTAATGGATGGCATCTGCTTATCTTTTAAGTTAGATAGTTTTCGTTTATCTTTTAGGTTTATAATAAACGATTTCTGGTCCTAATTATATGGTTACTATTTATCCTAAATTTCTATAATGCCATTATAAATGGTTAAGCTGGCACTATTTTGTTGCGCTAATAAAACCGGGTTCTCTTTACTAGAAGGAAGCTTTTTATAGGGCTTCCTTCGCCTTCTCGTATTTGATTTTTTAACAAGATAAAGATGCCGCTGAACTTTTAAGAGTAACTCTTTAAGGGCTTGCTTTAACGGCTTTAAGAGATCTAGACTAGCATCTAAAAGCACTAAGCCTTTCTCTAATAGAGTTGCTGCTACCTAAAAGAAGTAAGTAAAGCCTTTAGGACTGTAGCGGATTAAGCATTACCACGAGTATACGGGCGTCACTGTTTATTAGGTCACTGTTTATTATAGCGATTTGGCCGTATAGATATGGTATAGTAGAAGATACTTAAAGAAGATTTAAGGTCTTATTAGATTGGGCACTAGAGGATAAACTAAGGTCGAGGCATCCCAAGAGGAAAAGGGTCTTAGGATGCCCCTACTAAACCTATAATAGTTTTAGCGACAATCCTAAAGTTAGTTAAGGAGGGCCGGATTTAGTTGCTTAGTGGACCCTAAAAATAGACTCTTATTAAAAAAAAAGTTGGAGGATACGATATAATTGGGCTATCTACACGTTAGTTACTCCGCCCATCTAACCCACACGCGATTTAGTACTAAGCATTCCACTATTATTAAGTCTATAATCCAAGATTACGTGTAAATTAAAAGCTATTTAGTTGCTGACTATTAACCAAGGAAGAATATATGCATTAATAGATAAAACAATTAGGAGTTACTACGTTGCTTTTTATATACTAGAATATAAGGCCCTAGCTCTATTAAGAAGCTCTTCTTGCTCAACCTTCCTTAATCTTTCCCGTGTAGACCGTTGTGCTGCACTAGGTCTTCTTCGTCTTTAAATAGTTTGCCTTAGGCACCTTATTAGAAGCGCCGGTTATTACTAAGCGCCTCCGCCGCCTATACTAATCTATAATCTTTTCTTTAAGTACGGTCTAGTAGTTATAAGGATATAGTTTAATTAGCGAGTCTTAATAGAAGGCAGGGGCACGAACGGTGTTAATTCTTTATTATGGCGCTATTAGCGTATGTCTATAGCTTATACGGCTGCCGTTACTTACTTTAGGGTTCTTTTAACCCTTTATGCGCGCGCTCCTCCGCGGTTTTATCCTACGTGCAGTCTGCTAAACGCTATTTTTACTTACTTTTAAAGATAAGCTTAATACTCCACGCCAGGGAGGATTAATAGTCTTGTAATTCGTCCGTTTAAGTCTTAGTTTATACTTCGGCCGCGCCCTTTTTAAAATGGGAAAAATATAAGTTAAAATAAGTTTGAATTCGTAAATGGTGTTTTCGCGAAGGCCTTTTATGAATTGAAACCTCTCGTTATCCGTAAGGAGCTCATAAGTAAGAGTGGCGAAATCGTGCTTCCTATCCGTGTAGGCCTTGTAGACGCGAGCGATTTCTTTATTAATGGAGAGCCGAAGCCGGGCCTCAAGCCCCTTATGAGGCTTACTGTTAAGACATTCCCGTATAATTTCGAAAAATTGGTCGTTTTCCATAAGCAGGACACTTCTAAGATTGTATTGTTGCTATAAGAGGTCTAACTTAGTATCGGAGATACCGCGACTTAGAAGAGTATCTCTAATAGATAAAAGGCATTAAGTTAGGTTAGGTGAAGATTCTATAGATATTAAAGGGTTTATAGGTAATCCACTCTGCTTAAAATTTATGTTTAGTATTTATCTAAGGACTAAAGAATAAGGAACGTTGCGATTATATTGGCGCGCTTTTGTTACCTCGCTACTGGTTAATTATTACGTATAAACTTTATAAGCTTGGCACCTTAGATAATCTCGTTACCTAAACGGCTTAGTAATAAGTTAAAGGACCAATTTATTTCATTTTTGCTCGTTACTATCTAAAAAAGAAGAAGAAGCCGTATAACAATATTAATATTTAGGGGTATAGGCATAAAGGAGGCTATCTCTATAAGCATAGCCGCGCTAGGCCTGCAGCTATAGGTAGGGTGGGTAAAGTAGAGAAAGCTAAGTATAACCCAGCCAGGTATAACCTAGTATTATTACCTCCTTTATACCTAGATATACAAAGCTCTATATAGGTATATATAAAGGGATAGTAGGTAGGAAAGCAAAAGCCGTATAGCTTAAAAATGGAGAAGTTTAATGTTGTTGGTAGAAGTCGCGGCGCTCGCAATCTACTAATAAACATTTTTAGATAACCTTCTTCTGCCCTCTAATATTGCAGGAACGGGTAGACGCTATCCCCTATTATAGATAATATAACCCTAGTATGTTGTTTAAAATGCTCGCTTATTTTGAAAATATACTAGTATGGCGCGTAAATCCCCTTATACTAAATTTAGACCTTTCTATATTAGATATCCTAATAATAAAAGGCTTAGTAGGACGAGTGGACAAGAGTGCTCACTTATAACCCCACCTGGAGAGACTGTACTTGAATAAGAATAAGTATATTCCCCGTAAATTAGTATATAATTATTTACGATGCGTATAGGAACTGGAGATTATACTTTAAGTTTAATTAAAGACGAGGGGAACGTTTAGGCCATTCTTTTCCCTCTATTAAAGTTAGTAAAATACTCTGTCTACCTCCCAGAGAATAGTAATTAGCGGTTCTCCCCAGCTATAGATCCTAGCAATAGCCCCTTAGATAATAAAGATGATATTGCGTAGATATTATTACCTAAGGCTAATATCTACGGCGCTAAGGGAAGATATAATTGGATTGTTATTTTACAGTTACAAGATAAGGAAAAGTTTACACTCGGTATATTACTAGGTAGTAATATAGTCCTTAAACATCCTAATCTGGTAGTTAAGGGCTAGTGCTATATAAACTTTATACACCTCTAGCTCTACCCCAACCCTAACTATAGCGTAGTAATACTATATAATAAATTAACCTCTACTTTCGTTGTCTAGCTTCTTCCCACTAAGCGTATTATGCGTAAAGTCCAACTATATTAAGAAGGAAGACTTAATTGCGGCAGCTGGCGCCTTTAGCTTAGTAAAGGGCTAGATTTTTATATCTATATTAAACCATATAGTCCTAAGGGAGAGCTTTATAGCTAGTTACTCCTTTCCGAGAATGCGGCTATACTGTATAGGAAACCTACGCAAAAAACAACTAAAGCTAAGCCCCGTAAAGAGTCCACCAAAGCCCTACCGCCGGCTATAGTAAAATCTGTAGGAGATAAGATTATTAGAGCGGGCTATAGAGGAGTACGTGCTATAGCTAGATAAGAATATCTTAAATCGTGGCCACCGCAGGGCTCCCTTAATCTCGGCAAAATAATTGGCAATATGTATTGCGCAATAGTCTTTAAGACTACACTTAATGGAATAAAAGTCGCAATTAAGGTGTGCCGTAAGTCTAGCGCCAAATTGTTAGCTAATACGTGGAGGAATAAGGTGGATATTCTCCGTAAACTAGATTATGTAGGTACTTAGATCTCTATTATTACTCTATCTAATATTATTGCAGCTATATATTACCAGGCTTATAAGCTCTAATGCTTAGACTTTATAAATCGTCCTTAAATTTGCGGGGCTATTTTTAGTAAAGTATATTAACGGAGAGCTAATATCGCAGCTATTGGAAGACTTACAATATTAGATACTTTTAAATGTCAGCAGTGGTTTGGACTATATTTACGCTAATAATGTTATCTATAGAGACCTAACACCTTAGAATATACTTTATAACGGAACGGTAGCTAAGATATATAATTTTAGACTTTCGCGTAAAGATGGAAATTTAATTAATTATAATGGGGGATCGCCTTGCTATATACCGCGAGAATATCTCTTTAAAGGTCGACGAGGTGCCCCTGCCGATATTTAGGCCTTTGGAGTTATTATACTGTTTATTTCCGGCCTAATGCCGATTCCACGGGGCAACTAGTTAATTGTGGAGATTTTCTTAAACCTAAGTGTCTAGTTAAAGATGGTTAATTAGCTTTATAAAGTGGATAAAGTTATAGCTAAGATTCTAGAGTATCTCTTTTTTGTCCGCCAAATGCTTACCAATAATCTAAAGAACTAAATTACAGCTGCGGACTTGGTTAAAAACTTATTGCCTTATATTAAACTTACCGCCTAGCTTAAAGGCGTTTTATTTCCTGTCTATAGGGAGCTATAACGCTCTCCTTGCCTATCTTTAGTATTATTAAATCACTTAGAAATGGGGAAAGGGATTTAAACTTAATAATAGTTTTTCTAGTTACTTATACGGAAGGGGCTGGAAATAGTGGAGAAATATTTATAAGGCTAGAGTGCTCTCTTTATAGCAATTCTTGACGTTAGAAGAAAAGCTTATTTAGGAAGAATTAAAAGTGTATACTAAGTGCTACTCCTCTAATATTTCACTACCTGAATATTCCTCCAATTTCTAAACACAATTGCTAACTATACTATAGCTTATTATCTAGTCCCATAATATCTAGTTCCCTAAAAGTTTGGATATACTACGGTTATATCTAAACTGGTTATTATATAGCCGGCCATGGTAGGAATAAAAATTTATCAATGGACTAAAGCGATAAGTAAATTAAGTGGTAATGGATGGCGAGGACGGAATTATAAGTGGCGTAAACTCCCAGCTCGACCCCTTCGTGGCTTTGATTTTAAGGGCGCGTTCTTATAATTACCTAGAAATTCTTATATTAGCCTTAGTCTCTAGAGTAGATAGTTAACCTACTGCAGTTCTTATTAAGCCGGTATTCGCTAGAATAGAGTATTAGCCATATTATTGATCGGTAGTCGGTGCACTAATTGTAAGAAAAGAATAATAACTCTATCTATTAAATATGGCTCTAATAGCCTCTATATATATATAGAAAAGGTATAGGAAATAAAAACGAGAAGAGGGTAGGGGGGTAGTAATAGAAATAAGGAGTAGGTAACCAAGTCAATAATTGAGTTAATAGGAGGTAGCTAAGTCGGTGATAAGATAACCTGATTTAGGTCGACACATATATAATATAATAATAGTTTTCCTTATATTGCAACTACATTTGCCGGGTATCTTTTTTGCGTCTCCTAGTACTTTATGCACTAAGCTCTCACCGTATATCGAAGATAAGTACACTTATAGTAAACCTGGGTGTAGTTATATATATTATGGTAGTAGAATGGAGAAGTTAGATCTTGCGGTAAAATGGGCCGCTGTGCTCTAATAAGAGAACTATAAAATAGTATATACGTGAATTAATTGCAAGATCTATTAATATAAAATAGGCAGGTGTATAGTAGGCAGTTAAAGTCTATAAAGACTGCTTAAGAATAATAGCTATAGCGTAGACCGGGGTCACCTACGGAATCCGCACTATATATCGTTAAGGACTAAGGGGAGACGGAAAGACTAGGGGAACTAAAAAGACTAGATGTAAAAGGGTGCACTAAGAGATAGAGTGTTAGTTAACGATGCTATATTTCTACTAGCCTCTCCTTGCCGGATTCTAACCGTGTATTATTAAAGGCGCTTTAGAGAAGGACGTGCGCACCTATATAAGAAGTATGTGGTATTGCGTTGACCCTATATAAGGTCCCCCTTAGTAAATAATATTGGTACTACTAATCTTATGCTTACCGTATAGTTATTATAGAATTACAAAAGCATCTTAGGTGTTATTGTATATGTATTAAAATGCACTCGTATAAGGACAGTACTACCTCTGGCAAATTAGCAACAGTCTTATTATAGGCCTTCTATTTATGACGGTATATATAGCATAGCGAGATCGGCGGTGCTCTATTAAATGCTGGATTCCTTTAACCAAACTATAAAAAGCGTTCGCTTTATAGCCGAGATAGACGTAAGCCACTTTACTCTATAGGGGATGTGCGTAGGATCTATGCTTTAAAGGAATTTGATAAAGTAGGTAAATTATAATTATATATCGCCCTTCTGCGGCTCCGTTACCAACTAGATACTACTTCAATCCCTAGCTATAGCAACGGCTAGTAAGCCTTGGCAAACACTTCTTTCTCCAATTAATTATAATAAGGAAAATAATTATTAGGCATAGTTTTAGAGGGCCAGGCTGCAAATGTAGCAGATTCTATCGTGCACCGCTAGATACTAAATCTAGCATTTGGAGACATGCGCTCTAATTAGCCTTCTGTAACTTATCTAGATCCTTAATACTACCCACCCATTTAAGAAATTCCTAAATTTGGTCTTCTTTATTCTTAGTCCCTATAATCACAACTGGCTTTTTAAGGGCAGATATAAACGTCCGTGTAATTAATACTGCTATATAAAGTGCTAATGGCCGGTTAAGTAAAAAATTATCCTTTAGGGTGTAAGCTGGAGTAGAGGTCCGCTGCAGTACACTAACTAAGAATTTTAAAGCGTAAAACGTTGTATAAGGGCGGTTAAGTGTCAAATGCACGTCTATCTGAGCTATGTAATATAGAGTAAGCAATACTTATATGCTATAATTAGAGGTTGTTAATTTAGGGGTGGAATAGATGGGACGGATAGAACGGCCCTAAGAGTTTAAGGCGAACCTAAGTTAAGGGTCGTATTAGCCATCGAGCCTACTTTTACTAAGAAGGCCAGCTATTAAAATTGTATAGCTAAAATACTCTATAGCGATAGGTTTGCCAATAAACAAGTTCTATAAACCCTTTTAAAATGATATAGGATGGAGGTTAGAGGAGGGTAATGCGCGTCTCTTTATAAACTCTAAACTGTTTATTATAAGCTAGAGCCTATTATTAGGGAGCAGTAGTTTTAGTAAACATAATTAATTGAAATTTATAATGGTGGGGTGATTAAATATAATAGCGTTGATGGAGTTAAATATAAAGGCCCTAAAGACTAGCCGAGAAGCTAATTCTTTTATAATCCATTAGTTCTATTGCCCATCTAGATTATTACCCTTAGGAGTGGGTATCGTATCTTTAACCTTAATCGCTATCTTAATAACCTAGTTTAGCGCTAGATAAGCGGTAAAACGCTCCTAAAATGCGTGGATTAAGTACCTCTTTTTAAAAATTTCTAAATGGAGGAGTATTAAGGCTACCTATAGGTCTGTAGCTTGTTTAGGAACTTTATCTAGTTTCTTTCTTAGGTCTTTAGCTAGAAATTCCGCGAATAAACGACGAGCCTAAGTAATATCCGGCGGAAAGCTTTCTAAACAGCAAGATATACCTATCATCCTTACTATAAGTTGTAGTAGGTGTGGACATATGGCCAGGTTAAAGCTGTTTTTATATAAAATTAGTACCTGAGGATGGAAGTTTTTCTAGTATAAGAGGTCGTATTCGGCCATTATTTGCGGACTATATATAAAGAGAAACAGCGGAGGCAGAAAACTTACCATCCCCATATTAGGCCGCGTATTGTATATACCTGTGGTTATATTATCCTATAGGCCGCAGCTTATATTAATAGGTAATACTAGGTATTACTAGAAAGAAGATTAGACTTATTAAGCTAGCAGTAGTATCGGAAGGTCTAATACAGACTTAGTTACCTTTACACTAAGAGCGCTCTTTATATGGGAAAGAAGTAAGATAGAGGGCTTTGGATTTAGCTGCTGTAACTATTATTAGCTATTTATATAGATGCTGATAGTAATATAGGAGTGCGGACCTGCCTAATTTAAGGTATTAGTGTTAAAACTTCCTATTTCTGGTACTGGTATTTAGGCGCTGTTGGTAATAGGAGCTGATAAATTATCGTAGTACTTCCTAACGCGCCTCCTCCTAACGCCTCTTAGCCCCTTGCATTTACTGTATTTGTAACCCAAATGCTGCTTATAATACCCGTTTTGGTGCCGTTTGAATTAAGAAGACTTTAAAAAGTCATGCTTATACCCCTCGCATTTATAGAGGTTCATATTAAGATGCTCCCTTAAAAATAAATTAGATAAAATTTTAGCTAGCAGCATCTGTTTACTTACACAAATGTTATTCTTTTACGCGTTAGCAAATACCCATAACTCTTTATATATGGGCAATGAAATAACCCGTCCGCTTTACGAAATATTCGGTTGCCATAATAAGTATCTATAGCAGGCTTGCTAAATAGGGTTTTAGTTAGGTAAGCAGTAAGGCGTATATAAGTACTAAAAGTAGAGCATTAAGGTTGGAAGATATTCATTAGGAGTTTATAAGACTAAGAGGGTGCTTTATAAGGAAGAAGGAGAAGAATAGAGAAGTTAAAACTAAGGGGAAGAACCCAATTAACTTTCTATAGAACGCCGTAAGGGTTAAGATATTACGCCGAAGGCCGGAACTGTCTATCCTTAAGGATCTCCTGTAGATTCGTTGGGGTATAGTCTTAGGAGAGTAGAACTGGCTAGGGTGGCGGAAGGCTTTATAATTACTATTTCGTGGGCTGTGATTTAGGCATCCAATACGTGGCAGAGACAGAAGGAAATAATGCTAACGTTTGTGGCTTAATTAAGGCTAGCTCCCTAATCAGATGCATTAATCTAAATCAAGATAGCTAGCTGTGAATTTGCATTAATTACTTGCCTTAAAGTCCGTAGTAGGGGGAAGCTAGTGGCGTGTGCATTATAACGATTATAAGTACTAGCGTAGGCTAGTAACCAGATAATCAGCTACTTAATAAGCTTTTTGTATTATAACGGTTATATACTAAGACCCAATGCTTTAGATACTTATCTCCAGCCACCGGCTAAGGGTAGGCATAGGTATGGTCCACTATGCGCTAAATAGTAGATTCCTGCACTTGGCATAAATACTAGGAGGTCTATCTTTATTACTATCTAATATTCTAAACCTAATAGATTCCAGATTCTAAACTAATAAGGGCATGGTTACCCGAGTTAAGTAAAATAAATAGACCTTTGCTAGCATAACACGTTTCCATTCTCCCTAACAACCTGCCTTATATCTGCCCCTGCAAAACTTTAAAGTAAGTAATCTTACTAGCCGTTTAGAAGGGTTAGCCTAAATTAGCTATTATGGATATTAAAGCATTAATAAATCCTAAGTCTGATCCTAAGTCTTTAATATTATAAATTTCATCTTTTGTCCAATTTACATCGTAACCACTGTAAGAAAGAAGCTAGATATAGGAATTAATCATTATATAGATACTAATAAGGTAATACTTACGCGACGAAAATCATTACTAGTATACTCTGTGAGCTCCTGGTCTATCCTTATTCCTATATTATCCTAAAAAGCATACCATTATTTAGATCCTTTAGGTAGACGCGATTAAGATACGACATTTATAAGAACCCTTATAAATATAATAATATACTCTAGGCTTAGTTGCGGCGTAAGCTTCCAGCTAAGGCGGTAGGATTCGGTCTCGAATTAATACGCTTATTGCTTTAGATTAATATAAGCGTAACTAGGTAACTCTAACAAGCGGCCCTAAGGGAGGATAAAAAGAGACAGATCTAAGCTAATTAGCAAGTTTATAAGCTGTATATATTATTAAACTTACCTTGAGCATAATAAGATCAACTAAAATGAGATTGTTATTAAAAAGGTATAAGATTGAACTTATAAATGGGGGGAGCTCTATAGTAATTAAAAGTAAAAACACGACTTTATCTGCATATAAAAAGGGATTTATAGGCTTATTCTCCTTGCACTCTTTTATACGCTCTTTAGACGAATGGCGAGCCTATCTTAGTTTATACGCAAAGAATGAAATAAACGTGGTTTCTATGGTTAATAATACCAATCGCAAAATATGCGGTGCTAAAGGGTTTAGCCTATACAAAAGATTAGCCTCTACTATAATATATTCTTTATTACGTACTATTCGGAACCTATTATTAAGCCTATACTAATAGATGCTGTTAAGCTTGGGATAATAAGTATTGGGACTTTATACCGCCCTAAAGAGTAACCGAAAAGCGCGACCTCTTTTATAAGCTATAATAAAAATTAGTATATATATGTGACTCTATAGCGGGGAATTAATATTATAGTTAAGTAGCTATTGGAATGTAGCGCCTACTAAGGCTTGGAGAGCTATTAGATTCCAAAGCCCGGTAATCTTAGTAGATGGTTTAAGTACAGCAAATATAGAGGCTGCTAGTCCTAGGTAGACAAAAATTATGTATAGAAGGAGGGTAATAAGAGATACCTAACGGATAGGGTCGGTTGTAGATTGGGTATAATAAGCAGCCTAATATGCAACCTAAATGCAGTATAAAATTAAGGGTACTAAGAGTGCTAATAGAACAGAAGTAAAGAGAGTGTATATCCTTAAAAGGGGACTAGTGCAATAAGGTAAACTAGGGCGAAAAGCGGTAATAGAAAGGAAGGCCGCGAGCAATAAGCAGATTAAAGGCAAACTTATATTCTCGGCCTTATATAGGGCGTAGTAAGATTAATATATCATCTAATCTTCCCGTCTCGCCCTTAAAGATTTATTAGGATCTTGCTATATTCTTTTAAAACCTAAGTTAACTTCCGTAAAGCCCGGGCTTAAGATGGTTAAGCTATTAATAAAGCAGCGTTAAAGCATATACCCTTAAAGACGTAGGCATTTCTAAATTATCCTAAGACTATTATATACTTACCTAAAATTAGAAGTCCTCTCCTTGCCACCTTAAGATGTGCCGTCTTACAATAATGGTAAGCACCTCTTTCTTTTTCTCTAAACTGAGTGCCGTATTAATAAAACTGTGTTAGACTCCGTGTCTATTTAAGGCGTTAAAAGTCCCTATACTCTTTCTTAATAGGGATTAAATAATCGATTTAGAGTGTGGGAAATAAGGCTTGCATAACTCTAAGGATATTATAGTCGCTTTTTGTTAATAAGCTAGAATCCTATTATAGGGGATCGCGATCACTAAAGGCTTATAAGTAAGGACGGAAAGTAAAGCGCGTATTCTAAAGGGTTTAGTAATTACTTAAAGTCTACTATACCTAATATAGCTAGGTGTTGTAGGTACCTCTATAACACCCGGCTATATTAGGTATAGTAGCTAAAGCGGTCCTAACTTTAGTCCCCTTTAGTCCCCTTTATGCAATGCCTAAGGTAATAGCAAAAATAAATAACTTACTAAGGGCTTATAATTTCTAAGGAAATGACGTTAAGTGCATCTATTAACGCGTGCCCTTTTGCTATTATACTAGTCTTAGTAATCGTAATAGTATGCCCTTTCTTTGTTAAGTTAATTCCACTAGTCTTTGCCTCACTACGAACCTATCCGTCTTTTTACTTATGCTCTTAAATAGCGACATTGGTTTTAAATGCTTCTTAATTACGGCGTTCTATAGGTTCTCGTCTTATTACAATATATAGCGCTGAATACTAGTTATATATTTAAGGCGATAGGGTAGCGGAAGGTAGTTGAGGTTATTGTTAAGAAAGGCAAATATGGGTTTGCTAAACTGCGAACTATACTTATTACTATAAGGCTGCCAATCCCGGCGTTGCTACTTTATGCTTATATAGCTAAATATTCTTTTAACTTCCTACCGCACTAATCTCTAAAAATAAATAATTGCACTAATAGCTGATATGCTGCAATTCTTATATACGGACTATTTAAGAAACCAACTTTATACGGCCGCAGTTAATGCGTGCTAATAACTAGCGGAAGGCAATGCATTACGCTAGATAACTGCTAAAGGCAACTCTAGGGAAAGCGAGAAAATCTATACTCTAGGTGAGAGCGGGCAGAACGCTACTAGTTTATTAGGGGTAATGACTATTTACCCTAGCGGATAGAACAATATATAAGGGAAGTCTGTTAAAACCAGAGTTTCTCTAGATAACTATTAAGGGAAAAAAAAAAGCGGTTGTAGTCGGAATGCACCTACTCTTAAATCAATAATGGGAAGCTGTTAACTGTTAGCATTTCGGAAATTTAAAACTAGAATCAGCTTTTATATACCCTTTATATCCGTCCTAAATGGCTAAATCTTCTACTTTAACCTAACTCACGCTCTATTTCTTAAGAGCAGCTTGCCTTAGAAGTGAAGTCTATATATACTGGTCTTATAATAGTAGAAAATAAATATATAAATATATACAGAGCTTAGGCTTCTGCCGCTCCTAAAATTAAAGGAGATTCTATTTCTAAACTAGCAGATAACCACTGGTAAGTATTGATTGCTCTATACCGAACCTTGCTATATAAGTATTATAACTTCTTCTTAGCCTCTTAATATCCTTTTGCTTCCCCCGCATTATATTATCTAGTATTTAAGTACTTTATACCTGCTAGGATATAGAAACATAGTATCCACTCTTTCCTTAAGTTATTACGTTATCGGCTACCCGAAAGTTTGGATTATATGCTCCAATTTATATACCTTACTTATTAGATAATGGCTCTTCTCTACAAAACAGTGCCTATATTTAAAGATACTTAGATTAAATATCTTAGTAATCTTAGTCGATATTGTATAGCTATTAAAGATAAGGACTTACGCGATTATAAAAACTAGGTAGGTGTTGCATATTTCTAGTATAGTAAAGCTGCTAATAAGAGCCCCTCTGTGGGCCGTTTATACCATCATCTAGCTATACTAGCGCGGCCCAATACGCTTTAACAACTTTACTACTATTTGTAGTCCTTAACCTACGTCTAGCCATTTATAAGCGCCTAAGAATCTATCTTAACCCTACTAGATCCAATCCTTGGCCGTTTTAAAGCATTATATTTATACTCTCTGCCCATAGACACAGATTTCATTAAAGCTTACGGTATTCTCTTTAGAAAGCCATCGTCGGAAAGCTTTAAAGGAGCTCTTGTATTATTCTTAAGTCAATTAAATAATTATATTGGGCGCGTAACCGCTAAGTGGAAAGAGCAAGGTGTCTATATTGCCGTTACCAATATTGCTGGACTTTTTAATTATGGCTTAAAGGGCTCGATCCTTAAGCATGCCTTCTGGTTATATGCTAAAAAATTACTTTGCAGTTCTTATACTAAACGACCGTTAACTCCTTTAGATAATAATTTAAGTCGTTTACTATCTTTAGAACTAAATCACTTTTCTAATAAAGAGCTATCGGCTTAGCTCCTCAATTTATCCTCTAATTTCGCATTCTCCCGTGCTTATCGTCTAACATTTTTAACTTTAGCTCTTATTCTTCAGCGTATTAGGGACAAAAATGTCCTTTCTTATATTTACGTTTTATTTGCATTTCTTTCCACCACTATTTTAATCTCATACGTTAGCATATTACTATGCGACACCGCCCCCTAGTTGGAAATTATTGCTTTCTTTAATACGTTATTAAAGTCTAAGAGATACGAGCCGCTTATTATAAGCAATCTGTTTCCTAATTAAGATTAAAACGATAACTATCCGTTACCAGAAGATTACCTTATACGTAGGCAAGTTTGGAGTTAGTGCTATTTCCTAAAATAGTAGTTTAGCGGTAAATATAATAAAGAGGAGCGCTCTTTTAAACTTGCCTTAATAATTAAATTAAGAACGGAGCGTATTCTACGCTTTAGTTAAAAAATCGCATCTATAAGATTAAAGGCTATAATTAAGGACTTTAGCCTAACTTTGTCTTAGTACGAACGCTAGATATATTATAACCAAATATCCAATACGTAGTCTGTGTCCTCTATATTCGCATAAGTCCGATTAGGGTATAAAATTAATAAGGGTTCTTATTCCTCAAATTATACGTTAGTTAATGTAATAGACGTAGATTTACCTTAAGAGTTTAAGGTACCTAGGATATTACTTAGGGGTTACACCATAAGATAATACAGCGTGTCTTCTTTTAGTGCTCTGTTAATGGTCCTATAAACTAGGTCGTAGTTTATAATACCAGTTTACTACTTAATTAACAAGAGGTATTTTAGATGCTACTTAAGGACAATTAGGACGTTGTGGTTCTAGATAGTAGTGCGTAACCGCATATAATGTTAATTTACAGGCGTATCTAACTAAAACACCTAGTTATCGCTAAGCTCCTCGTGCTATTAGGGAATAAAGATTTAATATATATAGCCGTATAAGATACTCTTAATAGCATTAGGACTGCTATTGCAGAAAGGAAGAAACTACGAATTGCTAACACTATATGCAGTGATATTATTAAGTAGATGGGCGACTATGTAACGGAAGGGGGGAGGAATTCAGTTAAAGTCATTATTAAGGTGGCTTGTAAAGAACATAATCTTAACTAAGAGGCTTAAGGAAACTGTTTAGGAGTAAAGCCTGCCGTTTTTATTACCAAGGATAGAACTAGGGCACTTAAGGCTGCTAAGGTAGGGGTTACCGTCGTCGTGACGTCTATAATTAAGTAGGTCCTAACCGCATAGGAGAAAAGCCTATCCTAAAAGTAAGGTTTATAATTTGCTTTAAATCCTATATTAAATAGTTTCTCGCGCTGTGTATAAGCCTTTAGGATGGATTAGTTACCTTTTTAGCACTTTATAGGTGTTTTTAAGTGTATCTCCTAAGATAGATATATCTCGCGCATGGGAGGCTAACGCATTTGCCCCATTTATATCTTTTTATTTTATTTTTTAATAGTCTAGTTCGACCGAATGCCCTAGAACGCCGCACATAAACATTCTAGCAGCCCTTATTATCCCGTAATTAATCTATATATAGTATAATTAAATCTTATCC
>Ga0307515_10001570_pt1 | contig 51012 bp, 51 predicted proteins | sample 17_EM_MG_FD_194513 | JGI IMG/M metagenome (GOLD analysis project Ga0307515, IMG submission 194513) | Populus trichocarpa ectomycorrhiza microbial communities from riparian zone in the Pacific Northwest, United States - 17_EM | ecosystem: Host-associated > Plants > Roots > Unclassified | place...
GTAAGTGCGCCCTGCCGGGCGCACCAAAGAAAACGGGCGCCCTCGTGGGCGCCCGTTTTGCTTGAGTTGGCGCCGACTCAGCGCTTCTTCAGCAGCTCGTTGACAGCAGCTTCGGTCTGCAGATCGCGGCCGGTGGCCAGCAGTGCCGGGTCATGCGGGACCTTGATGTCCGGCTCGATCAGCGCCTTCTCCATGAACTCGCCCTTCGCGTCGCGGAAGCCGACCTCGGGGATGCCGAAGTACAGCGTGCCGTCCTGAAGCGTCTCCCACCACACGGCGGTGCCGGTGCCGGCCACCGGCATGCCCAGCAGCTTGCCGACGCCGAGCTTGCGGTAGGTCCACGGGAACAGGTGCGCGTCGGAGTAGTTGCTCTCGCTCATCAGCACGATCGACGGCTTGACCCACTTGCCTGTCGGCTCCCAGCCCAGTTGCTGGCCGCGCGGCAAGAACTCCAGGTACTGCTTGCCGGACAGGAAGGTGGCCAGCTCGTCGTGCAGGTTGCCGCCGCCGTTGAAGCGGGTGTCGACGATCAGCGCTTCCTTGCCGCTGTGGCGGCCCAGAACCTCGGAGAACACGTCGCGGTAGCTGTCGTCGTCCATGCCGCGCACGTGCACGTAGCCCAGGCGGCCGTTCGACAGTTTCTCGACCATCTCACGCTCGGTCTTGACCCAGCGCTTGTAGAGCAACTCGCTCTGCTCTGGCAGCGGGATCGGCTTGACGACCTGTTCGAAGCGCTTGTTCTTCGCCGGGTCGAACACCGACAGCTCGATGCGCTTGCCCGCCTTCTGGTTCAGCAATGAGTCGACCTCGGCGCCGGCCGCGATGGCCACGCCGTCGATCTTCTCGATCACCATGCCGGCCTTCAGCGTCACCTTGGCGTTGACCAGCGGCCCGCCCTCGATCACCTCGGCGATCTTCAGGCCGGCACCGGTGTAGGCCTCGTCATAGAACGCGCCCAATGCGGCGGTGGCGTCGGCGTCCTTCGGGTGCGCGCGGTAGCCCGAGCCGGTGTGCGACACGTTCAGCTCACCGAGCATCTCGCTCATCGCCTCGGCGAAGTCGTGGTTGTCGGCGATGAACGGCAACTGGCGCTCGTAGACCTTGCGGTAGTAGCCCCAGTCGACGCCGCCCATGTCGGCCACGTAGAGCTTTTCGCGCGTCTGGCGCCAGATGTGCTCGAACATCTCTTGCCGCTCTGCCGTGCGGTCCAGGCGCATCTCGGCGCTGAACTCCATCGGCTCGGCCTTGACCTCGCCCTCTTCCTTCGGCACCTTGAACTTCTTGATGCCGCCGCTGACGAGCACGAAGCCGTTTTCGCCCTTGGCGTCGAGCTGCAGGTCGACCGAATCGGACTCGCCACGCTCGGCCTTGCCGGCCGGGAAGTCGGCGATCTTCTTGACTGCCTTCTGGCGCGGCTTCAGCGACCACAGCTCATAGGCCTCGGCCGTCTGCACGAGATAGAACAGGGTTTCGCCATCGGGCGTCAGCGCCGCGGCGCGCAGCGGGCCCGAGTTGGGCGTCAGGCGGACGACGCGGTCTTCCAGGCCCTCGCGCTCGACCTTGACCGGCTCGGGCAGCTTGATGACGTCTTCGTCGTCGCTGCCCTTGCCGTCGTGGCCCTTCTTCTTGTCATCGGCCTTGGCCTTGTCTTTCTTGTCGTCGTCCTTCTTGTCGCCATCTTTCTTGTCGTCCTTGTCTTCTTCCTGCTTCTTCAGCAGTGCGAATTCGCTCTTTTCCAGGTTGAAGCGGTCGAACGACTCCTGGGTGAAGAACATCGCGAACAGGTCTTGCTGCGACGAGCCGCCGGTGCCGTGCAGGCCCATGCGGTCGCTGTACCAGAGCATCGACTTGCCGCCGTTGCTGAACACCGGGTGCACGTCTTCGTAGCCGCTCTTGGTCAGGTTCAGCAGCGGGCCCTTGCCTTGCGCGTCGATCAGGCCGACTTCGGAGCTCCAGCGGTTGTGGTCGACAAAGTTGACCAGCAGCGACTTGCCGTCGGGTGACCAGTCGAACCACTGGTCACCGTCGGAGTACGAGTAGTTCATCGCGCCGGGCAGCACCTCGCGCAGCTTGCCGCTGGCGATGTTGAGCACCTTCAGCGTGGTGCGGCCTTCGAGGAAGGCCACTTCCTTGCCATCGGGCGAGTAGCGCGGCTGGAAGTTCTCTTTGCCGTTCTTCAGCAGCGTCTTGACCGGCACGTTGGACGAGCTGAAGAAGTACGGGGTGTCCTTCTTCTTGCCCGTCAGGTGGGCTTCGTAGAGGTTCCACGAACCATCGCGTTCGCCGGCAAAGACCAGGCGGCGGCCATCGGGGCTGAAGCTGAGCGAGCGCTCTTGCGCCGGCGTGTCGGTGATGCGGCGGGTGTCGCCGAATTCGGTCGACGCGACGAAGACCTCACCGCGCACGATGAAGGCCACTTCCTGCCCGTCCGGGCTGACGGCGATCTCGGTCGCGCCTTCGCTGAGCTTGACGTTCTCGATCCGGTCGACCCGCGTGTCGGCCGCGATCTGCACCGCCACCTTCTTCGGCTCGCCGGCGCCAGGGGCCAGCGTGTACAGCTCGCCGTCGTAGCCGAAGCTCAGCGTGCCGTTCTTGGCAATGCTCAGGAAGCGCACCGGGTTCTTCGAGAACTGGGTGACCTGGGTCGCCGCCTCAGGCTGGTTCAACGGCATCTTCCAGACGTTGAACGAGCCGCTCTTTTCGCTCAGGAAGTAGACCGACTGCTCGTCGGGCGCCCAAACGGGGTTGCGGTCTTCGCCGCCAAAGTTGCTCAGCTGGCGGTGCTGGCCGGTCTTCGCGTCATAGAGCCAGATGTCGCGCGCCACCGGCGAGACATGATGCTTGCGCCACGCGTTTTCGTAGCCCTTCACGTCTTCATAGACGAGCTGCGTGCCGGCGGCGTTGAACTGGCCGGCCATCGCCGGCGTGCTGAAAATCTGTGTCGGCCGCTTGCCGCCGTCGACCGAGACCTTGTAGAGCTCGCTCATCAGGCCGCTGGGAAATTGCACGTTGGTGCGCGAGTCCATGCGCGTGGCCCTGAACAGCACGTCCTTGCCGTCCGGCGTGAAGGACAGCGGCACCTCGCCGGCCGAATGGGTCGTCAGCCGGCGCGAAGGGCCGCCCGCCGAGTCGACCACGAAGACGTCGAAGTTGCCGTGGGTGTCGCTTGCGTAGGCGATGCTGCGGCCATCGGCCGACCAGACCGGCGAGAAGCTGTGGTGGCCGTTGCCCACCAGCAACCGCGCCACGCCACCGCCCGTGGGCACGACGAACAGGTTGCCCTGGAACGCGAAGGCAATCTCTTGCCCGTTGGGCGAAATCGCCGAGTAACGCAGCCACAGCGGGTCTTTCAGCGGGCCCAACGGTGCGACAGCGGCTTGTGCCTGGGTGGCCAGGGCCGTGGTCAGCATCAGCGCCGCCAGGCGGCAGGGGGTCAGTCGTCGTGTCATGAGTTTTGCGCAGCACCGGTTTTCGAAGGCCGTCAATATGCCTCACGGCGACGATGGAATTGCCCACGGTCCGACGAAATGCACCTTCGCGAGGATGAACCGCCGGTGCCCCCCTAACCCCACTTCGGGTGAACCCGAGGTTCCGCGGCCATCGGCGGCCGACTTGGCCTCGTCTGGCAAGTCCATGGGCCGGGCCATGGTTTGCGACCGCGGCGCACAATCGACGCCAGACGTCTCGCCAGAACAGACGCTCAGGGAAGGCAGGTGCCGAGAACCGCATTCGCGCCGCGCGCTGTGAAGCGCAGTTCGCCGCCCCAACGGTGGTGGCCGCCTCTGGTTGCGTTCGCGCTGGCGGTGGGGGTCGTGGCCGGCTGGGTCGTCTGGCGCGAGTTCGACGCCGAGGGCCGACAGGCCCGCGCCCAACTGCATTCGCAAGCCGAGTTGCAGGCCACCCAGGTCGAGGCCTGGGTGCAGCGACAAATGACACTCGCCGGTTTTCTGTCGACCGGCCAGGCGGTGGGTGATCTGTACAGCCGCTGGATCACCCAGGACGACGACGACGCCCGCCAGCGCCTGCTGGCACGGGTGGTCGACTTTCGCCAGGCCAACGACGAGGACAGCGTGATGATCGTCGACCCGCAGGGCAAGGTGCTGGTCAGCGAACACCCGCAAGGACGAGCCACCGGTGGCGAGCTGGCCGCCGCGCTGCAGGCCGCGCTGGCCAGCAGCAAGCCACAGCACACCGGCATCTACCGGGAAGAAGGCTCGCCGATCCCACTGCGCTTCGATGTCGTCGTGCCCTTGCTGTCCACGGGGGTGCCGCATCCCGGCGCTGTCGTGCTGCGCATTGATCCGCGGCGTGTGCTGTTCCCGATGCTGACGACGCAGCCTCTGCCGAGCACCAGCGGCGAATCGGTGCTGTGGCGGATCGAAGGCGACCAGGCCGTCATCCTCAACGACGTGCGGGACCGGCCCGACAGCGGCACGCGCCTGGCGCTGCCCTTGGCCGGGTCGTCGCAGGCCATCGTCCGCGTGATGCGGGCCGGCGCGGCCCACGGCGAGGTCATGCGGGCACTCGACTATCGCAACGTCCTGGTGCTGGCCGCGACGCGCGCGATCCGGGGTACGGACTGGTGGCTGGTCTCCAAGATCGACGTCAGCGAGGTCGAGGCACCCGCCTGGCGAACCGCCTGGTGGACGCTGGCCACCGCGGCCTTGCTGCTGTTCGGCCTGGGCCTGGCGAGCCGGTTGTGGACGCAGCGACAAGCGCTGCTGCTGGCCCATCACGACCGCGCGCAGCAAGAGGCCCGCATCGAGACGCTGGCGCTGCTGGAAGCGATCGCCCAAAGTTCATCCGATGCGATCTTCGCGAAAGACCTGCAGGGCCGCTACGTCTTCGTCAACCGCGCCGCCTGCGTTGAATTTGGCAAGCGAGCCGACGAGGTGATCGGTCACGACGACTTCTCGATCTTCGGCCCGACCTGGGCACCGGCGCTGGCCCGGCACGACATGAGCGCGTTAGAGGCCGGTGCGCCGCAGGTGTTCGACGAGCGCCTGCCCGGCCCGCAAGGCGAGCGCATCAACCTGTGCACCCGCGGCCCGTTGTTTGGCGCCGATGGCCGGCGCATCGGGCTGTTCGGTGTCTCGCGCGACCTGACCGATGCGCGCAAGGCCGAGCGCGCGCTGCGCGACAGCGAAGCCCACTACCGCACGGTCGTCTCGGTGCTGAACGAGGGCGTGCTGGTGTGCGACCCGCAGGGAGCGGTGATCAGCTGCAACCCGGCGGCCGAGCGCATCGTCGGCGCCTTGCAGCGCGACTGGCAAGGCCGCTCGGTCGTGGCGCCGGGTTGGACACCGCTGCGCGATGATGGCACGCCGATGCCGCCCGAGGAAACACCGCCCGGCCGGGTGCTGAGCGGCCAGCCGGCGCAGCAAGGGGTGCTGCTGCACACCGTCAGCCCCGATGGCGAAACGACCTGGTTCGAGGTAAGTGCGCTGCCGGTGCTGAGCCCGGACACCGGGGCGCTGATGGCGGTCGTGACCTCGTTCGCCGATGTCACCAAGCGCAAGCAGCAAGACGACGCGATTGCCCGCCACCGCGAAGAGCTGGAGGAAGTGGTGGCCGCGCGCACCCGCGAGCTGCGGGACGCGGTCCAGCGGCTCGAAGGGCTGGCGCGCTTCAACCGCACGCTGACCGACACCCTGCCCGGCCGCGTGGCCTACTGGGACAGCGGGCTGCGCTGCCGCTTCGCCAACCGCGGCTTTCTCGAGTGGTTCAGCAAGACGTCGGAGCAGGTGCTGGGCCACACCGCAGACGAGGTCTTCGACCCCGGGTATCGCCAGCGCAGCCTGCCGCGATTGCAGGCCGCATTGCGCGGCGAAGCACAGCACTTCGATCGCGAGCAGACCAACGCGAGCGGTGAACCCGTTGTCCACCAGGTGCACTACCTGCCCGACGAGGACGCGTCCGGAAAGGTGCTGGGCGTCTACGTGATGGCCTTCGACATCACCGCGCTGAAGCGCGCCGAGACCGAGTTGCGTGCCACCAATGCGGAGCTGCAGCGCTCGCGCAACGAGGCCGAGGCGGCCAGCCGCGCCAAGAGCGCCTTCCTGGCCAACATGAGCCACGAGATCCGCACGCCGATGAACGCGATCATCGGCCTGACCCACCTGATGTCGCACGAGACCCGCGACGCGTTGCAACAAGAGCGCCTGGGCAAGGTGGACCATGCGGCCAAGCATTTGCTGCAGGTGATCAACGACATCCTCGACCTGTCGAAGATCGAGGCCGGCAAGATGAACCTGGAGCTCACCGACTTCGCGCTCGACACCCTGTTGCAGCTGACCATCGAACTGGTGGCCGGCCCGGCGCGCGAGAAGGGGCTGGACCTGACGTTGAAAACGGGTGACCTGCCTGGACGCTTGCGCGGCGACCCGATGCGCCTGTCACAAGCGCTGCTGAACCTGCTGTCGAACGCCGTCAAATTCACCCGGCACGGCTGGGTCCGCCTGAGTGGCGAGGTGCTGCTGCGGCAAGGCCGACGCACACAGCTGCGCTTCGAGGTGCAAGACACCGGCGAAGGCATTGCGCCAGACCGGCAGGCCGCGCTGTTCAGTGCCTTTGAGCAAGCCGACAGCTCGATCGCGCGGCGCCACGGGGGCACCGGCCTGGGACTGGCATTGACGCGCCATCTGGCCATGCTGATGGATGGCGAAGCCGGTGTGCACAGCGAGCCGGGTGTCGGCAGCACCTTCTGGATCACCGTCTGGCTGGACCAGGCCGACGAAGCGGTTGCACCGGCGATGCCGCTGTCACAGACAGCCGAAAGCGAGGCCCGATTGCGGCGGCAGCATGCCGGCCAACGCGTGTTGCTGGTCGAGGACAACGAGGTCAACCAGGAGGTCGGTGGCGAACTGCTGGACCGCGTCGGCCTGGCGGTCGAGACCGCGGGGGATGGCCGGCGCGCCGTCGAGCTGGCCAGCACGCGCGCCTACGACCTGATCCTGATGGACATGCAGATGCCGGTGATGGACGGCCTGGCCGCGACGCGCGCGATCCGCCGCCGGCTGGGGCCCGCTCTGCCGATCATCGCGATGACCGCCAATGCCTTTGGCGAAGACCGCGACGCCTGCCTGGAGGCCGGCATGAACGATCACGTGGCCAAGCCTGTCGACCCGGCCGGGCTGTATGCCACTTTGCTGCGCTGGCTGCCTGAGCGAAGGCCCCGCCCCGAGATCGCACCGCCATTGCCGCAGATCGGGCAGCGGGTGAGCCCAGCGCCGCCACTGCGTCCACTGATCGAACGCCTGGGCTCGGTACCTGCCTTGAACTGGCGCCAGGCGCTGGACAACCTGGGCGGCCACGCAACGGTGCTGGAGCGTGTGCTCGACAGCTTCGTCAAGGCCTACCGCGCAGGCGTACCGGAGTTGCTCGAAGCGCCGAGCCCGGCGCGGGTCGAGCCTTGGCAAGCCCGGTGCCACTCGCTGCGCGGCGCCTGCGGCTCGATCGGCGCCGACGCCCTGGTGCAGCGGATACGGCAACTGGAGCACCAACTGCAACGAGCCTTCGACGGCCCCGCTCTGGCCGGCATGGCCCAAGGCCTGCACCATGAGCTGCTGGCACTCGTTGGCCATCTGCAAGCCCAGCTGGCTTCGAAGCCGGTGAACTGACGCCGCCGCTGTGCGCGCGGCGGGCTGCGTGCCCGGTCTCGCAGCGGCCATGGCCGGCTTCGTACACTGCGGCGAACGAGGCACCGGGTCCAGGCATGCAGTCGCGCGGCGTTCACCTTCAATACAGCTTCGAGCCTCAAGGCCAGCGCGGCGCCGCGCTGCACAACCCACTGTTCGACCTGCTCAGCGCCGTGCACGAGCAGGGTTCGATCCAGCACGCGGCGCGCGCCACCGGCGCCTCTTATCGCCACGTGTGGGGCGCCCTCAAGCATTGGGAGGGTGTGCTCGGCGAGCCGCTGGTGAACTGGATGCGCGGCCAGCCAGCGCGGCTGACGCCGTTTGCCGAGCGGCTGCTGTGGGCCGAGGCGCGCGCCCGCGCCCGCCTGACGCCGCACATCGAGGCCCTGCGCGCCGAACTGGAACGCGTGGTGGCCGAAGCGCTGGACGGCAGCCAGCAGGTGCTCACCGTCTATGCCAGCCACGACTTGGCACTGCCGCTGCTGCGTGAACAAGCGAGCACCGTGCAGCGCCTGCACATCGATCTGCGCTTTGCCGGCAGCCTGGATGCGCTGCGCGCGCTGGCCGAGGGCCGCTGCCAGGTGGCGGGCTTTCATGTGCCACCTTTGGCCGACAGCCGCAATCTCTTTGCCCTGGCGCTGAAGCCACTGCTGAAACCTGGCCGGCACAAGCTGATCGGCTGCAGCCGCCGCAGCCAGGGGCTGATCGTCGCGGCCGGCAATCCACTGGGGTTGCATGGCCTGACCGATGCAGCCGCACTGAACGCCCGTTTCGTCAACCGCCAGCCCGGCTCGGGCACGCGGCTGTTGACCGAGCACCTGCTGGCGCAACACAAGCTGGCCGCCGCGAGCCTGCACACCGGCGAGCCCGAAGACAGCCACAACGCGGTGGCAGCGGCGGTGGCCAGCGGCGGGGCCGATGCTGGTTTGGGTGTGGAGGCCGCAGCTCGCGCGTATGGCCTCGGCTTCGTGCCGCTGGTGCAGGAAGACTACTTCCTGGTCTGCCTGAAAGATGCGCTGGAACACCCCGGTGTCGTGAAGCTGCGCGAAGCGCTGGCCGCACCGGCATGGCGCGAGGCGCTGATCACCCTGCCCGGGTATGACAGCGCCGAGAGCCCGGGCGCAGTGCTGTCGCTCACGCGTGCGCTGCCGTGGTGGCACTACCGCGCGGCGAAGACGAAGCCCTAACCGGACAAGTACCGACCCAGGTGATCGACGAAGACCCGCACCTTGGGTGAAAGGTGCCGGCTTGACGGCCAGAGCGCATTGAACCGGCCACCGGCGCTGATCTGCTCATCGAGCACGCTCACCAGTTGGCCCTCGGCCAGCACGCCGCGGACCAGGAAGTCCGGCATGCAGGCGATGCCCAGGCCACGCCGCGTGGCGCTGAGCACCGCTTCGATGTTGTTGCAGGCCAGCACGGTTCGCAGCCGGGCGTCGATGTCGGGCGTGGCCTGCAGCATCGGCCAGTCGAGCAGCTTGCCGGTGTTCGGGTGCCGAAAGCGGATCGAGGCGTGGCCTTCCAGCTCTCGCACCTGCTTTGGCGTGCCGTGCCGCGCCAGGTAGGCGGGTGAGGCGCACAGCAGCAGCCGAAACGGCTGCAGCGGCCGCGAGACCAGGCGCGAGTCGGGCAGGTCGCCGCTGCGGATCGCGATGTCGATCGACTCTTCGATCAGGTCGACGCTGCGGTCGGTGAAGTTGATGTCGAGCTCGACCTCCGGGTAGCGCGCCAAAAAATCCGGGATCAGCGGCATCAGGAAATGGTGGCCGACGATCGGCGCGCTGACGCGCAGCCTGCCCCGGGGCGCCTCCCGCGTGCGCACCAGCATCGCCTGCGCGTCGTCGAGGTCGTCGAGGACGCGCCGGCAGCGCTCGTGGAACAGCCGGCCCTCGTCGGTGAGTTGGACCCGGCGCGTGCTGCGGTGTAGCAGCCGTACCCCGACCTCTTGCTCCAACCGGGCGACAGCCTTGCCGACCGCCGACGCCGAGATCTCCAGCGTTCGGCCAGCCGCAACGAAGCTGCCCAGATCGGCTGTCTTCACGAAGGCCATCAGGCCGCTCAACTTGTCCATCGCCATGGATTGCTCGATTGAAGCGGATCATTCCGCAATGAAAGGATTCTGAGGCTGTTTACGATTCATTCGGGCTCGAATAGCCTTGATCGATGATTCCGCAAAGCAAGACGGCCCAGGCCGCCGGCATCGCCGCACTCTTGTTGCTGCCGCTGCTGCTGCAAGCCGGCGGCACGCATTGGGTGCGCTCGGCCGACACCTGCCTGCTGTACCTGATGCTGGCGCTGGGCATGAACGTCGTGGTCGGCTACGCCGGCCTGCTGGACCTGGGCTACGTGGCCTTCTACGCCGTCGGCGCCTACCTGTTTGCAGTGCTGAACTCGCCGCACCTGAGCGAGAGCTTCGCGGCGATCGGCGCGATGTTCCCGGCGGGTCTGCACACGCCGTGGTGGTTATCGATCCCGCTCGCCGCCGCGCTGGCCGCCGTGCTCGGCATGGTGTTGGGCGCACCGACGCTCAAGCTGCGCGGCGACTACCTGGCCATCGTGACGCTGGGCTTCGGCGAGGTCGTGCGGATCCTGATCAACAACATGGGCGGCACGCCCATCAACATCACCAACGGTGCGCAGGGTGTCGGGCCGATCGACTCGATGAGCCTGCTGGGGCTGGACCTGGGCCAGCCGCTGGCCATCGGCGGCTTACACCTCGCGCCGGTCACGCTGTACTACTACCTCTTCCTCGCGCTGACGCTGACCACCGTGATCGTCTGCCACCGCCTGGAGCGCTCGCGCATCGGCCGCGCCTGGATGGCCATTCGAGACGACGAGGTCGCCGCCGAAGCGATGGGCCTCAACACCCGCAACCTGAAGCTGCTGGCTTTCGGGATCGGGGCCAGTTTCGGTGGCGTGGCCGGCGCCATGTTTGCCGCTTTCCAAGGCTTCGTGTCACCCGAGGCCTTCAGCCTGCAGGAGTCGACCTTCATCGTCGCGATGGTGGTGTTCGGCGGGCTCGGTCACATCCCCGGCGTGGTCCTCGGCGCGGTGTTGCTGACCGCGATGCCGGAGGTGTTGCGCTACGTGGCCGGGCCGCTTCAAGCCATGACCGACGGCCGGCTCGACGCGGGCATGCTGCGCCCCTTGTTGATCGCGCTGACCATGATCGGCACGATGCTGCTGCGGCCGCGGGGGCTGTGGCCGGCGCCGGAGCATGGCTCCGCGCCACCTCGCCCCGTTGACAACGCGTTACCGCGCCGTGCTGGCCAGCAGGACTTACGTTTACAGCCGCGGCGATCTCCGAGATGATGCGGCTCGCGCGTCGGCTGCTCGCCGACCCGCCCGCCTCTTCAAGGAGTTCCCATGAGGCGCTTGCCCGCTGCCTACCTGCTCTTGCTACTGCCCGCGCTCGCCGCGGCCGACGCCAACTGGCGACGCCCCATCACGGCGCCGCAAGACTTTCTCAGCGGAGAACCCGAACCCGCCATTGAGTTGAGCGAGGCCTGCAAAGCCGCCGTCGCGCCCAAGCTGGCGGCCGTTCGCCACGTTCGGTTGGCCGAGGCTGAGGTTCGTGCCCTCGAAACCTGCATGAAAGAGCCGATCGGCCAGCCCGGCAAGCTCATCCATGCGGTGCGGGCAGTGCGCATCGGCACCAGCGGTGGCGCGTACCAGGTCTACTTCAACAAGACCCAGGCTTTTGTCTTCCACGGCTCGTTCGACAAGCTGCCGCTGACCGACGCCGTCGTGCTGCTGGCGACGGACGGCGAGATCAGCGATTCGTTCGCCGATGCGGCCACCTTGGACTGATCAGACGGTGCAGCCGGCTTCCGGCCCCGTCGGCCCGGTCGGCCCATCCCCCAGGAACACCGGCTCCGGGATCCGCCAGCCGTAGCGCACCGCCGTCAACTCGGCCAGGATGCTGACCGCGATTTCTGGCGGCGTGCGGGCGCCGTTCTTGATGCCGACCGGCCCATGCAGCTTCGCCAACGTCGGCTCGTCGAGGTCGAAGTGCTCGGCCAGCCGCTGCTTGCGCTTGGCCTGGTTGACGCGTGAGCCGATCGCACCGACGTAGAACGCCGTCGAGTGCAGCGCCTCCATCAGCGCCAGGTCGTCCAGCTTCGGGTCGTGGGTGAGCGCGATCACGGCGGTGTGCGGGTCGGGCTTGAGCGCCTGCACCGCGTCGTCGGGCATGTCGCGCACGTAGCGCACGCCGGGCAGCGGTTCGGCGGGGGTGTATTCATCGCGCGGGTCGCAGACCGTCACCTGGTAGTCCAGCGCCTGCGCCATCTGCGCCAGGTAGTGCGTCATCTGGCCCGCGCCGACGATCAGCAGGCGCCAGTTCGGGCCGTGCGTCGTGACCAGCCGGGTCTCGTCCAGCACCACCACGTCGGCGCCTTCGGGCTCGCTCAGCGTGACGGCGCCCGTCGCCAGCACCAGCTCGCGCCGCACCTGGTCACCGGCCAACAGCAGCTTCAGCAGCGGCTCGATCTGGCTGTGGTCGGTCAGCGGTTCCAGCACCAGCTCCAGCGTGCCACCGCAGGGTAGGCCGAAGCGTGCGGCCTCGTCTCCCGAGACGCCGTACCTCACGACCTGCGGAGCGGTGGCGGCCAGCGCATGGGCCTTGGTGCGCTCGATCAGGTCGTCCTCGATGCAGCCGCCCGAAACCGAGCCGGCGATCGCGCCGTCGTCGCGCACCGCCACCACCGAGCCAACCGGCCGCGGTGCCGAGCCCCAGGTGCGGGTCACCGTGCCCATGACGACTCGATGGCCGGATTCACGCCAAGCCACCACCTGGCGCAGGATGTTCAGATCAACGTTGTCCATATCGGCATCAGTGTCGGGGATCTGCGCGCCGCGTGCCGGCGTACGGCGTTGAACCCCTGAAAAGTAAAGGTGCGGGCAAGCGCGGCGCTTGGCGATGCGGGGCATACCCTGAGCAGCCGGCTGGCGGGCGCGTGGCTGTCCCGTTCTGGCACACGTGGGCCCAAGACCACGGGTGAACCCTGATGGCGCGCCCTATCCCTTGCAGGACAGTGGTAGGTGTTTGTGGCACAAGCCAGCGGCGCCCCGGCTGCCTAAGATGCAGCGCACCGGGGCGTCCGCAGTCCGGCGTTCCTTCCTGGATGTCAATCAAAGGAGACGACATGACCATGCTGACGCTGAAGGTCAACGGGCGCGAACTGACGCGCGACGTCGAACCTTCCACCCTGCTCGTGCAGTTCATCCGGGAGGGGCTTCAGCTCACCGGCACCCATGTCGGCTGCGACACCGCGCAATGCGGCGCCTGCACCGTGCACATCGACGGCCGCGCCGTGAAGAGCTGCAACATGCTGGCCGTGCAAGCCACCGGACGTGAGCTGACCACCATCGAAGGCCTGGCCGCCGCCGACGGCACGCTGCACCCGATGCAAACCGCCTTCAACGAGTGCCATGGCCTGCAATGCGGCTTCTGCACCCCGGGCATGGTGATGAGTGCGGTCGACCTGGTGAAGCACCACGCCTGCAGCACCGACCAGGAGGTGCGCGAGGGGCTGGACGGCAACTTCTGTCGCTGCACCGGCTACCAGAACATCGTCAAGGCGGTGCGCCAAGGCGCCGCCGCGATGAAGTAAGCCCACCTTGACCAGGAGTCATGACATGAACGCACGTCAAGGTTTCATCGGCCAGAGCGTCAAGCGCCGCGAGGACGCCCGCTTCCTGACCGGCACCGGCCGCTACACCGACGACATCGTCCTGCCCGGCCAGACATTCGGCTATTTCCTGCGCTCGCCTTATGCGCACGCCACGCTGAAGCACGTGAACACCGAGGCTGCGAAAGCCGCGCCCGGCGTGCTGGGCGTGTTCACCGGCGAGCACTTCAAGGACGTCGGCGGGCTGCCCTGCGGCTGGTTGATCAACTCGATCGACGGCACGCCGATGAAGGAGCCCAAGCACCCGATCCTGGCCGACGGCAAGGTCCGCTATGTCGGCGACCGCATCGCGCTGGTCGTCGCCGAAACGCTGGAGCAGGCCAAGCAAGCCGCCCAGCTGATCGACGTGGCCTTCGATGAACTGCCGGCCGTCGTCGACCCGACCGACGCGCAAAGCGCCAAGGCCGCGCTGCACACCGAGTCGCCCGACAACCGCTGCTACCAGTGGCAGATCGGCGACGCCCCGGGTGTGGAAGCGGCGTTGAAGAGCGCGGCGCACGTCACCACGCTGACCTTCCGCAACAACCGGTTGATCCCGAACGCGATCGAGCCGCGCGCAGCCAATGCGTCGTACGACCGCGCCGGCGACAGCTACACGCTGTACGTGTCGAACCAGAACCCGCACGTCGAGCGCCTGCTGATGTGCGCCTTCGTGCTCGGCATCCCCGAACACAAGATGCGCGTTGTCGCACCCGATGTGGGCGGCGGCTTCGGCTCGAAGATCTTCCTCTACGGCGAAGAAACCGCGCTGGTCTGGGCCAGCAAGAGGATCAACCGGCCGATCAAGTGGACGGCCGATCGCAGCGAAGCCTTCCTGTCCGACGCGCACGGCCGCGACCACGCGACCACCGCGCAATTGGGGCTCGACAAAGACGGCAAGTTCCTCGCGTTGAAGGTCGACACCACTGCCAACCTGGGTGCGTACCTGTCGACCTTCTCGAGCTGCGTGCCGACGATCCTGTATGCCACGCTGCTGGCGGGCCAGTACACGACGCCGAAGATCAGCGCCACCGTGACCGCGGTGTTCACCAACACCTCGCCGGTAGACGCCTACCGCGGCGCCGGTCGACCCGAGGCCACCTACGTGGTCGAGCGCATCGTTGAAACGGCGGCGCGTGAACTGGGCATGGACCCGGGCGAGATCCGCCGCAAGAACTACATCCACGAGTTCCCGTACGCGTCGCCGGTCGGCCTGACCTACGACATCGGCGACTACGACGCGACGCTGAACCGCGCCGAAGAACTGGCCGATGTGAAGGGCTTCCCGGCCCGCCAGCAAGCCAGCGAGGCCAAGGGCCTGAAGCGCGGCATCGGCTACTCGGCCTACATCGAGGCTTGCGGTATTGCACCGTCCAGCGTCGCGGGCGCCCTGGGCGCGCGGGCCGGTCTGTTCGAGGCCGGCGAAGTGCGCGTGCACCCGACCGGCAAGGTCACCGTGTTCACCGGCAGCCACGCCCATGGCCAGGGCCATGAAACGACCTTCGCGCAGGTGGTGGCCGACAAGCTGGGCATCCCGATGGAAGACATCGAGATCGAGCACGGCGACACCAGCAAGGTGCTGTTCGGCATGGGCACTTACGGCTCGCGCTCGTTGGCCGTCGGCGGCACCGCGATCGTCAAGGCGCTCGACAAGGTGATCGCCAAGGGCAAGAAGATCGCGGCCCACTTGCTGGAAGCGGCCGACACCGACATCGAGTTCGAAGGCGGCCAGTTCAAGGTGGCCGGCACCGACAAGGCGGTGCCGTTCGCGTCGGTGGCACTCACCGCCTACGTGCCACACAACTTCCCGCACGACAAGCTGGAACCGGGGCTGAACGAGAACGCGTTCTACGACCCGAGCAACTTCACCTTCCCGGCCGGCACCTACATCTGCGAGGTCGAGATCGACCCGGCCACCGGCACGACACGTATCGACAAATTCACCGCCTGCGACGACTTCGGCAACGTCGTCAACCCGATGATCGTCGAGGGCCAGGTGCACGGCGGGCTGGCGCAAGGCATCGGCCAGGCGCTGCTCGAACACGGCGTGTACGACAAGGAAACCGGCCAGCTGCTGACAGGCAGCTACATGGACTACGCGATGCCGCGCGCCGACGACCTGCCGAACTTCACGGTCGAGACGGTCAAAGGCACACCCTGCACCCACAACCCACTGGGCGTGAAGGGCTGCGGTGAGGCCGGAGCGATCGGCTCGCCACCGGCATTGATCAACGCGATCTGCCATGCGCTGGGCGTGAAGGACGTGCCGATGCCGGCCACGCCCTTCCACGTCTGGCAAGCCATCAAGAACAACCGTTGAACTGACAAGGAAAGGAACACATCATGCAAGCCTTTGCTTATCAGAACCCCGGTTCAGTGGCGGATGCGGCCAAGGCCGCGTCCCACAGCGGCGCCCAGTTCGTGGCGGGCGGCCAATCGCTGCTCGCGGCGATGAAACTCGGCCTGGCCGCACCCGAAGCGCTGATCGATCTGGGTTCAATCGCCGAGTTGCGCGGCATCACCGTGTCCGGCGGCACCGTGACGATCGGCGCGATGACCACGCACGCCGACGTGGCCGCGTCGAAGGATGTCCAGAAGGCCATCCCGGCACTGGCGCAACTGGCCGGCGAGATCGGCGACCGCCAGGTGCGCAACCGCGGCACCATCGGCGGCAGCCTGGCCAACAACGACCCGGCGGCCGACTATCCCGCCGCGGCGTTGGGCCTGGGTGCCACGATCCAGACCAACCAGCGCAGCATCGCGGCCGACGATTTCTTCAAGGGCCTCTATGACACCGCGCTGAAAGACGGCGAGGTGATCACCGCGGTCAAGTTCCCGGTCCCAGAGAAAGCGGGTTGGCAGAAGTTCAAGCAGCCGGCATCGCGCTTCTCCACCGTCGGCGTGTTCGTCAGCAAGGGCCCGGCCGGCACTCGCGTGGCCGTCACCGGCGCCAAGGCCTGTGTCTTCCGCGTCAGCGCGCTGGAAAGCAAGCTGCAGGCGAGCTGGGACGCAGCTTCGTGCGCCGGCGTCTTCGTATCGCCTGCCGACATGACGACCGATCTGCACGGCTCCGGTGAATACCGCGCCGCGCTGGTCCCGGTGCTCGCCGGCCGAGCGGTGGCAGCGAGCTGACGACCCAGTGTCCTGCCCGAAACGCCGCACTCGCTGCGGCGTTTCTTTTCCAACCACCCATGAGCCTGGACACCACCGCCCTGCCCGCATCCATCGATGCCACCGCCGAAGCGCTGCTGGCCCACGACTACGTGGCCGAGCGGGAGTTGGCGACCACTGTTTTCCTGGCGCTGAAGCTGCAGCGCCCACTGTTCCTCGAAGGCGAGCCCGGCACCGGCAAGACCGAGATCGCCAAAACGCTGGCCGCGATGCTGAGTCGGCCGCTGATCCGTTTGCAATGCTTCGAGGGGCTCGATTTGGCCGGCGCGGCCTACGAGTGGAACTACGCGCGGCAGATGATGGCGATCCGCATCGCCGAGGCCGAAGGCACGGCCGCACATGGCCGGCTCGCTGACGAGCTGTTCGGCGAGCGCTTCCTGATCAAGCGGGCGCTGCTGCAAGCCATCGACCCGGCCAACCTGGTGCCACCGGTGCTGCTGATCGACGAGCTGGATCGCGCTGACGAGCCGTTCGAGGCCTTCTTGCTCGAGGTGTTGTCCGACTTCCAGATCACCGTGCCCGAGCTGGGCACCGTGCGCGCAATCGAGCCACCGATCGTCGTGATCACCTCGAACCGCACCCGCGAGATCCATGATGCGGTAAAGCGCCGCTGCCTGTACCACTGGGTCGGCTTTCCGGATGCGACGCGAGAGCGCGCGATCCTGGCTCGACGTGTGCCTGGTGCGCCCGAGGCGTTGTCGGCGCAGATCGTGGCCTTCGTGCAAAAGCTGCGTGCGATCGACCTGTACAAACTACCCGGGGTCGCCGAGACGATCGAGTGGACGCGCGCGTTGATGGCGCTCGATGCATTGGTGCTGGACCCACAAACGGTGCAGCACACGCTGGGGGTTATCTTGAAGTACCAGGACGACATTGCTCGCATGCAGGGCGGCGAGGCGGCGAGGTTGCTGGCCGAGGTGCAGGATGCGATGCGCTCGGCTGCTGCTCGTTGATTTGATGTTGATGCGGGCTGCGTGCGACGGTTGGTGCGCTGGGCAGGGGGTCCGGGGCATCTTCGGCGGCTTGCTCGCGGGGCGACGGGGTGCGCAGGCCACGGGTTCACGGTCGGCAACGTGTTCTCTTACGGCGGTTGGGGCGACCGCGAATGAAAGCCGCCGAACCTGCCCCGAACCCCCTGCCCCGGCACACGGGTGGCATGCAACGGCGTGCCTCGCCATTGACGGTGCCTGCAGGGTGGTGGTGGTGTCCCCGGGCGCCGGCCCTCATTCGCGGTCGCCCCAACGCCTCTCAGGCACCACGGCGTTGATGGAGATGAACCGCGCAGTTCGCCCACAGCGGCCCGCGAGCGGCCGGCGACCGGGGGCACCGCCGCCACCCTGCCGCCACTACATCAGCATGCAGCAGCCCTGACCCATGCTCGCCGCCATCCCGAACGACACAACGCTACCCGGCCACCTCGCCGACAACGTCCTGCACTTCGCCCGTGTGCTGCGCGACGCCGGCCTGCCCGTTGGCACCGATCGAATCCAACTTTCTCTGCAGGCCCTGGCTGCCGGTGCCCTGCAGTCGCGGCGCGACTTCAAAGCCGCGTTGGCCGCCTGCTTCATCGACCGCGCCGAGCACCGTGCGTTGTTCGACCAAGCCTTCGAGCTCTTCTGGCGCGACCCCGATTTGCTGGGCCGCATGATGGCGATGCTGCTGCCCACCGTGCAAGCGCGTGACGGCGGCACCGCGCCGCTGCCGATGCAAGAGAACCGCCGCCTGGCCGACGCGCTCTTCCCACCCGGCAGCGTGCCCCCGCCACCGCTCGCCGCACAGCAGCCGCCAGACCAGGTGGAGATCCACGCTCCCCTCAGTGCCAGTGAACGCGAGGTGCTGCGCCACCGCGATTTCGAATCACTGACCGCCGCCGAGTGGCGCGAGGCCAAGCGCCTGGTGATGCGCATTGCCACTTTCACGCCACCGCTGCCCACACGCCGCTTCGCGCGCGACCCACGCCCTGGCCGCATCGACTGGCGTGCGAGCCTGGCCGCGATGGCGCGCCACGGTGGCGACGCAGGCGCGCTGCGCTGGCGCCGCCCGCGTGAGCAGCCAGCACCGTTGGTCGTGCTGGCCGACATCTCCGGCTCGATGACCAGCTACTCACGCATGCTGCTGCACTTCGCCCACGCGTTGGCACAAAGCGATCTGCGTGTCGCGAGCTTTGTCTTCGGAACACGATTGACGCCGATCACCCGCTCACTGCGCCAACGCGACCCCGACATTGCGATTGCCGACGTCGCGCGCCAAGTACAGGACTGGTCTGGCGGCACCCGCATCAGCGAAAGCCTGCATGCCTTCAATCGCCACTGGGCGCGCCGCGTGCTCGGTGGCGGCCGCGCGACCGTGTTGCTCATCACCGATGGTCTGGAGCGTGGCGACACCACCCAACTCGCCTTCGAAACCGAGCGGCTGGCCAAGAGCTGCCGGCGGCTGGTCTGGCTGAACCCGCTGTTGCGTTACGCTGCGTTCGAACCCAAGGCTGGCGGCATCCGCGCGATGCGACCGCACGTGGATCTTTTCTTGCCCGCGCACAATCTGGCCAGCCTCGAACAACTCGCCGCCGTGTTGGCCCAAGCGGGCACGCGCCGCAAACCTACTTCGCCGATTTTCACCACCCACTCCGCATGGAACTGACCAGCCAGCAAGCCCTGCCCGTGTCCCAGCAAGCCGCCTGGGCCGCGTTGAACGACATCGCGATGCTGCAAGCCGCAATCCCGGGCTGCGAGGCGATCACGCCCAGCGCGGAGCCGAACCAGTTCGACGTCGCCATCATGGCCGCGGTGGGCCCGGTCAAGGCGCGCTTCAAAGGCAAGCTCAGGCTCGAAGACCTTCAGCCTCCCCACAGCTACACGTTGCACTTCGAGGGCCAGGGCGGCCAGGCCGGCCACGGCAAGGGCCACGCCACCATCCGGCTGGAGCCCAACGGACCGAACGAGACGGTGCTTCACTACACCGCGCACGCCACCGTCGGCGGCAAGATCGCGCAGATCGGCTCGCGCCTGGTCGACATGGCGGCGCAGAAGATGGCGACCGATTTCTTCAGCAACTTCAACCAGACGCTGGTCGACAAGCACGGCAAGCCGGAAGAGTTGCCACCGCCTGAGGGCGAGCCCGACGGGCCGATCGCGCGGCTGGTGGCATGGCTGAAGAAACTGCTGAAGGGCTGACCGGTAAGAAGCGGCCTACACACGGCCGCGCCTCTGTCGGATGGAGCTTGCGACACCGCTTGCCTACGATGAATTCCAACGCAGGGCTTGCGCTCTGCGTGCCATCGTCAACAACCGACACGAGGTGAATCCATGAACAGCAACCAAGTCAAGGGCAGCATCAAGGAAGCCGCCGGCAAGGTCCAACGCAAGACCGGCGAGCTGATCGACAGCCCGAAGCAACAAGTGCAAGGCACCACCCGCGAAGTCGCCGGCAAGGTCCAGAAGCAGCTGGGCAATATCGAAGAGAACGTGAAGGACGCGAACAAGAACCAGGGCTGAGCCTGAGTTCGCTCGCTTCGAAGCCGCGCCATGCGCGGCTTTCTCTTTGGCTGTGGCTCAGGCCCGGGTCCACTGCATGACCCAGGTGTCCTTCCAACTGCGGCCGCCGTCGTCACTTCGGGCCTGCCACCAACGGCACGAGGTCGGCGTGATGCGGTCCCACACGCCGCGCCAGATGACCGGCTTGCCGCCGTCTTCTTCCTGCGAGTCCCAGGTGCCGACGCCGTCGACAAAGCCGCCCCAGGAAGGCGGCGGTGTCAGCACGCCGCTCTTGGCGTTGACCCAGTGGTCGGCCCACAGCTTGCGCTCGACATCGAGCAGCCGCAGGCCCATGCCGCTGAAGTTGCGCGCCGGGATGCGCAACTCCTCGACACTGCCGACACCGCCCAGGATGCTGCGCACCGTGGCCTCGCCTTCGAAGTGGTCCCAGCTGCCGTTGTTCAGCCGCTGGTGCTTGATCTTCCATTCGCCGGCCAGAAATTCGAAGTCGCCCGGTTGGCCGGTGGCCGCTGGCGCGGCGGTCGCTTCCTGAGCGCTGGCGAGTGCCGTCGCACCGCCGCCGGCGGTCACGCCCAACGCCATCTGCAACATCGTGCGGCGCTGGATCTCGTCAGGGGAATCGTTCATGGATGCATCCTCTTTTCGTGGCGTGCCTGCACCGTGCAAGCCCGTGGCGCACATGGTGTGCGGCAAAAGCTGACAGGTGGCGTCATGTTTTTCGCCGCACTGTCCAATTGGCTTCAGCAACCGACCGAGATGCAGAATGCGATGCGCAGCGCGGGGCTTGACGTCGGCTCGCGCCAACCACCAACCCAACCTTCTTCAGGAGCACCTGATGCAGCAACGTGAACTGGGCAGAAGCGGCCTGGCAGTCTCGGCCATCGGGCTGGGCTGCATGGGCATGACGCATGGCTACTTTCCATTGCCTGACAGACAGGCGATGGTGTCGCTGCTGCGATCGGCAGTCGACCGAGGTGTCACCTTTTTCGACACCGCCGAGGTCTACGGCCCCTTTACCAACGAGGCGCTGCTCGGCGAGGCCCTTGCACCGGTGCGCGACCAGGTCGTGATCGCGACCAAGTTCGGCTTCAATGTCGAAGCCATGCCGGGCGTGGACAGCCGGCCCGAGCGCATCCGGCAGGTGGCCGAGGCGTCGCTGCAGCGCCTGAAAATCGATGCGATCGACCTGTTCTACCAGCACCGCCCGGATCCGCAGGTGCCGATCGAAGACGTGGCCGGCACGGTGAAAGAGTTGATCCAGCAAGGCAAGGTCAAGCACTTCGGCTTGTCCGAAGCCAATGCGCAGACCATCCGCCGCGCCCATGCCGTGCAGCCGGTGACGGCGCTGCAAAGCGAATACTCGCTGTGGACGCGCGACCTCGAAGCCGAGGTCTTGCCAGTGCTGAAAGAACTAGGCATCGGCCTAGTGCCGTTCAGCCCGCTCGGCCGGGGCTACCTGACCGGCCAGATGGACGAGACGACCACGCTCGATGCCGCGGACTTCCGCAGCGGCCTGCCCCGGTTCACACCCGAGGCCCGCAAAGCCAACCTGGCGCTGATCGACCTGCTCAAGGCCATGGCCGAGCGCAAAGGCGCGACGCCGGCGCAGATCGCCCTCGCCTGGCTGCTGGCGCAACAACCCTGGATCGTGCCGATCCCCGGCACGACCAAGCTGCACCGCCTGGAAGAGAACATCGGCGCGACCAACGTGACGCTGTCAGCCGAAGATCTGCGCGACATCGAGACCGCAGCCGCCAGCATCCAGATCCACGGCGCGCGCTATCCAGAGCAGTTGCAGCAACTGGTCAGCCGATAAGGCCGCGGCGTTGGCCGTCAGCCCGCGGTCATCGCGCGGTACAGCAGCGCCCTGGCCTTTTCCCATTGCCGGTGCACGGTGCGCTCCGACAGATCCAGTTGGGCCGCGATCTGCACCATCGAAAAGCCGCAGAAGAAACGCAGGTCGACGATCTTCGCGAGGTCCGGGTCGAGCCCGGAGAGTTCATCCAGCGCGTCGCTGACGTTTTCCAGACCGGACACGTCAGCAACGGCGTCGGCCGTCTCGTCGTCCAGCGTGACGAGTTCGAACTGGCCACCCCGTTTCTGCGCACCGCGGGCCCTCACGCGGTCGATCACCAGACCGCGCATCGCCCGGGCCGCATAGGCCACGAAATGCGTCTGGTCGTGAAACCCGTCGTCACGTCCGGCCACGCTCAGATAGGCCTCGTGCAGCACGGTGGTCGTGCTCATTTGCGCCAGGCCGCCGTGTCGCCGAGCCTCTCGGTGCGCGATGCGGTGCAACTCGGCGTACAGCGCAGCAAAACGCGCCTGAGCAGCGTTGGCAGCCACGTGCTGGGAGGCGTCCGCCAGCGATTGCCCGGTGTCGTTCATTGTCGATTCCATGGCCTTGGGGGATGAGCGAGCCGCGACTGTCCGCCACGAACGTGGGAGCGGCCATCCCCCGTTTGGGGGGAAACCGGATCACAACCTTTCAGGCCCGAAACGGCACGTGGCGTGGCGGCTCGCGGCGCAGTTGGCGTGCGCAGCCCCTCAGCTCGGCCCCTGCAACACCTGTTTCCTGCATGCGCGCCACAGCACCAGGTCGTAGCCGATTTTCAGCAGCCCGCAGGCGACCAGTGGGGCGGCCAGCCACCCCGCCGAAAACATGGCAAAGGCCAGCGTGGGGCTCAAAGCAGCCGCCAAACTGCGCGGCACCGCCGTCAAGCTGGCGGCCGCTGGCCGCTCAGCCGGTGTGACAACCGCCATCACGAAGGCTGAGCGCGTCGGCACGTCCATCTGCGACAACGCTGCGCGCACGAACAACAGGCCGAGCGCCAGGCGCACGTCGCTCACCAGCGCTGCGCCGATCAGGCAGACGCTGGACGGGATGTGCGTGAACACCATCGTGTTGAGCAGCCCGAAGCGCCGGGCCACAGGCGCCGCGGCCAACTGCGATGCTGCGCTGAGCAGGCCGGTCCAGAAGAAGAACAGGCCCACCTGCGCGAGGGACAACTCAAAGCGCTCGAGCAGCCACAACGACATCAAGGCATTGACGACCAGGCCGCCGGCGAAGGCATCGACGCTGAACAGCAGCGCCAGCCGGATCACGATGCCGCGCGAAGCACCCAGCGGTTGATGCGGCGGCGTGGCGGCCGCTGGCGCCCCATTGGCCCGCCGGTACAGCCACCAGACCCACAGGCCGACCAGCGCATACAGCAGGATCATCGCCCGCAACGCTGCCGGCTCCGACCAGCCCGCCTGTTGCAGCCACGACGGCACACCAGCGGCCAGCGCCCCCAGCGAGGCGCACAGGGCACCGACGACGCTGTAGCGCGCAAACAGCGCCGTGCGCGCATGGCCGTCAGCCGCGGCCGCCAGCCGCGCATGCTCCAGCGGCAAGAACAAACTGACATCGCCTGCGCTCGGGTTCAGCGTGCCGATGAAGGCCACCAGCAGCAGCGGCCAGAACGCCGTCAGCCCGGCAAAGCCCAGGCCGGTGGCCACCATCAGCAGCGCCGCGACCGCCAGCAGCCGCGACACGCCGAGGCGATGGCCCTGCAGCCCCACCACGATCGTGGCCAGCGCCGAGCCCAGCAGCGTCGCCGTCGCCACGATGCCCACCTGCAGCGTGCTCAGGCCGATCGCCAGCAGGTAGGCCGGCAACAGCACGCTCATGTAGCCATCGACCAGCGCCCGCAAGCCCCGTGCGCCCAGTACCGGCAAGGCCGATGCAGAGACCTGCGCCGGCAACAACCAGCGGCGCACACCGCGAACAAGGCTGGTGACCATGTCGCGATGATAAGGTCTTTGTAGCGTAAAGAACAATGGTGTATCGTTCGCTACATGAATGTCGATGCCACTCGGTCCTGGCTGCTGCTGGTCGTGTCCTTGCCCACGCAAGGCGCTACGGCCCGCATGCGGATCTGGCGCGCGCTGAAGGCGCTGGGCTGCGCGGCGCTGCGCGACGGGGCCTACCTGCTGCCGAACGGCGGCGAACGCCACCAGGCGCTGCGTGAACTCGCTGACGACTGCATGCGCGAAGGCGGCACGGCCTGGTTGATGGCAGTGCAACCGGCCGCCGACGAGGAGCCGGCCTATCTGGCCTTGTTCGACCGCAGCAGCGAATTGGCCGAACTGCGCAAGACCTGGAAAGAGACCAACCGGAGCCTGGGCCCGATGACGCCACAGGAGCTGCTGCGCCTTCAGCGTCGGCTTCAGCGCGACTACGACGCGGTCAAGGCAACCGACTACTTCCCCAGCGACGCCTCGACCGAGACCGAAGCCGCCTGGACCGAATTCAACCGCCGGATCGAGTCTTTGGTCTCGCCCGACGAGCCGCATGACGCGTCCGGCGATCTGCCTCGTTTGGATCTGACGAAGTACCAAGGCCGCACCTGGGCCACCCGCCGCCGCCTGTGGGTGGACCGCGTGGCCAGCGCCTGGCTGATCCGGCGCTTCATCGATACCGGTGCGCGCTTCAAGTGGCTGGCCAAGCCTGGCGACTGCCCGAAGAGCGCGCTGGGTTTCGACTTCGACGGTGCCGCGTTCACGCACGTCGGCGACCGCGTGACCTTCGAGACGTTGATGGCCAGCTTCGGCCTCGACGAAGACCCCGCCCTGCGGCGGCTGGGCGCGATGGTGCACCAGCTCGACGTCGGCGGCGAGCCGGTGCCCGAGGCCATCGGCTTCGAAGCGGTGATGGCCGGCGCACGCGAGCGGCTCGATGACGACGACACGTTGCTGGCCGAGATCAGCACCGTGCTGGATTCCCTGTATGCGCACTTCGGACGCGACCCGTCCCGCGCCAAAACTTGAGGACATGAGAGATGAGTGAAGTCACGACACCCGCCGCGCCGGCCGAGGCACCCAGCGTGGCCTGCTACACGTTGTGGCAACTGGTCGGCTACATGCTGGGCCTGGGCACCTGGGGCTTCGGCGGCCCGGTGGCGCTGGTCGGCTACATGTACCGCGACCTGGTCGAGAAACGCCGCTGGATTTCCGAGAGCGACTACAAGGAAGGCATGGCCATCGCGCAGCTGATGCCCGGGCCCTTGGCCGCGCAACTGGCGATCTACCTGGGCTATGTGCACTACCACCTGCTGGGCGCCACGCTGGTCGGCCTGGCCTTCGTGCTGCCGTCGTTCTTCATGGTGGTGGCGATCGGCATGGCCTATGTCAGCTTCGGTGGCATCGGCTGGATGCAGTCGGTGTTCTACGGCGTCGGTGCCGCGGTGATCGGCATCATCGCGATGAGCGCCTACAAGCTGACGACCAAGAACATCGGCAAGGACAAGCTGCTGTGGGCGATCTTCGCCGTCAGCACGGCCATCACGATCATCACGCAGACCGAGAGCATCTGGCTCTTCCTCGGCGCCGGCGTGCTGGTCTGGTGGGTGCGGGTGCCACCGGCCTGGCTCAAGCGCAATGCCGCCAATGCCGCCGCCTCGCCGCTGGTCGCCATGTTCGCGTTCGATGCGGTCGACCCGGCCAAGCTGGCCAAGATCGGCACTTATTTCGCCTACGCCGGCAGCTTCGTCTTCGGCAGCGGCCTGGCGATCGTGCCCTTTCTCTACAGCGGCGTGGTCAAGGAGTACGGCTGGCTGACCGACAGGCAGTTCGTCGACGCGGTCGCGGTGGCGATGATCACGCCCGGGCCGGTGGTCATCACGACCGGCTTCATCGGCTTTCTCGTCCAAGGATTCTGGGGTGCGGTGGTGGCCGCGGCAGCGACATTCCTGCCGTGTTATCTGCTCACCGTGATCCCGGCGCCGTACTTCAAGAAGCACGGCAAGCGCCCGGCGATCGTCGCCTTCGTCGACGGCGTCACCGCGGCAGCGATCGGCGCCATCGCCGGCGCCGTGGTCGTGATCGGCCAGCGCTCGATCACCGACTGGATCACCGCTCTGCTGGCGATCGTCACCGCCCTCGTGCTGTGGCGCTTCAAGAAAGTGCAGGAGCCGGTCATCGTGGTGGTGGCCGCCGTGATCGGGCTGGTGGTGCACCCCTTGATCACCCACACCTGACCTCTACATCTAACGGGAAAAACACATGGACTTTCAAATCCAACCGCTGACCCTGGCGCTCGACCAGCTCCACGGCCTGTCGCCCAAGCTGGTGGCCAGCCACCACGAGAACAACTACAGCGGCGCCGTGAAGCGCCTGAACGCGATCCGCAAACAGCTGGCCGAGCTGGACTGGGCGGCAGCGCCGGTGTTCATGGTCAACGGCCTCAAGCGAGAGGAGTTGATCGCCGCCAATTCGGCCTGGCTGCACGAGCTGTATTTCGACGGCCTGGGCGGCGACGGGGCGATCGGGCCGCAGGGGCTGGCGACCGTGCTGGAGCGCGACTTCGGCTCGTTCGACCGCTGGCGCGCAGAGTTCACCGCGCTGGCCAAGGCGATGGGTGGTGGCTCGGGCTGGGCGCTGCTGTCGTGGTCATCGCGCGAAGGCCGCTTGATCAACCACTGGGCGGCCGATCACACGCACCTGCTGGCCGGCGCCACGCCGATCCTGGCGCTGGACATGTACGAGCACGCCTACCACATGGACTTCGGCGCCAAAGCCACTGCCTATGTCGACGCGTTCATGGGCAACGTGCATTGGGGCCGGGTGGCGCAGCGTTTCTCGGCCACTGTTGCGAGCGACGCATTGCCGCTGGCCATTGGCCACGCCGCATTGCCCGAGGGCGCGCAGCTGGTGGACGTGCGCAAGGCGCAGGCCTATGCCGACGCGCGTGATCTGCTGGCCGGCGCGAGCTGGCGTGATCCGGCCCGCCTGGCCTCGTGGGCCACCGAGCTCGATCGCCAGAAGCCGGTGGTGGTCTATTGCCGCCACGGCATGGAGGTCAGCCAGGCGGCGGCGCTGTCGCTGCGCACCATGGGTTACCAAGCCGCGTACCTGGTGGGCGGCATCGAGGGCTGCCGCGATGCGAGCGTCCCGATGGCGATCAAGCCCTGACCGGAGGTCACCATGAAGTGGGTCACCCGCGAACGCCCGAAGATCGACCGCATCGCCTGCCCATGGTTGATCGCGCGCTTCATCGACGACGCGCCCGAGTTCCTCTACGTGCCGGCCGGCGAGGTGCTGGCCGTCGCCGAGGCCACCGGCGCGGTGCCCTACGACATCCCCGGTGTCGAGATGGGCCACGTGGGTGAGCTCTGCAGCTTCGACGCGTTCCTTGCGAAACATCAGCTGGACGACCCGGCACTGCAGCAATTGGCTGCGATCGTGCGCGGTGCCGACACCTCGCGGTTGGACCTGACGCCGCAGTCGGCCGGGCTGTATGCGCTGTCGCTCGGTCTGTCGCAGAACTTCACGAACGACCACGAGATGCTGGCCCATGGCATGGTGATGTACGACGCGCTGTACGCCTGGTGCCGCTCGAAGGCGGGCTGACCGCCTTCACCGCTACATCTGCTTGAACAGGTGCAGGAACGAGCGGCTGACGGGCAGCACCTCGGGCCGGCCCTTGAGGTAGATGTCGGCCGTTTCGTTCAGGCCGCGCGTCACGTGGCTGATCGCACGCAGGTTGACGACGACCGAGCGGTGCACCTGGGCAAACTGGGCGCTGTCCAGCTGCCCCAGCAGCTCTTTCAGCGGCGTGCGGATCAAGGCCTCGGCCGGCTTGCCGCCGTCGCCGCGCCACGCGATCAGCGTGTATTTCTCGTCGGACTTCAGGAAGTCGATCTCGTCGACCGCGATCATCCGCACGGTCTGCCCGACCATCGCGCGGATCCAGCGCAAATGCGCGGGTGCGGCGCCACGCTGCAGCTGGGCAGCGAGTTGCTGCAGCAAGACTTCGGTGGCCTGCGCGGGCTGGGCCGTGCCCAGCCGTGCCTGCAGCCGGGCCACCGTGTCGGCCAACCTCGCCGGCTCGACCGGCTTGACCAGGTAGTCGAGCACGCCGTGCTCGAACGCTTTCAGCGCGTACTGGTCGAACGCCGTCACGAAGACGAGATGCGCGCGCCGCCCGATCTCGCGGGCCGCTTCGACACCCGACAGGCCGGGCATTTGCACGTCGAGAAAGCAGATGTCGGGCAGCTGCGCTTCATACATCTCGACCGCCTCGCGGCCGTTGCGCGCCTGGGCCACGATCTGCAGCTCGGGCCAGGCCTGGGCCAGCATGCGGATCAACTCTTCGCGCAGCAAGGGTTCATCGTCGGCGATCAACGCCGTCGGGGGCGGCGGCCGGGCGGGGCTCATGCGCCACCTTTCTGGGCCGGAAAGTCCAGCTCGGCACACACACCGTGCGGCACGACGCCGGTCAGGCTCAGCCGTGCATCACCGCCAAAGGTCAGCTGCATGCGCTCGCGCAGCGTCGACAGCCCGGTGCCCAGGCCATTGCCGGCCTGCTGCAGGCCCACGCCGGTATCGATGACGCGAGCACTGCAGCGTCCATCGCGCAGCGCGATGTTCACCTCGATGCGCCCGCCCTCTTCGCTCGGGTCGATGCCGTGGCGAACTGCGTTTTCGACCAAGGTCAACACGGCCATCGGCGGGCAGCGCAGGCCGTGCGCGGCCTCGTCGACATGCAGGCTGAATTGCAAACGGTCCGGGATGCGCATGTGCATCAGCTCCAGGTAGGCGCGCACCAGCTGCACCTCTTGCCCCAGCGTGGTGGCGGGCTCGTCGAGCCGCGGCACCGCGGCGCGCAGGTAGGCGATCAGGCTGTCGAGCACGGCGCTGGCGCGCGGTGAGCCGGTGTTGACCAGCGCCCGCACATTGGCCAGCGTATTGAACAGGAAGTGCGGCTGCACCTGAGCCTGCAGCAAGCGCATGCGGGCGTCCAGCGCCTGGCGCTCCAGCTCGCTGCGTTCGAGCTGGAAGGCCAGCGCCTGGTGGCGCGCCAGGGCGTCACGCTGTCTCACCATCGCCCCCAAGGCCACCCACGGGCCGAACAGGATGCCGCTGAAGCACATGCCGAAGAAGCCCGACACGCGCAGCGGCTCCCCTGCGAAATTCGGGTGGCCCCCGGTCGTCCAATAGTAGGCCAGCAAGGCGCCGAAAGGGATGGACACCACCACGCCGATCAGCTGCCACACCCAACGGGCCAGCCAATTCGGCAGGCGCGCGGGCCATTGCTCGCACAGGCCGAAGACGAGCATCGCCAGCAGGCCGACGGTGATGGCGCGGGCCACCCAGGTGCTGGCCGGCGTGGTGCTGGAGCTGATGCTGTGCATCAACCCCAACGGCACCGCGAAGATCAGCGTGGTGCGCACGCGGGGCCAGCTCAGCATGCGGCCCAGGCCACGCGGCGGTGAGGTGTCGGCAGCAATCATGCAAGGCGGTCAGGGGTGAAGGCGACGCCGCGCACGCAGCACGTCGTTCAGCCAGTAGATCATGGCCAGCAGCGGCACAGGGATCGCCAGCAGCGGCGACCGCTGCACCGGCGTCGGCGTCGGCGACAGGCCGGCCAGGAAATGAAGCGCAGTCATCACCGAGCCCTCTCACATTTTCGGCAGCCACATGATCATCGTGGCGGCACCGATGCCCAGTGCGGTCAGCAGCGTCAACCCGCCCAGGCCGGCGGCCATGGCCAGGCGGGTGCGGGGCCCCGCCCGCTCGCGCGTGCGGAAGTAGGCCTCCAGCACTGCCAGCGGCAGCAGGTACTGGGCGAACCCGAGAAAGCTCAGGAACGGGCCGGTGAAGGTCTTCGGGTCGAAGCCGGCCGGGCCCTGGTTCAGCACGATCCAGGCCATCAGCCCGATGCGGAAGAACCAGACGCCGCTGACCGCGAGGAACAGGCGCAGCGCCCAGCGGCGATGCTGCTCGAAGCGCCGCGCCAGCGCGTGGCGCCAGGCGAGACCGGCGAAGATCAGGATCAGCACACCGTTGAGACCGACGGCAAGGTGCTGCGGCCAATCGCCCACTGTCTTGCGGGTCGAGATCATCAACAGGCCGCTGCTGGCCATCAGCAGCGCCGAGAAGACATAAAACCTGCCGTTCCAGCGATGCACCACCGGCGCGCGGCGACGCACCACCGGCAACAGCTGAACCACCGCGCTGAGGATGATCAGCACCGTGAACGCCAGGTGCAGACCGGTCAACAGGTTGGCCGCCACGTCGCCCGGCACCCAGCCGTGCGGCAGCACCTTGTTCCATTGCTCTGGCTCGCCTGCCACGGCGGCCCGGCCATAGAAGCTCAGCACGTAGGCCGTGAACATCAGCTGGCCTGCGACGGCAACTGCACACCAGGCGGTCACCGCCCAGGGCAACGCGCGGCCCGAGAGACGACTCAGCACGCCGGCGCCGGCCGCCGGCCCGGGGTTGGGCATGCCAGCCAGTGCGGGTGGGCTGAAAGAAGAGGGCATCGGTCGTCTCCTGCGGTGCTTGTTGTCGGCGTCCAGAAGACAGGCTTCGGGTGCCGGTGCTGCGCAGTGTGTCGAGCGCGCCTGGCCATGCCAAAGCGGTTTCAGACCGGCGACGGGCCGCGGGGGCCCAGCCACGGTCGGCGACGACGAGCGGCGGCGCTTTTGTGCGCGTTTTGTTGCCCAGGCCGCCACGGCCGGTAGGACCCGGCCTACGCCAGTGTCCGCCCTCCGCCGATCGGCCGCGGCGCCGGAGTTGCCTAGAGTCGGCGGGAAGCCTGGGCCTCGCCCCAGGCGACCGAAAGGAGCTTCACCATGTCATTCGCGCTGTACCTGATCGGCCTGTTGCTGCTCGTCGCCGGCATCGCCTGGGGCCTGAGCATGACCGGTCTCGCGCCGGTCTACATCGGCATCGCCAGCGTCATCGTGCTGGGCGTCGGGATCATGATGGCCGTGTCGCGCACCCGGGCCAAAGACCCGCCGGTCTGACGCTCAACGCGCAGGCCGGGGATATTCCAGCTGCAGGCTGACAAATTCAGCGGTCGCTCGGCCGTAGCGTTGGGCGATATCGCTCAGCGTATGGTCGAGCGCCCGCGCCGGCTCGGCGCTCACGAGGGGATGCTGCAGCCGCCCGGCGGACGGCCCACTCGGCAGCTGAGGCAGGATGGTGATGCCGCCCTGCGAGCGAACCGGGTCGAGGGTGGCGGCTGTCGCCGAGACGCGCGCTCTCATCGTCCGGCCCAGCGCATCGGCGGTCAGCGCCAAGGCAATCTCGTCGACCCCGGGCGCAATCGGCAACTCGATCTCGTCGTGCGTCGACAACCAGCGATTGCGCGCGTAAACCGCGATGTCTTGCAGGCCCAAATGAAAGCCCTCGCTGGCATGGGCGCTGTCCCAGCGGTTCATGCCCAGTTGCTGAGCCAGCGCCGCCGCCTTGTCGCGGCCGCCGATTGCCTCGACCAGAGCCACCGACAGTGGCAGCGCCGCGGTCACGCCGGCGCTTGAGATCACCGCGCCGTCGTCAACATAGCGCACGTTCTTCAGCCACCGCGTGTCGGGGTAGTCGGTTTCGCGCATTGATTGGGTGGCCCAATGGCCGGTCGCCCGATGGCCCTTGAACAGGCCCGCTTCGGCGACCACCAACGCCCCGTCGCAGATGCTGACAACGATCGCGCCCTTGCCGGCCTGGCCTTGCAACCAGCGTAGCAGCCGCGGCTCGGTGCGGTTTTCCATCAGCACCGCGGGCACCACCACATAGTCCGCGCCTTGCGCGTGGCGTTCGTCGAACTGGTCGATCGTCGCGTCCGCCTGCAAGGTCAAGCCGGGCCGCATCTGGATCGGCCCCGGGCCGGTCGCCACCGCCAGCACCTCGGCCACGCCGGAGCGGCGCAAGACACCGTAGGGCACCAGAAAGTCGACCAGCTCGGTGCCCGCGTTGTGCCCCACCACCGCCACCAACGGGCGCTCATGGCCCGGCCGCGGCCGATACGGCGCGACATGCTCGACTGCGTTCGCACTGGTGACCGGCAACGGCGTGGACGGCAGTTCACTGCAGGCCGACAGGCCCCACACCAGCAACGAGAGGCCCGCGGCACGGACAAGAGAATGAAGGTTCATCGGGTGCACGGCATGCGCCGGGGACAAAGAGGACACCGCAGTGTGCTGCAGGCGGTCGCGGCAGAAACGACATCTATCCCTGGATAACCGCCAACCTGTTCAACGCCCGGCCGGCGACAATGCAGCGCACCTTTTGACCTTGCGCTGCCGTGAAGACCCGCCCTGCCCGCCCGCACCGAATCGCCATCGTCGGCTTCCCGCCGGCGCAGGCGCTGGACATTGCCGGCCCGCTGGATGTGTTCGCCACCGTCAACGCCATCGCGGCCTCGTCCGGCCAGGCGCCGCCGTATGCGCTGGAGCTGGCGGCCCCGCGGCGTGGCCCATTGCCCACCACCGGCGGCGTGGCGATGCTGGCGACGCGCGCATTGCGCGAGGTCGAGGCCGACACGCTGCTCATCGCCGGCGGCCCGGGTGCGCGGGCAGCGATTGCCGACCGCCGCCTGGTGAAGGAGCTGCGCGCCCTGTGCGAACGCGTGCCGCGCGTCGGCTCGATCTGCACCGGCGCCTTCATGCTGGCCGCCACCGGCCTGCTGGACGGCCAGCGCGCCACCACCCACTGGGCTCACTTCGACGAATTCGAAGCGGCCTTCCCCAGTGTGCCGCTCGAACGCGACGCGCTCTTCGTCACCACCGGCAGCATGCACAGCTCGGCCGGCATCTCGGCCGGCATCGACTACGCGTTGTCGCTGGTCGAGGCCGACCTGGGCCGCGCCGCGGCGCTGGAGGCCGCGCGTGGTTTGGTCGTCTTCATGAAGCGGCCAGGTGGCCAGTCACAGTACAGCGCCCAGCTGGCGGCCGAATCGGCGGCAGACGACCCACAACGATTCGCGCCGCTGCTGCGCTGGGTCGCCAGCCACTTGGCCGGCGACCTGTCGGTGCCGGCGCTGGCCGAGCGGGCGGCTATGAGCCCACGCAACTTTGCCCGCGCGTTTCAGGCGGTCATGAAGACCACGCCAGCGCGCCATGTGCGGCTGCTTCGCATCGACGCCGCACGGCGTTGGCTGACCGACTCGAGACTGTCGATACCGCGCATTGCCGAGCGCTGCGGCTTTGCCTCGGACGAGGCGATGCGCGTCGCGTTCCAGTCGCACCTGAAGGTGTCACCAAGCGACTTCAGGGCGCGCTTCGGCAGCGGTTGATTCGGCCTGGACGAGCCCGTGTCACTGCGCCCACGGCGGCGTGAACGGCGGGCTGCCTTCCAGCACCGCCTGGCCGCCGACAGGCAGCACGGCCACCGTACGGAACGGCGCGTCGTAAGGGTTGGCGAGGCAAAAGTCGACGTGCGCCGGCACCACCAGCGCGCAGCCCGGCCGCAGCTCGTGGGTCTGGCCGTCGACCTGGGCGCGGGCCGCGCCCTCGATCGCGACGAACACTTCTTCACGCGTCAGCTGGTGCGGCACACCCTCGGCGCCGGGCGGCAGCGTCACCAGCCAGACCGCCGTTTCGGTGGCCCCTCGGCTGGGCGCGGCCAGGCCGGTGAACGACACACCGTGCAGCTCGAAACGCGGTGCCTGGGCATGGTCGATGAAAGGCATCAAGGTCTCCTGCGATAATTGATTCACCGTAGTTTATTAACCTTGGTGAATCAATGTCAAGTCCATCCCTTCCTTCGGATGCAGTGGACGAACCGCTCGACTTCGGCGTGCTGCTGAACGTGTCCTTCGGTGCCTTCAAGCTGCAGTTGCATCGGCACCTGGCCGACGCCGGCTTCACCGACCTCGGGCCGTCGTTCGGCTACGTCTTTCGCCTGCTGCTGGCTCAGCCAGCCAGCCTGCGCGATGTGGCCGAGCGCCTGGGCATCTCGTCGCCCGGCGCACTGAAGGTGGTCGACGACATGGTCGCCAAGGGCTACGTCGAGCGCCAGGACGACCCGCACGACCGCCGGGTCAAACGGTTGCTGCTGACGGCCCGTGGTCGCCGGGCGATCGAGGAGGCGCGCCGCTTCCATGCGCTGTTCGAGCAAGGCCTGGCCGAACGGCTGGGCGCACGCCAGGTGGCCGCCGCCCGTGCGGTGCTGGAGCAGGTGGTGGCGCACCTGTCGGACGCCGAGCTCGAGGCCGGGCTGCGGCCTTCTTGACGGCGGGCGCGCTGTTTGCTCCCGGTGCGTGATCGACGCCCATCAAGCCCACTTTGAACGAATACCAGGTTGCCACCTTTTCCCACCCGGCGGACAGCCGCTTCTCCTTCGCCTTGTTCGTGCCCGAACTGCCGCCCGGAAGCCCACCACCGGGCCTGCTGGTGACCGTGCACGACAGCACGCGCAACCACCTGGACTGCGCCACTCGGTTTGCATCATTCGCCCAAGCCCACGGCCTGGTGGTGCTGGCGCCGCTGTTTCCGCGCCATGTGCTGAGCGACGGTCAGGTCGACGGCTACAAGTTCTTGCGCGAACAAGACCTGCGCTACGACCAGCTGTTGCACGAGATGATCGACGAGGCGACGCGCCGCACCGGCTGCGACGGTTCACGCTTCTTTCTTCAGGGCTACTCGGGTGGCGGCCAGTTCGTCCACCGCTACCTGCTGACCCACCCCGAGCGCCTGCGTGCCGTCTCGGTCGGCGCCCCCGGGGTCGTCACGGTGCCCGACGAACAGCTCGACTGGTGGGCTGGCGTGCGCAACCTCGAAAGTCTGTTCGGCCGTCCGTTCAACCCGGCGATGCTTTGCAACGTGCCGATTCAGCTGGTGGTCAGCGACGCAGACACCGAAACCTGGGAGATCCGCGAGCAACCGCCGAGCCGCCACTGGCCAGTCGAAGCCGATCGCCTGCAGTCGAACCGTGTCGACAGGCTGCGCGTGCTGCACCGCGCGCTGCTGGGCCTGGGCGCGCACTCGCAGCTGTCGATGATGGACGGCCTTCGGCACGGGCAAGGCCCGTGCCCTGCGTCGGCGCTGGCGCAGCAGTTCTTTGCCGAGCACATGGCGGCACCGCGCTGACCCACGCGCCGCAGCCGTCAGAATGGACCCTTGCCGCCTGGACTTCTTCACGCCACCGCCTGCCCATGGACGCTGCCGAACTCGCCCGGATCGCTGCCCTCGAAATGCAAACCCACGGCCTGCAGCCCGATTTCGGGCCCGACGTGCTGCGCGAGGTGCGGGCCAGCGCCGACCACCTGGCCGCGCAAGGCCTGGAACGCGGTGCCGACATCCGCGACCTGCGCCAGCGCCTGTGGTTCTCGATCGACAACGACGACACCCAGGACCTGGACCAGCTGAGCTGGGCCGAGGAACAGCCCGACGGCCAGGTGCTGCTCGCCGTGGCGGTGGCCGATGTCGACGCGATGGTGCGCCAGGACGGCGCGGTTGATGCGCACGCGGCCGTCAACACGACCTCGGTCTACACGGCGGCCGGCGTATTCCCGATGCTGCCAACCTTGCTGTCGAACGACCTCACGTCGCTGCATGAAGGCCGCGAACGACTGGCGGTGGTGGTCGAGATGCGCATTGCCGCCGACGGCTCGGTGAGCAGCTCGCAGCTGTACCGCGCTGCCGTCAGCAACCAGGCCAAGCTGGCCTACAACAGCGTTGCGGCTTGGTTGGAAGGCGAGGCGGCCGCGCCAGCCGCGGTGGCCGTCAACCCGGCGCTGCAAACCCAGTTGCAACTGCACGACCGCATCGCCCGCTCACTGCGCAATTGGCGCACCCGGCGCGGTGCGCTGAACGTGATGACGGCGCAGGCGCGGCCGGTGTTCGTCGACGGCCAGTTGGTCGACCTGCGGGCCGACCGGAAGAACCGCGCCAAGGACCTGATCGCCGACCTGATGATCGCGGCCAACGGCACCACCGCGCGCTACCTGGCCGAGCATGGTCAACCCTCGTTACGCCGGGTGTTGCAAGAGCCCAAGCGCTGGGACCGGCTGGTCAAGCTGGCCGCTGAGCATGGCACGAGCCTGCCGCCGGCACCCGACGCCTTGGCGCTGGACCAGTTCCTCACTGCGCGCCGGCAGGCCGCGCCAGCCGAGTTTGAAGAGCTGTCGCTGTCGGTCGTCAAGCTGCTGGGCTCAGGCGCTTACGCCGCCGCCGCGGCCGGCGCCCCCGCGACCGGTCACTTCGGCCTGGCGGTCAACGACTACGCGCACTCCACCGCCCCCAACCGCCGCTACGTCGACCTGGTGACCCAGCGGTTGATCAAGGCCTCGCTGGCGCAGCAGCCGCCGCCCTACACGATCGACCAGCTGACCGTGATCGCACAGCAGTGCACGACGCAGGAGGACAGCGCCTCGACTGTCGAGCGCCGCGTGCTGAAAGCGGCCGCCGCCTACCTGCTGCACGACCGCATCGGCGAAGACTTCGACGCCGTCGTCACCGGCGTCACGCCCAAGGGCACCTTCGTGCGCATCGTCTCGCCGCTGGTCGAAGGCCGCGTGGAGCGCGGCTTCGAAGGGCTGGACGTGGGCGACACGCTGCGTGTGAAGCTGCGCAGCGTCGACGTCGACCAGCGCTTCATCGACTTCGAGCGGGCTTGAGCTCGCTCGGTCAATCCACCGCGAAGCAGTAGAGCAGCCCGGCACCACCGGTGGCCTTCAGCGCATCCGGGCTGCAGCCGCGGCTCAGGTGCGAGGAGTTCCAGGACTTGGCAGGCACGCTGTCGTCCAGGCCGGTGCGGTCGTGGTGGCCGACCATGGCCTTGGCGCTGTCGTCGCCCACGGTCCAGTTGCTGCAGGTGGTGTTCACATCGCCGGCGATGAAGGTTCCGTCGGGCTGCGAGCCGGTCAACATATCGTGCTGGTTAGGCGTGTCACCACGGCCATTGATGCCCGCACCGGTTTCAGTGAGCGCCCTCTGCTTGCTCAGCATGTTGCCGTCGCTGTGCAGGTCGGCCACGCTGATGGCGATGAGGTCGCCCTTGGCGTTCGTCCAGGGGCCCTTGCCGATGCGGTCGCGCGCGTTGATGCCCGCCTCGCCGTTCAGCGGCTGCTTGCTCAGGTAGGCGTGCCAGGTTCGGTGGGCCGCGCCGGCGGCGGCGCCGAGCTTCTGGCAGTACTTGTCGGCGCCGTCCAGGCCGCCCAGGTCACCGCCCTTGCCCGGGTTTGCACTGGTGACGAAGAAACTCATGCCTGATTTGTTGCCCGACGGGCCGGCGCAGGCCGTCAGCAGCGAAGCTGCGGCGGCGCCGATCAGCAGGGACCGATGGATCGATTGACGCATGGTGTGCCTCCAGAGTGGGTGCGCCGCAGGAAGCCTTGCGGCGGCGCAGCCCAGCACACTACCGCAATCGGACGGCGGCGTCCAAGACCTCAGCGGCCCATCGGTCGAATGTAAGCCCGCGCCGGCAACGGTTCCAGCGGCGCTGGTTCGGTCGGCGTCTCGTCGACCAAGGCGGCCGTCTTCGCCCTCGACGCGGCGGGCTTGGCCAGGAACACCTTGCCCGTCTGCTCGTCGGCCACGTGCAGACCCAGCGCATTGGCGCGCACGATCACCACCGCACGCACCTCGTCCAGACGCTCGCAACGGCTCAGGCCAAGGTTCCACACCAGGGCCACACCACTGCCGTCGGCTGGGCCGTCAAGCCAAACCTCAGCTCCGCCTTTGGGATCGCGGACGTCGGGGTACTGCGCCATCAGCTGACGTGCCAATTCGATGTATTTCGGGTTGGGGCCGGGTGAGCGCGTCAGCAGCAGGTCCAGCATTGGCCACACCGCCTTCGAATTGGCCGACAGCGCCAGGTCTGCCGGCTGTTCCCAGATTTGAATGACGTAGCTCACGCGACCTTCCTCGTTGTCTTGCCAGCCCGCACAGCAAAAGGGTCTGGAAGGGGTCGGATTCTAGGTAGGCGGGGCGGTCGCTACGCGGTACAAACGGCCGCATCGTGAAAGCCTGCACGGGCAGGCAAGCCATCGTCCGACAAGGTGTCGGGCGCTGGGCCGACCACCGTGCGATTTCGCACTGCCTAAGCTGTGTTCATGGCACGTCTTTGCTCTTCCTGGTGGTTCGCGCTGGCTGCGCTCGCGGCAGCCGCTGGCAGCGCTTCGGCGCAAAACGCGCAGACTTTGCAGGCGCAGCACGGCAGCCTGCAATACGCGCTGGCGCAAAGCCCTTTCCAACGCCCGCTGGTGTTGCAGGCCAATTCGTCGGCAGAAGCACCTCAAGGCGACGTGTACGCCGTGGTCGACCATGCCTTCGGGGTGGTCGGCAACGCCTTCCAGCAGCCCGCGCATTGGTGTGACGTGCTGATGCTGCAGCTCAATGTCAAGCGCTGCGAAGTGGCTGCAGACAGTGGCCGGCAGAAGCTGCAGGTCGCGATCGGCAAGAAGGTCGAGCAACCGCTGAAAGATGCCTTCCGGGTCGACTTCGACTACACCGTACGCGCCGCGCAGCCGGACTACCTGTCGGTCCAGATCCATGCGCCCGAGGGCCCGCTCGGCACCAGCAACTACCAGTTGACGCTGGAAGCGGTGCCTGTCGACGCGCAGCGCAGCTTCATCCACATGTCGTACTCGTATGCCAATGGCCTGTCGGCGCGCCTGGCCACGCGGGCCTACCTGGCGACCTCGGGCCGCAACAAGGTCGGCTTCAGCGTCGTGCGCCAAGACGCCGACGGCCAGCCGGTCTACGTGGCCGGCATGCAAGGCGTGGCCGAGCGCAACGCGATGCGCTACTTTCTCGCGATCGAGGCTTTTCTGGCCGCCGAGGCGGTGCCGCCCGAGCAGCGGGCCGACAAGCGCCTGCGCAGCTGGTTTGCCGCCACCGAGCGCTATCCGCGCCAGCTGCACGAGATGGACGCGGCGGACTACCTGAAGATGAAGCGCCAGCAGCTGCTCGGCGGATCGGCCTTCTCGTCGACGCGCTGAGGTCAGCGCACCTGCTTCGTCAGCAACATTGGCAGCCGCGTCGCGATGTCGTGCTGCCAACCATCGATCATCGCGGCGAAGCGCTCGCCCTCGAAAGCCTGCAAAGCTTCGGCGCCCGCCGGGCTCAACGCCGTCAACGCATAGCTGACCTGGACCTCCGTACGCATGGCGTCGAGCGCGCGGCAGCGCACTTCGACCGTGCCGGTGCGTGAACCCGGCGTGCAGCGCATATAGCGCGAGCGGTGCTGTTCGCGGTCGAAATCGGCCATCAGCCAGATCGTGTGATCGGCGCCCTCGCCGGTGGTGAAGACCATGCCGGCCTCGGTGCGGCCGTCAGGCGGGTTCAGGTAGCTCGGCTGCCAGCCTTCGACCCACAACTCCTCCCCGGCTGGGGTGAAGAACATGAAAGCCTGGGCCACGGGCGCGTCGATGACGATGCGGTGGCTGGCCTGGACATGGGTGGGCATGAGAAAAATCCTTTGAAGGTTCAAGAAAAAATCTGAGCCAGCTGCCAAACCGCCAGGCCGGCCAGCAAGCTGGCCGAGCACCAGTTGACGGCGCGTTGCCAACGCTCGTCGAAGCGGTCGCGCAACAGGCCGACGACACCGGCCAACACCAGCCACCACAGGGCTGAGCCGACCAGCACGCCCGACACCATCGCCCAGGGCGACGCCGCCGGTGCGCGGCCGGCCAAGGCGCCGAACACCGCCATGAACGACAAGATCGTGGTGGGGTTGGACAGCGTCAGCACGAAGGTGCCGGAGACAAAGCGCAGCAAGGTGCCGGGCGGCGCATGGCCCTCGCCCCGGCGCACCGGCGGCTTGGTGGCAATGCGCCAGGCCAACCACAGCAGGAAGGCAGCGCCAAACAGGCTCAGCCATAGCTTCAGGCCCAGCAGCCAGGCGATCAGCCCGGTCACGCCAAAGGCGCCGATCGCGCCGTACACGGCGTCCGCAAATGCCGCCCCCAGGCCGGTGGCCAAGCCGGCGGCACGGCCGTGGTCCAGCGTGCGCTGGATGGCGAGCACGCCAATCTGGCCCACCGGCGCGGCGATCGACAGGCCGATCAGCAGCGATTGGGCAAACAACACGAGCACGGGCGATGACATTTCCATGACCCGAATTTTCCGTGGCCGACGCCGCCGCGGCCAGAAGCCGGATCAGGCGGATCGCCGGGAGGCTTTCGATTTTTCAGGCCAAAGCGGCTTTTCGCCTGACGGCGGACGCGACAATCGGGCCCCGCGCCGAGGTGGCGCCTGGTGGATGCCGACGATGCCCGACACCTTGTCACTCGATGCGAAAGCCTGGCAGCTGCTGCTCGCGCTGCAGCAAGACGGGCGCGCCCCGCTGAAGACGCTGGCGGCCGCGGCCGGCCTGTCGGTGCCGGCCACGGTCGAACGGCTGAAGCGGATGATGGACGCAGGCGTGGTGCGCTCGGTCAGCGCCGAGCTGGACGCCGCCATGGCCGGCTACAGCGTGCGGGCCATCGTCGGCATCACCGTGCTGCAGCCCGGCAAGAAGGCCTTCGTCGACAAGCTGCGCCGCGCCGCCGAGGTGCTGGAGTGCCACCATGTCGCCGGGGCTGATTCGTACCTGATGACGGTGGTGACGCGTGATCTGGAAGACCTGGAGCGTTTTCTCGCCTCGATCAACAGCTATGGCGAGACGCGCACCTCGATCGTCTTCTCGACTCCCATCCCGCGCCGCGGGCTGGTGCCGCCAGGCAGCGTGCGCGGCTGAGCCGATCCACCCGAAACAGAAGTAGGCGGCGGCCTACGCCAGTTCACGCTGCCCTCGGGCGGCAACCTCCGACCCCGACCCGCATCATCGATGCATCGCCGCTGCCTGCGGCATTGGAGGCTTGCCATGAACCGAGAGACCCGAGCCAACCCTGTGACCAACACGCCGGTTGAAGATGCGCTGATCCGTGAAGACGATGTAGAGCGCGGCGATACGGCTGCGCCGATCGACGCCGATTGGCCCGAACGCGAAGCCATCGGCAAAGGCACACCACCGCCCGACGACGGTGACAACGACACGTCTTCGTACGGGCAACCGATCGATCCCGACCAGGTGCAGGACGAAGGCATCGCGGAGTCGCTCGGCAAGACAGCCTCTGCACCAGGTCGCGACGCGGTAGAGGGCACCATCAGCAGCCCCGAAGGCAAGCGCTGACACGCGTGACCGCCGCCGGCGCAGTATCAGTGCCGGTGCCCGTGGTGAGCGTCGGGCACGTGTGGATGTGAGTGGCGCACCGCGGCGTGCGAGTGCCGATGGCTGTGCTCACCCACCGGCCCCTCGGCATGCACGTGGTCGTGGTGGCCATCGTCGTGGCGGTGCGCGTGCTCGTGCTCCAGCGCGTCGTGCTCGTGCTCGTGGGCATGCGATTCGGCCAGGTGCAGCACGACACCGGCCATCATCAAGGCGCCGCCACTCGCCATCACCCAGCCGGCGGAGCGGTCCCCGAGCAACACGGCCAAGCCGGCGCCGATGAACGGCGCGAAGGCGAAGACCGAGCCGGTGCGCGCCGCACCGAAGGCCCGCTGGGCGAGCAGGTAGAAGCGCAGGCTCAGGCCGTAGCCGGTGGCGCCGACGAGCAGCAGCGCCAACGCGGGAACCGCGCTGGGCAACGCTTCACCCGTTGCCCAGCCGAGGGTTGCCGATGCAGCCGCGCCCAGAGTCGCCTTGGCCATCACCACCTGGCTGGGATCGCGCTCGGCCAATGCGCGCGACAGCGTGTTGTCCACGCCCCAGGCTGCCGTCGCCAGCAGCACCGCCAACAAGCCCCACGGCTGCGCCTGGGCGCTGCGAGCCTGGTCGAGCACCAACACCGCGCCGCCGGCCACCAGCAGCAGCATCGCAGCCCACACCCGCCGGTCCATCGTCTCCCGGTACATCCGCCACGCCAGCAGAGCGGTGAAGGCTGCCTCAAGCGTCAACATCAGCGACGCGCTGGTCCCGCTGGTGCGCTGCAGCCCCCATGCCAGCGCTACAGGGCCGAGCACCGCGCCGAAACAGGCCATCGCCAGCACGCGGCCGGCGTCACCTTTGGCCAACCGTGCCTCCCGGTCGGTAGGGCGCCTAGACAAGGCCCCGACGATCGCCGCGCCGGCGTAGAGCAGCGCTGCCGTCTCGAATGGGCCGATGCCAACGCCAAAGCGCTGGACCAGCGGCGTGCTGACGCCGAACAATGCGGCCGCCAGCAAGGCCAGCAGACCGCCGCGCAGCGCGGGCCATCGAATACGGTCAGCTGACATGCTGCAGCCCCGCTGACTGGGCTGACAAGGCCAGCCAGACCGGCCGCGCCAGCGCCTCGAACATCGCAGCCAGCTCGGCGGGCGGCAGCAGGCTGCGCTGCTCGATCCACCAGCCCAGCAGCTCGACGAAGGCGCCGGCAATCCAGCGCTGCGCGGCGGCCCGCGGCAACCCTGCGGCGTCGCCGGTCGGCAGTTCTTCGCCCACCAGCTTGATCACCATCTCCTTGAAGCGCTGCTGCACCACATAGCCGCTGCGCCGGCCGACCAGCGCCCTGAACAGGCGGCGCTGCTCGTGGGCGTGTTCGATCAGGCCGAGCGCGAAGCCGAAGTCACCTGACTGGCCAGCGGCTCGCCCCGCCATGGCGGACTGCCGCAACGCGGCGCGCAACTCGTCCAGCGAGCCCACCAGCAACGCATCCTTGTTCGGGTAGTGCGTGTAGAAGGTCGAGCGGCCGATGTTGGCCCGCTCGCACAGGTCCTGCACCGCGATCGCGTCCCAACCACGCTCGAGGATCAACATCAACAGCGCCTCGCGCAACGCTTCGCGCGTGCGCACGCTGCGGCGGTCGACGGCCGGAGCGGTGGGTTGTGGAGACGGGGCACGAGATGGCATGGCGTTCCTGGACAGCAGCACAGTCCGTGTCCAGTAGCGGACGGCCAAGCCGCTGCTGTGCTTGGGCAGCCTGGGCACGGCCCACGAAGATGGACACGTGTCCACTATAGAACGACTGTCCCATGATTGAACTGCGCGCGCTCAACAAGGTGTACCCCGGCCCCGACGGCGGCACGCCTGCGCTGGACAACGTCACCCTGACCTTGCCGGCGGGCGAGTTCATCGCCATCGTCGGCAAATCGGGCAGCGGCAAGTCCACCCTCATCAACCTGATTGCCGGCATCGACCGTCCCACCAGCGGCGAGGTGCACGTGGCAGGCCAAGCCGTGCACCTGCTCGACGAAAGCAAGCTTGCCACCTGGCGCGGCCGCCACCTGGGCGTGGTGTTCCAGTTCTTCCAGCTGTTGCCGACCTTGACCGTGCTGGAGAACGTCACCCTGCCGATGGACTTCTGCGGCACCTTCGCCGGCGCCGAGGCGCGCCAGCGCGGGCTGCAGTTGCTGGACCAGGTGGGCATTGCCGAGCAGGCGCACAAGCTGCCGTCGGCCTTGTCCGGCGGGCAGCAGCAGCGGGCGGCGATCGCCCGTGCAATGGCCAACGACCCCTTGCTGATCGTGGCCGACGAGCCCACCGGCAACCTCGACACGCACACCGCCGACGCGGTGCTGGTGCTGCTGGCTTCGCTCGCCCGGCAAGGCAAATCGGTGCTGATGGTGACGCACGAGCGCGACATCAGCGCTGTCGCCGACCGCGTCGTGACCCTGGCCGATGGGCGTGTCGTCGGCAACGAGGCACGACGCCCGGCCACCCCGGCGGTGAGGGAGTTGCGCCATGCATGAACGTTCGCTGTTTCTCGCCGCCGCGCTGGCCGCAGCGATGTCGGCGCAGGCGGCCCCTGATACCGGCACGCTGACCGTGCAGGCCACCGGCTTCGCCCATGAACGGGGCCACGCGGTGGCGAAGCTGTTTGCCGAAGGCGACGACGTGTTCGGCCCCGGCCGCCAGACCGTCAGCGCCGAGATCCACGCCACCGAAGCGCTCTTGCAATGGAGCGACGTGGCGCCGAGCCGCTACGCGGTCATCGTCTTCCATGACGAAAACGACAACGGCACGCTGGACCACAACCTGCTGCGCCTGCCTGCCGAGCCGCTGGGCTTTTCCAACGGCTGGCAGCTGAGCTGGCGCTCGGGCATGCCGAGCTTCGACAAGCTGCAGTTCCAGTTCACACCGGCCATGCCCACCATTGAAGTGAGGGTGCGATGAGCCGAACCTGGCCGAGCCGCTGGCAAAAACTCTGGCGCGACCTGCGGGCCGAGCGGGGCCGATTCGCCTTGATGCTGGTGGCGGTGGCCGTCAGCCTGGGCGCGTTCGGCGCGGTGCTGGGTGCCTATGCGGTGCTGACGCACGAGATCGAGGCCAACTACCTGCGCACCGAGCCGGCCCACGCGACGCTGGAACTGCCCGGCGACGTGGACGCCGCCGTGCTGGCGCTGGCTCGCCGCCATCCCACAGTGGCTGGCGCCGAAGCGCGGGACGTGATCCTGGCGCGGGCCCGTGTGGGCAACGACTGGCGGCCGCTGCTGCTCTTCGTCGTCGACGAGTTCAACGACCTGCGCCTGAGCCGCTTCACCCTCGAGCCCGGCTCGGCGCTGCCACCCACCGGCGGCGTGATGCTCGAACGCACGGCCACAGGCGTGCTCGGCGCCGAGGTGGGCGGCCGGCTGCAACTGAAGACGCCAAACGGTGCCTTGTCCGAGGTACCGGTCAGTGGGCTGGTGCACGACCCAGGCCTCGCACCGGCGTGGCAGGAACGAATGGGTTATGCCTATCTGTCGCGCGACACGTTCAAGGCCTTGGGCGAAGACGGGCGGCTGCACGAACTGAGGGTGCGGTTCCACGGCGTGCCAGAAACCATGGCGGCGGTCCAAGCCGCAGCCACCGCACTGGGTGAAGACCTGCAGCGGCAAGGCGTGGCGGTCAGCAAAGTGCGCGTACCGCCACCACGCCAGCACCCGCACCAGCGGCAGATGACGACCATCTTGTTCCTGCTGCTGGCCTTCAGCGCGATGGCACTGGTCTTGAGCGGCGTGCTGGTGGCCAACAACCTCGCTGCACTGCTGGCTCGCCAGGTGCGCGAGATCGGCGTGATGAAGACCCTGGGCGCGCGCACCGGGCAGTTGGCGGCGATGTACCTGCTGCTGGTGGCTGCCGTCGGCTTGGCATCGTTGGCGCTGGCGATGCCGATGGCCTTCGTCGGCTCGCGCGGCTTTGCGCTTTCGGTGGCCAAGCTGTTGAACTTCTCGCTGAGCAGCACCGTGCCGCCAGCCTGGGTTTGGGCCACGCAAATGTTGGCGGGCCTGTTGGCGCCGGCGGTCGTGGCCGCCCTGCCGGTGTGGCGGGCCTGTCGGGTCACGGTGCGTGAGGCGATCGACCGCCACGGCGCCAACCCGAGTTGGTTGGGTACCGCATCGGCGCGCTGGCCGGTAGCGCTGCGCAACGTGCTGCGGCGGCCCTCGCGGCTGGCGCTGACGGTCTTGCTGCTGGCCGCCGGGGGCGCAATGTTCATGACCGCGCTGAATGTCTCCGGCAGCTGGGAGCGCACGATCGACAAGGTCTACCAGACCCGCCACTACGACGTCGAGCTGCGCCTGCACCAGGCCCAGACCGTGGCGCTGCGCGAAACGCTGGCTGCGATGCCCGAGGTGCGCGCCGTCGAAGCCTGGGGCTACAGCGAAGCCGCGTTCGCCAACCCGGACGGCATCGACGTGTCGCACGGCTACCCCGACAAGGGCCACGGAAGCTTCGCCGTGATGGCGCCCCCGCCAGCGACTCGGCTGATCGACTTTCCGCTGCGCAGTGGGCGCTGGCTGCAGTCGGGTGACGACGACGCGGTGGTCCTGAACCACGCCGCGATCGCGCAGCGCCCTGGCCTGCGGCTGGGCGACCCGGTCGCCCTGTCGATCGACGGTGTGGTCACACGCTGGCGCCTGGTCGGCGTGGTCGAAGAGATTGGCGCCGCCGGCATCGCCTATGTCAGCGACAGCGCCTTTGCACACCGCACCGGCACCGAGGGCCGGGCACGGGTGCTGCGGGTGGCCACCCATGCCACCGATGCCCGCCAGCGCGACGCCCTGATCCGGCGCATTGACGGCCAGGTGACGGCCGCCGGCGGCCACGTGCAGACCGCTCAGCCGCTGACCGAGCTGCGCACCGCGATGGGCGACCACATCGTGATCCTGATCCGCGCCCTGCTGGCGATGGCGGTCGTGATGGCGGTGGTCGGCAGCCTGGGCCTGGCCGCCAGCCTGGGCATCAGCGTGGTCGAGCGCAGCCGTGAACTGGCGGTCATGAAGACCCTGGGCGCGACACCGCGCCGGTTGCTGCGCCTGGTGAATGCCGAGGCCCAGTGGATCGGCGCGATCAGCAGCCTGGGTGCCCTCGCGCTGTCGCTGCCGTTGACGGCGCTGCTCGATGCGCTGATCGGCAGTCTCGGTTTCGTGGCCCCGTTGCCTTTTGCCGTGGCCTGGTGGGGCGTGGCCTCTTGGGTCGTGCTCGTGGTGCTTGTGTCGGCCCTGGCGGCCAGGCCACCGGCGCAGCGCGCGGTGCGGGCATCGGTGGCGCAGGCGCTGGTGCAGGTCTGAGCGGTGCGCGGCCCGGCATCGCAATCCGGGCCGCCGCAGCAGGGATCAGGGACCTTTGTCGATCGCCGGATGCAAGTCTTCGAGCCAAACCACGTTGTCGGCATAGGACTGCAGGTCGGCCGAGAGGTTGGCCTGCGAGCCGCAGACCCAGACCTCTTTCTGGCGCTCTGATTTCACATAGTCGATCGCGTCTTCGAAGTCACCGTCACCAGCGGCGAGGATCAGGCGGTCGTACAGGTTCTGCGCGGCCAGCTTGACGATCAGCGTGGCGATGCCGACGTCCACGCCTTTTTGAACCTCGCGGTCGAACTGATGGTTGCAGTTCACGCAAGTCAGGTGCACGTCTTTCAGCTGGTAAAGCTGCACGCGGATTTTCGGCCCACGCGGCGGCGCTGATTTCAACCAGGTGTGGAAGGCGTTGCGGGCATCGTCGGCCGGGTCGCGGGTCGAGTTCAGGTAATAGCTCTCGTGGATCGGCCCGCCGCTCAGGCGCACGAGCTCGTTCTTCAGCTTCAGGTAGTCGAACGGCCGCGTGCGCCCGTAGCTGAACAGGTAGGCCCCGTCGATGACCCAGACGGTTTTCATGAACGCTCCCCTGGCACGGCAGCGCCGGAAGACTGAAGACGTTGTTGCATGGCCTGCTCGAACCGCGCCACCGTCGAGCGAATCAGCGGCCGGTACAGGTGGCGCAGCAGCCAACCAGGCACCCATTGCCCGCGCTCTTCATGGGCCACGCGGGCTCGGGGATGGACCATGAAGCGCAGGCCGAATGGCCGGTAGTTCTCGCCGCTGCGCCAGAACTCGATGCGGTTCAGGTGCTTGACGCTCTTGTAGCCATAGTGGGCGGGCGCCACCAGACGCAGCGGCGCGCCATGCTCGATCGACAGCGGTTGGCCGAAGAGGCGATCGGCGAGCAGCACATCGGGCGCGAGCAGGTCTTCGAGCGGCAGGCTGGTGCGGGCACCGTCTTGGCCGCGCAGAACGACAAAGCTCGCCTCCGGCGCGGCGCCGGCCAGGGGCACAACGACCTCGCGGTAGAAGTCTGCAAACCGCACACCGCTCCAGGGCAAGGCGCGGCGGGTCCAGGTGGTCACGCAATGAAAGTCGGAACTCTGCTCGACGCGGGCCAGCGAAGCGAGTGCCGGGCCGACGTCCACCGGGGTTTTCACATCGCCGCCGATCTGCAGCGAGACCGTGTCGGTGGTCGTCGGGAAACGAACGGCAAACGGCGTCAAGCCGAAGCGCGGAAAGTCTTCGGTCTCACGTTGGCCAGGCGGCAGAACGCTCATTCGGCCACCCCAAAGAACATTCGGTATCGACACGGGCAGCAGCAATCAGGCATCACGCGATGGTAGCTGCCCCGACGTCCCGTCCTACGGGGTGGCGTGCCCTTCTTCTGCGCGCACCGATGCCGAACTTCCTTCATGGCAGTTCAACATCCACTGCACACCAAATCGATCGGTCAACTTGCCGTAGTAGTCGCCCCAGGGCTGAATGCCCAAGGGTGTCGTCACGACCCCGCCCACAGCCAACTTGCCGAAGAGCGTGGCCGTCGACTCGCGATCGTCCATCGCCAACAGGTGCGCCGAGCCGCGCATGGGCTCCGCGTCGTCGTTGTCCGAGGCATAGAACTGCACGCCCGACCCTTCGAACCTGGCATGCAGGACCTTGCCGCGCATGGCTTCGTTTTTCACAGGCATGCCACCGGTGCCGTAGCGCAGCACCTCGACCGTGCGGCCCAGCCCGCAGTGCTCATAGAAGGCCAGTGCCTGATCGCAAGAGTCGGTGAAGAACAGGTAGTTGGAGAGCTGCATGATTTGGTCGAGTAACGATCGTGATTCGAGATTACATAACGACCGTTATCCCGTCAACTACAATCGATTCTTCACAAGCTGCAGGATCGATCGTGTCCAGGTCTGAGCAAAAGGAACAGACGCGCCAACGCATCCTGGAAGCCGCCGGGCGCGGGTTCCGCAAAGGTGGGTTTGGCGGCATCGGGGTAGATGGCCTGGCGAAGGAGGCAGGGCTGACCTCGGGCGCCTTCTACGTTCACTTCGGCTCCAAGGCAGAGGCCTTTCGCGAATCGGTCAAGCAAGGCATGGCCGATCTGCGCGGCGGGGTCTTGTACTTCCAGGAACAGCATGGCCGGGCCTGGTGGCCCGAGTTCGTACGCTTCTACCTCAGCGCCAAGCGCACCTGCGACTTGTCGGAAAGTTGTACGTTGCAGACCATGCCGGCAGAAGTCGCGCGCTCGGACGATGCCTCGCGGGCAACGTTCGAATCGGCATTGCTGGACGTTGCGCAAACCATCGTCAACGGGCCCGCGTCAACCAAAGCGCCGCGGGATATCGAAACGGCTTGTGCGGCGTTGTCGGCGCTGGTGGGTGCCGTCACGCTGGCGCGCGCGGTCAGCAGTGAAGCTTTCGCGGTTCAGATCACCGCCGCCACTGAACATGCGCTGCTCAAGTCGAGCAGCGTCAAGCCGGACAGCACATCGCGCGCGTCAAGGTGAACATCGCCGGGCATGCCGCAGTTCAAGTCTCAGCGCGGAAGTTGCGGCCCAGCCGGCCACCGGTGCCGAAGTAGTGGCGAAAGACGTAGAGCAAGGGGCTCCAGCGACCGGTGTCGATGTGCTGGCTGTCGGGCAGCACGATGTCTTGGTGGGCGTGGACCTGCAGCACCTTGGCTTCGAGCAGCAAGAACTCGGGGTCGTCGCCATCGACCACTGTTGCGTCGTGCGCAGCCAGCAGGCGCACCTCGAGCTGCATCGGGCATTCGGCAATGCGCGGTGGACGGACGAACCGGGACTGCAGCGGCGTCAACCGGGCCAATGAAAACTTGTCGGCCTCGTGCCGGTAACCCATCGCCTGCTTGTAGTCGGGCACCGGGTGCCTGCCGGTCGTGGGGGCCAGTGCCTCCACCGCTGCACACTGCGCAGGCCCCGGCAGGTTGACCACCGCCTCGCGCGTCTGCAGGAAGTTCTCGCAGCCTTGGCTGGCTTGCGCCAAGCCCAGCACGACACGGTCGCCCAAGGCCCAGGCCGAAGACATCGGCGAGAGGTTGACCTCACCCCGAGCGCTCAAGGTGCTGATCAGCGCCACAGGCGTTCCGAAGTAGAGGATGCTCGGCGAGATCTCGATCGAAGCGGGAAGTCGGTTCATCGCAGCCAGCGGCAAAGTGGGTGACGCCAGCCACTCTAGGGAGCCGCCAGCGAGATTGCTTCGCTGTGGAGCGAACCATTCGCAGGCCTGCGCGCATCGCGCGTGCAGGCCCCGCGGCGGGTCAACCAACCAATGCGCGCTGCGCTGTCAGCGCGGCTGCCCGTTGACCCATGCGGCGCGGATCTGGCGTCCGCAGTAAGCCGACTTCACCCCCGGGTGGTGGCTGTGGTCGGGGTCGTCCAGGTTGTCCATGCTTTCACGCGCAATCACCCCCCACCACCGCTTCTTGTCCTGAATCCATGGGTAGAAACCGAATGCCCCGGCGCTGCTGAAAGCACCGTCGCCCACCACCGGGTCGTCTTCAACCCAATGGCCCAGCGAGTAGTGCCAGCTCTCGTTCAGCGGGATCGGCGTGTAGATGGCCGTCGAGCAGGTCTCGGGGTTGGTGCAGACCGCGTGGGTGCCCAGCAGGCCGCTGATCTTCAGCCGACCGGCCACGATCTTCTGCAGCAGGCGTCCGTACTCCGCCGCACTGGTCTTCACACCACCGGCGAGCTGCGGCTGGCTGTATTCGAACGCGAAGCCGCCGAGCCCGGTGTTGATGTCCGCAGCAAGGGCTGCGTTGTCGTCCGGCCCCAGGTCGATGTCCACCGCCTGCTTCTGCATATGGCCACCGCTGTAGAAGAAGTGGTCCTTGTGCTCGGGCACGTAGCCCCCGTTCTTGATGCGCCGGCTCTGGTAGGACTGGCACTCGGCGACGGTCTGGTCCTTCAGGCAACGGTCGAACTCGGTGTAGCCGCTGGTGAAGTTCAGCAAGCGGGCCTGCTCGTCGCTGACCACACCACCGAGCTGCTCGACCACATAGGCACCGTCGATCAGCTTGGAGGCCGAGGCGATCGACATCTTGGTGGTGGCGCCTGGTGCCGATAGGCCCTCGCGGCCATCGGTGCGCACGCCGGTGGCGTCGCCGACCGACCAGTAGAACGGACGGATGTCCTGGCAATACGGGTTGTTCTCGGCCGTGGTGTGCGCTGCTGTGATGCGCTCGGCCATCGTCGGCTCGCGGTGGCGTGCCTGTGCGGCGGTGCAGGCCGCAGCGGCGGCGAGTGCCAGCAAGAAGGTCTTGGGAAGGCGGGTGTCGGTCATCATCGGTGGTCCCTTTGGGGCTTGTTCGGGTGGCCTGACTGTCGGGCGGTCCCGGCGCAACAGGTGTCACCGGTGATGGCAATCGATGACGCATGCAGGGCGCTGTCACCGTTTGTCATCAACCGTCTGTGGCGTGCCTGGCATGCGGCGGCCGAGCCGGTCCGCCGTGCATGCGCCGCCCCTGCTTGACTTTCATTTAACCAAGTCGTTAAATGAAAACCATGTCCCTGGCCCACGACCCCTTGAGTTCCGCTTTCGCCGCGCTGGCCGATCCGACGCGCCGCGCCATCCTGGCCCGGCTCGCCCAAGGCCACACGCACGTGGGCGACCTGGCCGAGCCGTTCTCGATCTCGGCGCCGGCCGTGTCGCGCCACCTGCGGGTGCTGCAAGAGGCCGGCCTGATCGAACGCCAGGTCGACGCGCGCTGGCGCATCTGCCACCTCAGGCCCGAGGGCCTGCAGGCCGCGCACGACTGGCTGGCGCAATACCGCAGCTACTGGGACGCCAGCCTCGAC